>Ga0164309_10000855_pt1 | contig 15778 bp, 14 predicted proteins | sample Whisoiple_247_MG_FD_109984 | JGI IMG/M metagenome (GOLD analysis project Ga0164309, IMG submission 109984) | Soil microbial communities amended with fresh organic matter from upstate New York, USA - Whitman soil sample_247_MG | ecosystem: Environmental > Terrestrial > Soil > Unclassified >...
GTGCTCATGTGTGCGTCTGGCAACTGCTTTCGGCGGACCAACGATGAAACTGACCAAAGTCCAAGATCAAGCAATTCAAGCTCGCATGGCTCTAATTGTGGGTGCTGAGACTTTTGATCGCCTGTTCGCGGGAATTCGATTTGACGAAACTGATGGACCGTTGCTGTACGTCTACGTGGGAAGTGAGAAGATCGCTGCAGAGATCGAAGATAATTATTCGTTGCACATCGCAATCACAGCTTCACAAATCATCAGCCGGGAGGTCGAACTAGTCGTCGTAATGCCGAAAGTGCTTCAGTGAGGGCGGCAGGCACCCTCAGCGCATAGCTTGCTTTCTCTTCACTTCGATGTGACCGACCTGGAGCCACACCATAAGCCGGACTTCAAGCCCAATGCCGAGTAGCGATGGTGAGCCAGGGTCGATCCCGACTTGTATTGAAGGCAGCTTGAGCGAAGAGACCTAATGACTGACGTTACGCTCTGTCATTTCGGCACGCCGGCTCGCAAGTCCCAAGCATCAGACATGAAGCCGCTATTACTGCCAAGCCAACAACAATGAATCCTGCCGTAACGACCCCTTCCTGCCAGGGTGCAGCGCGATGGCCAACTCCGGTGCTTGACGTTCTAAGGGCTAGTACCCAGTTTTTTCCTTCGTGTCGCAGATGGCGGAGGGAGTGATGGCTCAGTGGCAGTATCAGGTCAGATTCGACGTAGGTGATACGGCGGCGTCAGAAGCGATACGTCAAAAGACGCCGAAATTCGCCCAGCTGTTCGAAGTCTTGGCGCGGCATCATGCCGTGGCTAGATGTCAATTCGAAGCTTTCTCGGACTATGTGTCCACTGCAGAACAAAAGGGCATAGAAAATTATCCGCTCTACGGGTGGACGAAGGCGACAATCGAAAACCCGTCGAAGAAGGAAAAATATCTGAAGTCGTTTACTGTGTACGTGGACGGCCAGGAAGTCTACGACGGAAAAATCGCAGATGTACTGGAATCGGATCTTCGGTCGCTCCCAAGCGGACTAATTGTACGGGTACGCAAATACGATACCAATCCCGCCAACAATCCTCAGCCGCCGAAGCATTAGTCGAGTGACCCTGATAGTTGCTCGTCAACTTGTCCGCTAATGAGACCAAAGATGCTTGCGCATTCCCATCAAGGCCATGGCCCGCGAGCCGATCAAATAGGCCGGATATTCCGCAAACCAAGCACAATCTCTCTTGCGAGAGCGCAGGTGGTCCACACATCCGGGTCACAAGAAGTCACCCAACGCGGCTTCCGGTGCAGGCCATCCGCGTCCCACGCTGGATCAACGCGGCCCAAGTGCTGGGGTCTCAATGTCGATCCGCTCCGACCCGCTTCAGTCTGTGCGACATTCATTGACGCTCAAGATCGATCTCTATCGGGGTCAAGCGGGTCGGTGACTATTCAACATCGATATTCGAAAACTTCGCAATCGCATTCGCGACCCATCCCGGCGCATCGGCCGAACAACCCTATACAGCAATGTTACGCCCCATTGTTACACAGCTTGGGTCGGCGCAACACTCTGATGGGACTTAACTTGCTGGATTTGCTTAATATCCAGAAGAGGATGGTGCCCAGGAAAGGACTCGAACCTTCACGGCCGTGAAGCCACTGGCACCTGAAGCCAGCGCGTCTACCAATTCCGCCACCTGGGCCCGGCCGGGTTAGTACGGATCGGTCGCGCGCTTGTCAAATTGGCAACGCGGCCGCCAAAATATGCTACAGCGCAGGGCATGACGGTGCGGCGCGGAAGCATTACGCAGCCGGCAAATCTCTCAGCTTCGGCTGGCAGGATCAGTCCCAGGAATAACTCCAGGAACAACTCCATGGCATCGAATCAGGACACACTGGTCACGGTTTTCGGCGGATCGGGCTTTCTGGGCCGAAACGTGGTCCGGTCACTGGCCAAGCGCGACTTCCGGATCCGGGTCGCGGTGCGGCGACCGGAGCTCGCCGGACACCTGCAGCCGCTCGGCAGGGTCGGCCAGATCCACGCCGTGCAGGCCAATCTACGCTATCCTGCTTCCGTCGAGGCCGCGATGCGCGATTCCCATGTCGCGATCAACCTGGTCGGCATCCTGGCCGAGGGCGGGGCGCAGACTTTTGATGCCGTCCAGGGCAAGGGAGCGGCGACGGTAGCGCAGGCCGCCAATGCGGTCGGCGCCCGGATGGTGCATGTTTCAGCGCTCGGCGCCGACGAGAATTCGCCCTCGCGCTATGCGCGCGCCAAGGCGGCCGGCGAAAAAGCGGTGCTGGCGGCGATGCCCGCGGCCATCATCCTGCGGCCGTCGGTGGTGTTCGGTCCCGAGGATCAATTCAGCAACCGGTTCGCGGCGCTGGCCCGGATGTCGCCGGCGCTGCCGCTGATCGGCGGTGGCGCGACGAAGATGCAGCCGGTCTATGTCGGAGACGTCGCAACCGCGGTGGCCGATGCCGTCGACGGCAAGGCGAAGCCGGGAGCAACTTACGAACTCGGCGGGCCGGAAGCGTTAACCATGCGCGAGATCATGGAGATCATCCTCGCCGTCACTGAACGCCGGCGGATGCTGGTGTCGCTGCCGTTCGGCCTGGCGAAATTCAAGGCGATGTTTCTGCAATTCGCGCCGGGCGCCCTGAAGCTGACGCCGGATCAGGTGGAGTTGTTGCGCGCCGACAACGTGGTGTCGGACGCCGCCAAAGCCGCTGGCCGGACGCTGGAAGGTCTCGGGATCACGCCGGATTCCCTGGAAGCCGTCGCGCCGCAATATCTCTGGCGCTTCCGCGCCGCCGGGCAATTCCAGAAGAAGAGCGCGTAAGCCGCCTCCGATCGTTTCGCGATCGCGGCGACTTCTTTAGCGTCCCATTGCTAGCGCAACCAGGCCGAGCGTGCCGACGATGACGCGCCACCATGCGAACAGCGTAAAGCCGTTGCGGGTGACATAGGCCAGGAAGGTCTTCACCACGACGATCGCAGTGACAAACGAGACCACGAATCCGATCGCGACGATGCCGATATGATCGGCGTTCATCTCGGCACGATTCTTGTAGAAATCATAGGCGAACGCACCAACCATGGTCGGGATCGCGAGGAAGAATGAAAACTCCGCGGCCGCGCGCTTGTCGGCGCCCAGCAGCATGGCCGCCACGATGCTCGCGCCGGACCGCGACACGCCGGGAATCATCGCAAGGCACTGCGCGACGCCGATCCACAGATAGGTCAGCAGCGGAAACTTGGTCGCGTCATGCTCGTGCGGTTTGTGATCGAGTTGATCGACCCACAACAGGATTGCGCCGCCGACGATCAGCGAAAAACACACGACCCACGGGTTGAACAGGAACTCCTTGATGTATTTGCCGGCAATCAGTCCAACCACGACTGCGGGGAGGAACGCCACCAGCACGCCGATCACGAAGCGCCGGTCGTCCGCATTGGAGAACATGCCGAGCGCGACCTGCCACAATTTGACGAAATAGATGGCGAGAATGGCGAGAATGGCGCCGAGCTGAATCAACACCGTGAAGCTGTTCCAGAAACTGCCCTCGCCGAGATTGAAGAATCGCTCCGCGAGCAACAGATGGCCCGTCGAGGATACCGGCAGGAATTCCGTGACGCCCTCGATAATGCCGAGAATCACTGCCCTCAATGCGTCAGACATGATGGTTTTGCCCGTTATAATCAGCCAAAAGGCCGCGCTCTTCTCGCTTATTCGCTTCGCTGCCGCAATCGCAAAAAGCGCGAAAACACAGGTTGCCTCGGTCCACCGCTTGGATAGTTTGGCGCGCCAACGGGCTCACTCACAGCCCCGGCGGTGGTTATGAATTTCTTAAGCACCATAAAATTATCAAGGGCTCATGTTCACACTGTTCCATCATCCGTTCTGCCCGCATTCGCGCTTCGTCCGTTTGGCGCTCGGCGAATACGGCCTCGATCTGCGGCTGGCGGAAGAGCGGCCCTGGGAACGGCGCGAGGCCTTCCTGGTGCTCAATCCCGCCGGCACCACGCCGCTGTTGGTCAAGGAAGGCGTACCCGCGGTTCCCGGCGCCGGCATCATCGCCGAATATCTCGACGAGACCTATGGCGCGGCGATGGAGAAGCGCCGGCTGCTGCCGACAACGGCGGCCGAACGCATCGAAGTGCGCCGCCTGATGGCGTGGTTCAACGAGAAGTTTTTCGAGGAGGCCTCCAATCCGCTGGTCACCGAGCGCATCTACAAACGCTTCATGAGCGAGGAGAATGGCGGGGGCGCGCCGGCGACGGATGTGATCCGCGCCGCCAAGGCAAATGTGCGCTATCATCTGGCCTATATCGGCTGGCTGGCGCAGACGCGGAATTACCTCGCCGGCGACAAGCTGACCTATGCGGACCTCGCCGCCGCGGCGCATCTTTCGGCGATCGATTATCTGGGCGACGTGCCATGGATCGAGGACGAGGCGGCAAAGACGTGGTACGCGCGGGTGAAATCCCGCCCGTCATTCCGTCCGCTGTTGAGCGAATGGCTGGCCGGCGTGCCGGCCTCGCGAACCTATGTGGATTTGGACTTCTGATTCAAGGCACCGCGTCGCGAAGCGAGATCTATGCAGCAAATGCCCGCTTCCTTTCCTATGGGGAGACGGCGTATGGGCTATCGTTCGGCAAAAGCTCACTTCGCGTGCCGATCTCTCCCTATAGGAGCGGTGAAGGCAGCTTCACGCCATGACTTCGCAATTGAAACAGGCGCTCGCCGACGAAGCCCGAGCGCTTGGATTCGATTGCATCGGCGTCACCGACCCCGATGCGATCGCGAAGGCAGCGCAGCACTTCCGCGAGTTCATCGACCAGGGCGCGCATGGCGACATGGATTGGCTTGCTGCGCAGCCGGAGCGCCGTATGGATCCGCGCGTGCTGTGGTCCGGCGTGCGCTCGGTGATCATGCTAGGCGTCAATTACGGACCTGATGAAAATCCGCTCGAGATCCTCAAGCAGCGCGCGCGGGGTGCGATCTCGGTCTATGCGCAGGGGGATGATTATCACGACGTGATCAAGAAGCGGCTGAAGGCGCTGGCGCGCTGGTTCGCCGCGCGATCCGGCGCCGAGGTCAAGGTGTTCGTCGATACCGCCGCCGTGATGGAAAAGCCGCTCGGCCAGGCTGCGGGATTGGGCTGGCAAGGCAAGCATACCAATCTCGTGTCGCGCGAATTCGGTTCGTGGCTGTTTCTCGGCGCAATCTATACTGAAGCGGACCTGCCACGCGACAGCGCCGAGACCGATCATTGCGGCTCCTGCCGGGCTTGCCTCGACATCTGCCCGACCGCGGCGTTTCCAGCGCCCTACCAACTCGATGCGCGCCGCTGCATTTCCTATCTGACCATCGAGAACAAGGGACCCATTCCGCGCGAATTCCGCAAGGCCATCGGCAACCGCATCTATGGCTGCGACGATTGCCTGGCCGCCTGCCCGTGGAACAAGTTCGCGCAACAGGGCCGTGAAGCTAAACTCGCCGCGCGCGAACAGTTGCGCGCGGCTTCGCTCGCCGAACTGGCCCGGCTCGATGATGCGGCGTTCCGCGCGTTGTTTGCGAAATCGCCAGTCAAACGCATCGGCCGCAATCGCTTCCTCCGCAATGTACTGACTGCGATCGGCAACGCCGGTGACGCAAGGCTTGCGCATGAAGCGCGCCAACTGCTCGACGATGAAAGCCCGCTGGTGCGAGGCGCCGCGGTGTGGGCGTTATCGCAACTGTTGCCGCGCGACGAATTTGCGGCAGTCGCCACCGGTAAGGCCGATACCGAAGCCGACGAGAGTGTGCGCGATGAATGGCAAGCGCTAACATGAGGGGCGTTGCCGTCCCTAATCTCCCACGCAATTCACGAGGCGAGAGAAAAACAATAAGCTACCGCATCTCGGCAACCGCCGCTATGATCCGTGCGATATCTTGCGGCCGCGACAGCCGATGATCGCCGTCCTGGATCACGGTCAGCACCACGTCCTCGGCAGGCAGCCGATGTGCCAGCGCGAAAGCTTGCCGCCACGGCACGTCGGTATCCTGCGCGCCCTGCAATATCCGCACCGGGCATCCGACATCGATAGCGCTGCCGAGCAGCAAATGATTGCGACCCTCCTCGATCAGCGCCCGCGTGATCGGGTATGGATCGCCATAGGCCGACGGCCGCAGCCACACGCCCTTGGTTTCGATCTCCCGGCGGATCTCGGATGAAAACCCTTTCCACATCAGCTCTTCCGTGAAATCCGGCGCCGGAGCTATCAACACCAGCCCGGCCAGCGGGGTCGGGTTCGCTGTCCGTCGCGCCAGTTCGCGCGCCAGCAACAGCGCCATCCAGCCCCCCATCGATGAGCCGATCACCACCTGCGGGCCGTGACAGAATCGATCGAATACCGCGACGCTCTCTTCGATCCAGCGGCCGATGGTGCCATCGACGAACGCGCCGCCGGATTCGCCGTGACCGGAATAATCGAACCGAACGCAGGCGCGTTCATGCTTGGTGGCCCACTCGTCCAGCGCCAGCGCCTTGGTGCCCCTCATGTCCGAATTGAAGCCGCCGAGCCAGAACAGGCCAGGTCCACTATCAGGTCCGCCGCCTTCGCGGGCGCGAACCGCGATGCGGCGGCCGCCGCTGCCCTCCCCAACCTCGATGAACGCCGGTTCCGGGTCGTTGGCCGATGGCTGGGTCATCTATCCTTCATCTCCTGTACGCCGGCCGCTGTTTGATGCAGGCCGTCGTGCCCGTCAACGGACGGCATTGCGGGTGGCGTTGCGGCTTGCGGAGCGCTGCCATGGGCTCTATGTGGGCAAAGCTGAACATTTCCCTCCCGCCGGCGTTGTCCGGCGTGACCAAAATGTCTCGCATTTGATCGTTTTCAGGCCGAAGGATGCGAGTTTGCTTGCCCCTTGAGCCTTATTCCTTCAAAATATCGCCTTCGTTCACAACCTTGGAGAACTACCCATTCGCCGTCCTAACAGGGCCCCGCCCGCCGCAACCAAAGACGGGCCGCGCACCAATGATGATATCCGCAACGCCCAGATCCAGCTTATCGATCAGACCGGCTTAAACCACGGCACCGTCGAGACCGTGGTCGCCATCAAGATGGCGCTCGAAGTCGGCATGGATCTCGTGGAGATTTCGCCGAACACCAATCCTCCCGTCTGCAAGATCATGGACTACGGGAAGTTCAAATATTCCGCGCAGAAGAAGGCCGCCGAAGCCCGCAAGAAACAAAAGGTCGTCGAGATCAAGGAGATCAAGCTTCGGCCAATGATCGACGATCACGACTATGACGTGAAGATGCGGGCGATGCAGCGGTTCTTCGAGGAAGGCGACAAGGTCAAGATCACCTTGCGCTATCGCGGCCGCGAAATGGCCCACCAGGAAATCGGCACCAAGCTGCTCGACAAGGTCAAGGCCGACGTCGCCGAATTTGCCAAGGTCGAGCAGGACGCGCGCTTCGAAGGCCGCCAGGTCGTGATGGTTCTGGCGCCGCGCTGATAGGGCGCGCAGGCTTCGTGGTCCCGGCCTGCTCGCCGGGACTTTTGCGCTCAGCGCGAGGGCGCGAAAGAGTCAGGACCGTGTCGCCTGCCAGCTGCCGCTGCAGCGATCGCCGGTGATGATGCCGCTCCAGCGGCCCGATCCTGAATTGCCGAACAGCCGCCCGCTGCCGCTGGCATGGGACGCGCCGACCCGGATGTTGACCGATACCACGCCGGCGCGGCTGATGCCGCCGGTGACCTTGCCGCCGCCCGCCGACGAAACCCGCATACCCACCACCGAGAAGGGGACGTTGTTGGCCGAACTACAATTACCGGCCAGCGTCGCGAAGGTCACGTTCCAGGTGCCGTCATAGGCTCCCGGCCGAACCATTTTGGCATCGGCAGCGCCGGGCACAATGATCGCCGCAAAAACGGCAATGACGGCAACCTTTCGCAAGGCGCGTGTCGCGGTGGCGTCGGCGGAATGGGCAATCGATCGGGCTGAATGGGTCATTTTTCCCTCCCTGGTCTACGCCGTTGGCGGCGTCGACGAGTATGTCGAACGACCCGGTTTCACGGTTCAGCGTTGCCAAGCGGTCCAAGCTCTGCCATAAGCCCCACCTTCATCGCCCGGCTGATCAAGGGCTGCCGTGGCGATGCCCGTGCAGGCTGTTTCATTTCGGAAATAGCACAGCACTTTCAACGCTCTAACGAGCATTTTAGCCGGCCGGACGCCTTCACGGGCGTTGTCGTGTTGCGGCAACAGGAGAGCCAAATGCCCAAGCTGAAGACCAAATCGGGCGCCAAAAAGCGCTTCAAGGTGACTGCCACCGGCAAGGTCATGCACGCCCAGCGCGGCAAGCGTCACGGCATGATCAAGCGGACGAAGAAGCAGATTCGCCAGCTCCGTGGGACGCGCGTGCTGTTCAAGACCGACGGCGACAACGTCAAGAAGTATTTCCTGCCGAACGCCTGACCGCGACCGCGTTTTCATTCGAGCCGAGCCGCGTTCGCGCGGTGATTCCGTCACCTTTTTTACAGATCAAGGAGATCCGTCATGTCTCGCGTCAAACGCGGTGTGACCTCTCACGCCAAGCACAAGAAAGTCTACAAGGCCGCCAAGGGTTTTTACGGGCGCCGCAAGAACACCATCCGCGCCGCAAAGGCCGCCGTCGACAAGGCCGGCCAATATGCGTTCCGCGACCGCAAGCGCAAGAAGCGCACCTTCCGCGCGCTATGGATCCAGCGTCTCAACGCCGCGGTACGCCCGTTCGGCATGACCTACAGCGTCTTCATCAACGGCCTGTCCAAGTCGGGTATCACCGTGGATCGCAAGGTGCTGTCGGACCTCGCAATCAACGAACCGGCCGCGTTTCAGGCGATTGCCGAAAAGGCCAAAGCCGCGCTCGCGGCGTAAGCCGTCGCCGAATTGATTTTATGCGAGGCCTTGTGAAGTCGTCATGGCCGGGCGAAAGGCGCGAAGCGCATCTTTGCGCCAGCTGTTCCGGCCACATCGTCAATCTCGCACACGCTGTAAGTCGATGCCCGGGACAAGCCCGGGCATGACGGACCGGGAGCAGCGGCTTAGCATCCCGGTCAAAAGGGATTGCCATGACCGATCTCGTTCGACTCGAATCTGAAATCATCGCCCAGATCGCCGCGGCCGGCGACGAGGCCGCACTCGAGGCCGTGCGCGTCGCCGCGGTGGGCAAGAAGGGCTCGATTTCGGCGCTGCTGTCGACGCTCGGCAAGATGTCGCCCGACGAACGCAAGACGCAAGGCGCGGCGATCAATCTCGCCAAGGACAAGGTTACCCAGGCGCTGACTGCGCGCCGCGATATCCTGAAAAACGCCGCGCTCGACGCCCGTCTCGCCTCCGAGACCGTCGACGTCACGCTGCCGTTGCGTGAAACGCCGGTCGAACAGGGCCGCATCCATCCGCTCAGCCAGGTGATGGACGAGCTGACCGCGATCTTCGCCGATATGGGATTTTCGATCGCCGAAGGCCCGGACATCGAAACCGACGACTACAACTTCACCAAGCTGAACTTCCCGGAAGGCCACCCGGCCCGCGAGATGCACGACACCTTCTTCTTCAGTCCGAAGCAGGACGGCTCGCGCATGCTGTTGCGCACCCATACCTCGCCGGTGCAGGTGCGCACCATGCTGACCGAGAGGCCACCGATCCGGATTATCTGCCCAGGTCGCACCTACCGCATCGACTCGGATGCGACCCACACGCCGCAGTTTCACCAGGTTGAAGGCCTCGTGATCGACAAGGGCTCGCATCTCGGCCACCTGAAATGGATCCTGCACGAGTTCTGCAAGGCGTTTTTCGAGGTCGATCACATCAACATGCGATTCCGGCCATCGTTTTTCCCTTTCACGGAGCCGTCGCTCGAGGTCGACATCCAGTGCCGGCGCGACAAGGGCGAGATCCGCTTCGGCGAGGGCGAGGACTGGCTGGAGATTCTCGGCTGCGGCATGGTGCATCCGAACGTTTTGCGCGCCTGTGGCATCGATCCCGATGTCTATCAAGGCTTCGCCTGGGGCATGGGCATCGACCGCATCGCGATGCTGAAATACGGCATGTCGGATCTGCGGCAGTTGTTCGAAAGCGATGTGCGCTGGCTCAGCCATTACGGCTTCAAGCCGCTCGACGTCCCGACGCTGGCGGGAGGATTGAGTTCGTGACTCGCGGCACATCAATCCGGCACGGCGAGCCCCCTCGCCTGCTTGTCTCTGCAATTGAAGCAAATGCCCCCACCCTGGCCCTCCCCCGCAAGCAGGAGAGGGAACGCGATGTGCCTGCCGGGAAGCAATCATCATGAAATTCACCCTCTCCTGGCTGAAGGAACATCTCGACACCGACGAGCCCCTGGAAAAGCTCGCCGACAAGCTCACCATGATCGGGCTCGAGGTCGAGCATATCGAGGACAAGGCCAAGGCGCTGGCGGCATTCTCGATCGCTCGCGTGATTTCGGCCGAGCCGCATCCCAACGCCGACCGCCTGCGGGTCTGCATGGTCGATACCGGCGACGGCGCCGCCCCCGTGCAGGTGGTCTGCGGCGCGCCGAACGCGCGGGCGGGGCTGGTCAGCGTGTTCTCGCCGCCGGGCACCTTCATTCCCGGCAAGAACATCACGCTCGGCGTCGGCACCATCCGCGGCGTCGAAAGCCGCGGCATGTTGTGTTCGGCGGCCGAATTGCAGATTTCGGAAGATCACGACGGCATCATGGAATTGTCCGCCGACGCGCCGATCGGCGCCGGCTATGCGCAATGGGCCGGTCTCGGCGATCCCCTGATCGAAATCAACCTCACGCCAAACCGGCAGGACTGCACCGGCGTGCACGGCATCGCGCGCGATCTTTCCGCCGCTGACATGGGTAAGTTCAGGGATCCCGGTATCAAACCGATCAAGGGTGAATTCCCCTGCCCGGTGAAGGTCACCGTCGAGGAACCCGGATTGTGCCCCGGTTTTGCGCTGCGGCTGGTACGCGGTGTCAAGAATGGTCCGTCGCCGGCCTGGCTGCAGCAGCGGCTGACCTCGATCGGCCTGCGCCCGATCAATACGCTGGTCGACATCACCAACTTCATGACCTACGACCGCGCCCGGCCGCTGCATGTGTTCGATGCTGCGAAAGTGAAAGGCAATCTGACCGTGCGGCATGCACGCGACGGTGAACAATTGCTGGCGCTCGACGGCCGCACCTACACGCTGGATTCCAGCGTCTGCGTAATCGCAGACGATCATGGCGTCGAATCGCTCGCCGGCATCATCGGCGGCGAGGCCTCGGGCTGCGACGAGAACACCACCGAGGTGCTGATCGAATCCGCGCTGTGGAACGAGATCAACATCGCGCAAACGGGTCGCAAGCTCGGCATCAATTCGGATGCACGGTATCGCTTCGAGCGCGGCGTCGATCCGGCCTTCATGGTGCCCGGACTTGAAATGGCGACCCGGCTGGTGATGGAATTGTGCGGCGGCTCGCCGTCGGAGAACGTGGTCGTCGGCAAGCAATTCGGCGAGGACCGTGTGATCGATTTTCCGCTCACGGAAGTGAAACGCCTCGCCGGCATCGACCCGCCGATGTCCGAGATGAAGCGCATCCTCACCCATCTCGGCTTCATGATGGCCGGCCCGGGCCCAGTCGTGAAGATCGCGGTGCCTTCCTGGCGCACCGACGTCCAGGGCAAGGCCGACATCGTCGAGGAGATCGTGCGCATCGTCGGCGTCGACAAGGTGCCGATGACGCCATTCGAACGCGGCGACGAACCGCGCAAGCCGGTCCTGAGCGCGATCCAGTTGCGCACCCGCCGCGCCAAGCGCGCGCTTGCCGCGCGCGCCATGGTCGAAACGGTGACCTGGTCGTTCATCGCAAAGCCAGCCGCTGATCTGTTCGGCGGCGGACAGGCCGAGCTCGCGCTCGCCAATCCCATTGCCTCCGATCTATCGGATATGCGACCGAGCCTGCTGCCGGGTCTTGTCGGAGCAGTGCAGGCCAATAACGACCGTGGCTTTGCCGACCTGGCGTTATTCGAGGTCGGACAGATCTTCAGGGGCGACCGTCCGCAAGACCAGTTCATCGCGGGCGCCGGTATTCGCCACGGCTTTGCGTCGGGCAGGGGTATTGGACGGCACTGGTCGGGCACGGCTGCGGCCGATGCGCTCGACGCCAAGGCCGACGCGTTCGCCGTGCTGGCCGCGGCTGGTGCGCCGATGCAGGCGCTGCAAATCGTGCCGGGCGGCGCGAACTGGCTACATCCCGGACGTTCCGGCACCATCCAGATCGGTCCGCAGAGCATCCTCGGATATTTCGGTGAGCTGCATCCGCGCGCGGTCGAAGCACTTGGCGCCGACGGTCCGCTGATGGCGTTCGAGGTGATCCTCGATCGTATCCCCGATGCCAAGCAGAAACCGACCCGCGCCAAGCCGGTGCTCGAACTGTCGGCCTTCCAGCCGGTCGCACGCGACTTCGCCTTCATCGTCGATCGCGGTGTGCGCGCCGGCGACATCGTGCGCGCGGCGCAAGGCGTGGACAAGAAGCTGATCACGGCGGTCACGGTGTTCGACGTCTATGAAGGCAAGGGCATCGATGACAGCAAGAAGTCGGTCGCGATCGCGGTGACGATCCAGCCCCGCGAAAAGACCCTGACCGATCAGGAGATCGACGCCGTCGCGGCGAAGATCGTAGCGGAAGTGACCCGGAAGACCGGCGGCAGCTTGCGCGCCTGATTTCCCGCCGCTGTCATCATCGGATTGCCCGCTTGATGGCGTGCTGCGTTGATTCTGCCGCGCCTGCCGGAGAAATCTGTCGAAGGATCTGATGCACCTGGCGCTGCCCGTATAAATTCTCCATGTCAATCGATCGGCGACCACATCGGTCTAGCGACATGCGCCGGCGCGGCGCGGCGGCGATGCTTCGCGGCCGGCGCCGGCGCCGCGACGGGTTCGGTATTCCTGAGCGCGCCGATTTTCCGCAACGCCGCGTCGGCGGCGCGATCTCCGCTTTCCCAGGCGCCATCGACCGTGCCCCACAAGGTTTCGTGCGTTGCCTCGCCGGCGAGGAACATGCAGCCGATCGGCTCGGTCAGGATTTTTCGCGACGGCTGCCCGCCCGGCGTTGCCGCCGACATCGCGCCCAGCGCAAACGGCGCGGCATTCCAGCGCGTCGCAACGGTCTTCTTCACAGCCGAAGCGACATCGCTACCGAACAGTTTGGTCAACCACTCCACCGCGAAAGCCGCCATCGCCGCATCTCCCTGCGCCGACAGGTCGCGGCCGAACGAGCCCGCGACCTCGACCAGGCATAGCGAGGAACCGCCGACATTGGCGAACAGCATGGCGGTCCGCGTCGAATTGCTCTGCTCGATGACGACATCGTCACGCGCCAATCCCACCGGATTGCCCGGCAGTTGCAACGCAATGCGATCGTAACTGCCGAGACTCAATCTCGACGCCGCATCGAACTGGCGCTTGGGAATATCGGGCGTGAATTTGATGTTGCCCGCGACCAGCACATTGCTCGATACCGTGATGATGGCGGCGCGCGCGGCGATCTTGCCCGACGGCGTGTCCACCGTGACGTCGCGGCCGTTCCAGGTGACGCGGTTTGCCGGCGTCGAAAGCGCCAGCGGCAAATTGCCGCCGAGCCTCGTCATCAGCGTGCCCAGGCCCTGGCGGCAGCCGATCGCATCGGTGCGGTCCTGCGCGTGCGCCCTGTCGATCGCGGAAATGTCCTTCAAATCCTTGCCGGTGGCATTGGCGCCGAGCACGAATTCCGCCGTCGCGGCCCAGTCGCCGAGATCTTTCGGCAGCACGGCGGCGCATGGCACATCGGCCTTGCCGCGCGAGGCGTCATCGATGGCGCGGTTGGCGCGGACGAGAGCTGCCAGAAATTCCTCCGTTTCGCCGGCCCGCGCGTTACGACGGCCGACGCGAATCTTCTGACCCAAGGGCGCCACGGAGACGTCGAGCCCGGCATTGCGCGCGAGCTTGACCATCGGGTTGGTGTCGGGATTATACAGCCAGCGCGCGCCACGATCGAACGGCGTGTCGAAGGTCGTGCTGTCGGTGACGCAACGGCCACCGCTCTGGGTCGACGCCTCGATCACGATCACCTTGCGATTCGCGGCCATGACCCGCCGCGCCGCGGCGATCCCCGCCGCGCCAGCGCCGATCACGACAATATCGGCCTCACGTGGCAACGGCGTTCCCCAGGCACGCCCGCCGAGCGCCGGCATCGCCGCAAAGCCAGCGGACGCCGACAGAAAATCGCGGCGCGTCAATGTCATGTCATGGTTTCCGAAATTTTGAAAAAGACAAAGCTCCCGATCCGGCGGTTCAAGATTTCGGGCCTCGGCGGCCTCTCCGGCGAAGCTTACCTTGGTAAAAACCAAATGGAATCAGTGGCTTCCGGCGTCTCCCGGGATCCGAGGCAGGGGAATTCCGGATCGCGTAGGGGGTCATAGCTTGCCGCATCCCGATACAGGCGGCAACCGTTTTGGTGAATCAATCATGATTGATCCGGGTCGGGCATGAACCAAATGGCAACGGCTTTCGGCCATGCTAGGGAAGGGAAAAGCGGCCGAAAAGGCCGTTCGGGGACGAACATGGGCGTGGTGCTCGACATTATCGGCAAGTGGATCTCGGCCTACCTGCAAAAGGAAGTGCCGGGTTACGAGCCGTTCACACCAAGCGATCCGGAACATCTGCGCGGCATCATCGAACAGGGCGACGTGTTGCTGGTCGAAGGCAACAACCGCATCTCCGGCATCATCAAATACCTCACGCAATCGACCTGGTCGCACGCCGCGCTTTTCGTCGGTCCGATCGACGGCGCCGTCGAACCGGACGGCGAGCCGCACGTGCTGATCGAGGCCAATATCGGCGAAGGCGTGACGTCGTCGCCGCTGTCGAAATATCTCCCCTATCACACCCGGCTCTGCCGCCCCGTCGGCCTGACATTCGAGGATCGCTATACGGTGTGCCGCTACGCGATCAACCGGATCGGCTTCGGCTACGACACCAAGAACATCATCGACCTGATGCGCTATCTGATTCCGCTGCCGATACCGCAGCGCTGGCGGCGGCGCATGATCGCGTTCGGATCCGGCGATCCGACCAAGATCATCTGCTCGGCCCTGATCGCGCAGGCGTTCGACGCCGTCCGCTATCCGATCCTGCCCAAGATCACCCGCGCCGCTAGCCGCAAGGCCCGGCGCGAAATCCTGCATATCCGCGATTCCTCGCTGTACATGCCGCGCGATTTTGACATCTCGCCCTACTTCGAAATCGTCAAACCCACCATCGTGCATGGTTTCGACTACACGGCCTTGCACTGGGCCGACAAGCAAAAGCCGCTCCAGGAGGTAGCCGGCGAATCCGACGTGTTTCCAGAAACCATCCACTCGCCGCCGCTTGCTCCTGAAACGATTGACCAGAAGGCGCCGCATCCGGCTGCGGAAGTAACCGTGACGGTCGAAACGACGCTGGTCGAGCGCGTCGTCACCGTCACCGAACATTTGTCGGACCGCGACAGGGATGAGTTTGCCGATTGAGGGCTGCTGCCATTGCGGCGGGAGACGCGCTTCCTCATCGTGCCAGGTGGAACAAAAGAACGCTGGTCATATCAGCGAAACGATTATCCTGACGTCGGCGCCTGCGCGAGGGCGACGAGATGTGACGTGTCGTTCTCGCGGCAGCCTCTGCCCGAGTTTTGCAAAAAAGCTCCGACCTTCAAGAGAAGGCGCAGGAAACGCCGGATGCACGGTGCACCCGCAGCCTCGTGTGCAGAAAAAAGCACAC
>Ga0164309_10000856_pt1 | contig 15733 bp, 18 predicted proteins | sample Whisoiple_247_MG_FD_109984 | JGI IMG/M metagenome (GOLD analysis project Ga0164309, IMG submission 109984) | Soil microbial communities amended with fresh organic matter from upstate New York, USA - Whitman soil sample_247_MG | ecosystem: Environmental > Terrestrial > Soil > Unclassified >...
CGATTCTTGAATGGAGGAACGGTAAACATGGGCACGGCTTTAGAAGAAATTGTGGGGGCTGGAGACCGCACTAAAAGGCACGTTATTTCAATGGTTTGAGGGTCGGGATCAAACTGGGAGCCGGGGTAGGTGCAGCGCCGGGCGTGCCCGCGGCTGCGCTCGCCGGCTTTCCGAGGTTGTGGGCGGCCATCATGCTGCGGGCCACGACGTCGGCCAAGCCGAGGCCGCCGCCCTTGCTGATCGAGTCTGACAGCGTGTCGACGATCATCGAGCCGTAGGTGCTCTGTCCAGCGGTGGGCTTGGTGGTGCCACCGGCCGCCGTGGTCTTCTCGACCGACTTGAGCATTTGGCGCACGAAGATGGCCTCGAAGTCTTTGGCGGCTTGGAGCAGCTTCGGATCCGGTGCCGCGGGCTTGGCCGCTCCGTCCGTCGCGCGAGTCGCCGAAGCCGTTGCCGAATCGATGGCGCCGATGGGGATCATTGGATCACGATCTCTGCACGAAGCGCGCCAGCGCCCTTCAATGCTTGGAGAATGCTCGCGAGCTCGCGCGGCGTGACGCCCAATGTGGAGAGTGATTGCGCGACGTCAGCTAGCGTCGCGGCACCTTTGACGAAGGTGAGTCCTTGTTCTTTTTCGTTGGCGTTCACGTCGCTCTGCTGAACCTCAGCTGTTCGACCATTGCCGAATGCGTTGGGCTGAACGACTTGTCGATTCTCTTGAATCGAGATGGTGATGCCACCTTGTGCGATGGCGACGGGCGACAGGTGTACATCTCCGCCCGCGACGATGGTGCCGGTGCGCTCGTTGATCACGACGCGCGCCGAGGTCACCGGATCGACGTCTACCTCGCCCAATTTGGACAGGAGCTCGACCGGCTTGTCCTTCAAGTCACCGGTTGCTTTGACCTCGACCGAGCCAGCATCGAGCGCCTTGGCCGTGTCTTTTCCGAGGGCTTTTTCCAGGGCTTCGACCACGCGCTGAGCGGTGCCGAAGTCGGGGTTGCGGAGGGCGAGCGTGACCGTGTCTTTGGCCACGTAGTTCATTTTGATTTCGCGCTCGACGAGCGCGCCGGTGGGCACGCGCGCCGTCGTGGTCACGTTCTCTTGCACCGAGCTGCCGGAGAAGCCATTGGCGTTGAAACCGCCGACGACCAGCGCGCCCTGGCCGACCGCGTACGTCTTGCGGTCCGCGCCGCGCAGGGGAGTCTGCACCAGCACGCCGCCGCGGAGCGATTTGGCGTTGCCCATCGACGAAACGGTGATGTCCAGCCGCGAGCCTTGGCGGACGAACGGCGGAATCGTCGCGGTGACGATCACCGCGGCCACGTTGCGCAAACGAGCCTGCTTGGGGTCCACCTGGATGCCGAGGCGGCGCATCAACGCGCGCAAGGACTGCTGGGCGAAGGGCACGGTGATGTCGTCACCCGTGCCGTTGAGACCCGTGACGACGCCGTAGCCGACGAGCTGGTTGTCGCGTGCTCCGACCACGTCGGTCAGATCGCGCAGCTTGTCGGCGCGAGCAACGCGACCGGCCGTGAGCAGCGAAAGGCCCACGACACAGGCACAGAGCCAGCGCAGGGCGCCAACGAGTCGAAGATTCGTGGGGAAAAAGGCCTTCATCAGAATGGGTTCACGAAATCGAGGACCTTGGTCAGCCAGCCACGTTCGACCTGGTCGTTGATGTCGCCGCGGCCGGTGAATTCGACGCGCGCATCGGCGATCAAGGACGAGTCGACCGAGTTGTCGGGCGCGATGTCCGAGGTGCGGATCACGCCCGAGACGTACAAGTGTTGCTCTTCGTGATTGATCATCACGACTTTGGTGCCTTCCACGAACAGATCGCCGTTCGGGAGCTCTTGCTTCACGCGCACGCCGATGAGCCCGTTCAGCTTGCCGGTGCGTTCGGTCTTGCCCGAGCCCTCGAAGTCGAAGCTCGAGGCCATCTTGACCAGCTCCGACGGGTCCATGTTCGGGTAGGCCTTCTTCAACGCCGGCATCAACCCGAGCAGCGAGTCGATGCCCGCGGTGCGATTGGTGTCCTTCTTGAGGTTCGTGGTCGCGCCGCCTTGGGCTTGCGCGTTCTCGTTGACGCGGACCATCACGATGTCGCCGATGCGCAAGGCGCGCGTGTCTTCGAGATAGCCGGGCTGGGCTTCGCTGTAGATCGAGCCCTGGGAAGGGCGATTGTCGGCGCGCAGCGCCGCGTATTCGCCGGGCGAATACTTGCGGTCACGCGCCGTGAACGGCTGAATGTGGTTCGGTCCGCACGCGGGTAGCACGCTGAAGAGTCCGAGCAGCACCGCTGCGTATCGTGCAGCGGGCGTCATTCCACCACCTCGGCCGAGTCAGAGGTCAACAAGCGCGCGCGGAGCACGCGCTGCGTGGGGGAGACGCGGAACATGCCCACCGCGCCGAGTTCGGTATCTGACAGTGCCGTCGCCAAAGCGGTGACACGCGCGGGACCATGGACGATCTGCAAGTTGACGCGAGCTCCTTTACTGACGGCGGGCCGCGTGGCGGCCTCGCTGATAACGACGACCACCGTGACCGGCAGGCGCTGGACGGTGACGCCGTCTTGCTGCATGTCCACACTTGCGGTCAGCGTGAGCTCACCGACGCGTTTCGGGAATTTCGGAAAGTGTGCGGCGCCGATGGTCACGCTCGGTGAGGTCACGAGTGGGCGGCTCAGTTTCGCCGACTTGAAGGTGAGCCCGAGCGGCAACGCAGCCATCAGCTTGGGCGTGACGGCTTCGCGCAGCTCGTCCGTGGACCAGCGTTTGGCGGCGCTTTTGACGCGCAACGCGCTGGGCATGCGCAGGCTCTTGGCGTCGTCGCCGGCGGCGCGCAGTTGTTCTTCGACCTCGGTACGGGAGAGCAAGCGTGAGCTGCCGGGCGGCGGAGCCGGGCCCAAATCGAGGCTGGCGAACTCGCCATCGTCGTAGCCGTCGCTCACGTCTTTCAGCACGATGCGCGTGCCGTCGATGGTGCGCTCGCTCTCCGCGAACGCGGGCACGCAGAAGGAGCTTACGACTAAGAACGCGAACAATGCACGCTTTGCCATGGTTAGCCTCAGCCTCGCATCTGAGTGGCCGCGCGCAGCATGTCGTCGGCGGTGGTGATCACCTTGGAGTTGATTTCGTACGAGCGCTGGGCGGAAATCATGCCCACCATCTCTTCGACGATGTCCACGTTCGATGCCTCGAGCGAGCCTTGCATCAGCGTGCCGCGACCGTCCGTTCCCGGCTCACCGGTGATCGGTTCGCCGCTGGCCAAGGTGGGCATGAACAAGTTGTGGCCAATCGCCCGGAGCCCGTTGTCGTTGATGAAGCTGCTCACGGTGAGTGAGCCGACCTCGGTGGGGTTGGTCTCACCCGGCATTTGCACGGTGACCTGGCCATTGGCCGCGATCGTGATTTGCGTGGCGCCTTCGGGGATGGTGATCGCGGGATCCAGCGGCAAACCGTCGTGATTCACGACGCGGCCGGTGCCGTCGACCTTGAGCTCACCGTTGCGGGTGTAGGCGAGCGTGCCGTCGTTCTGGAGCACGGCCAAAAAGCCGTTGCCTTCGACCGCGACGTCGAGCTGATTGTTGGTTTGGGTGAGCGTGCCTTCGGCGAACTGGCGTGATGTGCCGACGACTCGCACGCCCGTGCCGAGCTGGAGTCCAGTCGGATTCATCGTGTTCTGGCCAGTGGGAGCGCCAGCCGCGCGCACCGTTTGGTAGAGCAGGTCTTCGAAGTCGACGCGCTGCTTCTTGTAGCCAACGGTGTTGCTGTTCGCCATGTTGTTGGAAATCGCTTCGAGATGCGTTTCCTGCGCGGCCATACCCGTTGCTGCGATGTTGAGTGACCGGAACATGGGAACCTCCGAGCTCAAGTAAAGCAACTCGGATGCCAAGCCGGATTGAGCGACAATCGGTCGTGATTATTGCCTGATTCGCGATCGCGTCGGGAGAGCAGCCGAGCAGCGTGGCAAACCGCTGTCAGTCGGCGTCAGGCGTTTGGCTCTGGGAACTACGGGCTGGCGGTGTCGCCGGCCGCACCGTCATCGACTGAGGTCGCGCCCGCTGCGGCTTCGGTGAGTCGACGTACGCACTGCCCCTGTTTGCAATCGGAATTGTAGGGGCAATCCGTATTGCGATAACAGATCGCGCCGCTCGAACAGCCCGAGCTGACGAACAGATGGATGAGATCGAGCAACGCCAGTAGGCAAAGCGCAACGATGGTGCGTGCCGGCGAGAACGGCGCCCAACGACCCGAACGAGTGCGAGGGGAAGAACGAGTGCCGCGAGTGGTCGTCATACGCATTACAATCCGAGCTTCAAACCAGCCGAAAACAGCAGCCAAACCAGCGGCCCCGAGCTCGGTAGATCACTGCCGACGGGCAGCACGCTGAAGGAGGGCTCGAGATACAGCCCCGCGCGCTTACCGAACGGAATTACGAAATCCATGCCCACGCTGCCGCCGAACAACGTCTCCGGTGTGATCACGCCGATCACTCCGCCATACGCGCCAACGTTGTGCGACATCCAACGCTCATAGCGAACCTCGCCGCCGAGCGTGGCGCGTTTCTCAATCTCGGCGAACGCCCGCAGCCCAAGGCCGTTGGCTTGCGATTCATCATCGCGCAAGTCGACACCCGTGCTGATGCGCAGCCGCGCACGACGCCAACCGAATTGCCCGGTTCCCGTGTCTCCGCCTTCGAGCCCACTGCCGATGCCAAAGTTGCCATCGTACAGATAGCCCTCAGCCCGCGCCGGCGTCGCCAGAAACATGGCACCAACCAGCGCCGAGATACTGACGCCACCGCGCACAAGCGCTATTTTTGAGGCCCTTCGCACGTTGTCCGCCCACCACATGGCAACTATCGGGCCACGTCAATTACCAGCGGGAGAGGGAGAGAACCGCCAAGTCGCCAAGACGCCAACTCCTCTCTACGTCCCAGAGCCCGCAGTGCCCACCGGAGCGCACGATGAATTGGGGGTCGCGCAGTGCTTCGCGCCGAGTCGTGTGTTCGACGTAAGCCAGATGATTCCGCTGCGCAGCGAGCAAGACGCGACGTCATAAATGACGTCGTCTGTCGTGGAGCGCGACCCCAATCTCCCTCTTCTTGGCGGCTTGGCGGCTTGGCGGTTCAATCCTCAGGGAGCCGTGCTGAGAGAACCTCTGCTGAGCTGCGATTCGCCGCGTGTGCCTAGGGCGTACCGCAATGCGCCGGGAACTATGCGCGCTGCGAGGTGCGCTGCTGGATCGCGAGCGCCCAACTGCACTGCGCGTTAGAGCGAGATCACGCTGCGCGGGGGGCGATGCGCTTGCGCTTGAGCATTTCGACGAGCGTGGTGCGATTCAGGCCGAGCAGGGTCGCGGCTTGTTTCTTGTTCCACTTGGTGCGTTCGAGTGCTTGGCGGATGAGTTGGTTTTCGAAGGATTCGACGGCGTTGCGCAGATCGATGCCGGTGTCCGGGAGGCGCGGGGTGATGCGCTTTTCGGTGCCGAGGCCGCACACGCGCTGCGGCAGATCTTTCGGGTCGATGCTCGGACCGGCGCACAAGAGCACGGCGCGTTCGATGGTGTTTTCGAGTTCGCGCACGTTGCCCGGCCATTGGTACTCGGCGAGCAGTTGCGCGGCCGCACGGGAGATTTCGAGGGCCCCGCCTTTGCCGATCTTCTCTTTGGCTTTGTTCAAGAAGTGCTGAGCCAAGAGCGGCACGTCTTCGCTGCGCTCGCGCAGGGCGGGGACGGCCAAGTGAATCACGTTCAGGCGGTAGTACAGATCTTCGCGGAAGGTGCCAGCCAAGACCGCGGCTTCCAGGTTGACGTTGGTGGCGGCGACGATACGGACGTCGGCTTTGAGCGTGCGATTGTCGCCGACGGGCGAGTATTCGCGAGCTTGCAAGACGCGCAACAGCTTGACCTGCAAGCTGAGCGGCATCTCGCCGATTTCGTCGAGGAACAGCGTGCCGCCTTCGGCGAGCGCGATGCGCCCGACCTTGTTGGCGTGAGCGCCAGTGAATGCGCCGCGCGCATGACCGAAGAGTTCGCTCTCGAGCAGGGCTTCGGGAATCGCACCGCAGTTGATGGCGACGAAGGGCTTGGAAGCGCGCTGACTCTGCTTGTGCACGGCCTTGGCGACGAGCTCTTTGCCCGTGCCGCTCTCACCCGTGATGAGGATGGTGCACTGCGTGTCAGCGACGCGATCGATCACTCGGTAGACATCGACTAGCGTTTCGGACAAGCCGACGACGCCTTGCATGCTGCTTGGGAGCGCGCGCGGCTCAGCGGGCAAAATCGCGCTGTCTTCGCTGCTCTCGTCGTTGTCTTCGTCACTCGTTGCAACGCTGGTGGGCGCTCGATCGTAAACGATGCGAGCGGCCTCCACTGGTTCGGAATCCTTCGACTGATACACCCCCGAGGTGTACTCATCGTCTGCGAACTCACCGAAACCTGAAGTGCTGCTATTGAGTGTCGAGTGATCCATGTGGTGCTTCCCTTTGCCCTCTTCGGTGAGGCCCGCTAAAGCAACCACTGGGCCAACTGTCGACGCGCTGGCGATCTAGCGTTGATCCCTTGGCGCTTCGGAAAGTCGACCCTGAGCGGCCTACACGAGGCGATCGGGGGGAGGGGGTCGCGTGTGACCCACCCAATTTGCAGCACTTTTATGAATCGCCGTAAATCCGCAGCAACTCTGCCTGGGTCTGCGAACACCCCAGGGGGTCAAAAAATACCCGAGGAGGATCTCGCCGGCTTCGGGAGCCATGAACGGAGTCCAAAACCGAAGCTTGAGAAAATAAATTCGATGGCACGACTCGTGCTGAGGGGAATCGCATGGCGGATCTATTCGCCTCCATCCAACCCCTGCACAGCGCGCTCGACTACCACTTAGAGCGGCACTCCGTTTTGGCGTCGAACGTCGCTCACGTCGATACGCCCGGCTACAAGCCGAACGACTTGGCGCGTGTCGACGCGACGGACGGCACGAGCTTCGATGGCGCGTTGAACGTCGCGATGCGGCGCACGAACGCGGCGCACCTCAGCACCGGCGGCGAGGGCACGGCAGAGCTGGAAGGCCGCACTTTTCAGGATCTTTCAGCGGGCGTCGGCAACGACGGAAACTACGTCTCGCTCGACCGCGAAGCGGCGAAAGTCGCCGCTAACCAACTCCGATACGACGTCGTGTCCGCGATTGTGTCCGCCGAACTGCGCGGCATGCATTTCGCTGCCAGCGACGCGAAGGGCTAGGCACCGATGAGTAACCAACCAATCCACGGCAAAGGAATTTGAGCGATGCTCGGCGTTTTTAGTGCGATGGAAGTGGCGGCCTCGGGGCTCTCTGCCGAGCGCACGCGGATGAACACGGTGGCCTCCAATCTGGCCAACGCCCGCACCACGCGCACCGACGCGGGCGGTCCCTACAAGCGCCTCGACCCCGTGTTCGAAGCGGTGGGCATCGACAACGAGCGCGGGGTGATGGCCACCCAAGGCGGCGTTTCCAAGGTGAAAGTCGCGCGAATTCAGGAAGATACGCGCCCGGGCATGATGGTGTACGAGCCCGGTCATCCCGACGCCAACGCAGCCGGCTACGTCGAGTACCCGAACGTCAACGCGGTCGAAGAGATGGTCAACATGATCACCGCTTCGCGCGCCTACGAAGCCGGGGTGACGAGTATCGACACCGTGAAGCAGATGGGCCGCTCTGCACTGGATATCGGCAAGTAAGTGTCATGATTCCGATCGACGGGCCTGGGATCTCGCTGATCGCGCCGCATCAACCGGCGCAGATCGAGCCCACGCCTGTTGCAAAAGACACCACCCCCATCGACCCGTCGGGTGGTGCGGTGTTCGAAGAATTGCTGAAGAACGTGGTCGGTACGGCCAACAACAGCATTCAGAACGCTGAAGCGGCCGGTAAGGAATTCGCAGCCGGAACGCGCGACGACATTCACGGCACGATGCTTGCGCTTAGCAAGGCAGATATCGAACTGCGGCTCGTCGGCAATATCCGCAACAAGGTCGTGGATGCCTTCTATGAGCTGTGGCGGATGCAGATTTAGAGCCGTTTTGCTGGAGCGATAACGAAAGCACATGCCCGAAAAAGCCCGCGCGTTCTTGAAGCAGCTCAGCGACTTCTGGGCTGGCCTCCCCACGCCCAAGCGGATCGCGTTGGTTTTCTTCACGTCCGCGGTGCTGATCGGCGTGAGTTTGCTGTCGGTGCTCGGCTCTCGCGAGCACTTCAGCACGCTGTACAGCGAGCTCAGCACTGAAGACGCCGCGCAAATCGTGGAGAAACTGAAGACGCAGCAAGTGCCGTATCAGCTCAACGCGAACGGCACTCAGATCCTCGTTCCCGAGGAAAAAGTCGCGGGTCTGCGCCTGGAATTGGCCGCGGGTGGCCTGCCGCGCGGCGGCAGCGTGGGCTTCGAGATCTTCGATCGCTCGCGCATCGGCGCCACGGAATTCGAGCAGAATATCAATCTGAGACGCGCCCTCGAAGGCGAGCTGGCGCGCTCGGTGATGAGCGTCGAGGGCGTCAAAGGCGCGCGCGTGCACTTGGTGCTGCCCGAGCATCGCTTGTTTGCGGCGCGCGAAGAGAGCGCGTCGGCGTCCGTCGTGGTCAAGCTCGCGAATTCAGCCAATTTTGGGCGACGCGAGGTGGCCGCGGTGGTGTACTTGGTGTCGATGGCGGTGCCGGGCCTGAGCAAGGACCGCGTGTCCGTGGTCAGCACCGAGGGGGTGACGCTGCACCGTCCGAACTCTGACGCTGCGGGTGGCGGAGATCTGGCGGGCGAGGGGAGCGAGCAGTCGCGCGTCATCGCCTCGCAGCTCGAGGCAGACGCCCAGGCCCAGCTCGAGCGCGTGGTGGGCCCAGGCAACGCCGATGTGCGAGTCAACGTCGAGCTCATCTCGGCCTCCCGCGAGCGCATGGAGGAGCTGTACGAGCCCAGCAAGACGGCATTGCGCAGCGAGCACAAGGTCGAAGAGGCGAACGGGGTCGGAGAAGCGGGCGTGGCCGGCGTGCCGGGCGCGAAAACCAACCTGCCCGACGCCAAAGAAGGTGAAAATGCCGAGCTCACCCCGGCGAACGGTGGTGGCGGAGTCCGCCGTAGCCAGACCCGCAATTGGGAGGTCCAGCGCATCACCCAAAAGACCACGACACCGCCCGGCGAAATCCGCCGCTTGAGCGTCGCGGTCGTGCTCAACGGTCGCTACGAGAAGCACGGCGAAAAGTCGGTATTCGTCGCGCGTACGCCGGACGAGGTGCTCGCGCTGTCGTCGATCGTCAAGCACGCCGTCGGCTTCAATCAGGAGCGCGGGGACGACGTGGAGCTGCGCGCGGTGCAGTTTGCGCGGCTCGACACGGGCGAGGACGCGACGGCCGTCGACCCGCTGGCCAAGTACCGTCACTACCTGCCGTTTGCCGCGGCCGGCCTGGTCGGCGTGATTCTGCTGACATCGATCATCATGGCTTGGCGCCGCAACAAGGCGAAGAAGGCCGCTGCTGCGCTCGCTGCCGCTACGCCGGTAATCACCGAGGGTCAGCTGGGTGGCTTGATCACTGGCTCACCGGAAGCCGCACAACTGAGCGGCGAGCAGGCGCGCACCCTGTTGCTCGAGGATGCGCCGCCGGCCTCGGATGAAATTCGCGCGCGTGCGTTGGAGTTAGCCGCGAAGGATCCGGCGACTGCGGCAGTCGTTCTGCGCCGCTGGTTGAGTGCTGGCGCTCCCGCCGCTCTCCCAGCCGAGTAGCTGCTGACCCACCCCTGACGGGCGAATCAGTTCCGGCACGTCTCTCGCATGAGAGTAAGCGACGTGATGGAGCTGAGCGGTCCCGAGAAGGCGGTGTTGATGCTCTTGTCTTTGGACGAGGCCACCGCGACTCCCATCTTGAGTGAGATGGACGCGGGGGATGTGCGCAAGCTGCGCGAGGCTGCGTCCAACATGCGGGCGGTTCCCGCCACTGCGCTCGAGGGCGTGTACGCGGAGTTCATTCAGCAGACCAAAGAGGCAGTCGCGGTCCCGCGGGGCGGCGTTCGCTACTTGCGTAAGCTGACCGGGCGCGCCTTGGGTGAAACCCGCGCGGCCGAGATCTTCGTCGACCAGCAGGAGAGCGCGCTCGAGCGCCTGGCAGGAGCGGAACCGTCCGCGATCGCGTCGGTGATGGAAAACGAGCACCCGCAGTTGGTGGCCGCGATCCTGTCGCAGCTCGACAACGAGAAGGCCGCGCGCGTGCTCGAGCAACTGCCCGAAGCCAGCCGCACCCAGGTGCTCGAACGCCTGGGCACGATGACCGAGATCCCCTCCGCGCTCTTGGAGGAGGTCGCGACCGCGCTCTCCGCGGAGCTGCCGACCTCGCAGAAGGACACCGTGCGCACGGTCGACGGCATCGCGCGCTCCGCGGCGTTGGTTCGCCGCATGGGTCGCGAGACCGGTGAAGCGTTGCTCGGAACGCTCGAAGAGGGCAATCAAGAGCTCGCGACGGAAATCCGCCGCGCCATGTACACCTTCGAGGATCTCTCGGTGCTCGACGCGCGCGCCTTGCGTTCGCTGCTCGAGGCCGTGCCGGTCGAGAAACTGACGATGGCCATGAAGACGGCTTCGGAATCCCTCCGAGCCCACATCTTTACCAGTATGTCCAAGCGCGCCGCCGAGCGCATCAAGGAAGACATGGAAGTGATGGGTGGAGTTCGTTTGGCCGACGTCGAAGCGGCCCAGCGTGAAATCGTCGAGGTGGCGTTGCGCTTGGACGCTGAAGGCACCATCTCCCTCGAGGCGAAGAGTGCGGTGGTTTGAAACCCCGCGCGGAGCGAGCAGCGAAGGCGACGCAATGGCCGACGCTCCGCGCAAAGTGACCTTCGCTCGCGTCAACAACCCGCGTGCTCGCGTCCCGTCTTGGATGCCGTCTGCACGCGGACGGCAAGCGGTGAAGAAGGACGAGCCGCTGCCTTCGCTCAAGCCGCCGCCCTTGCCGAGCGAATTCGTGGACGCAATTCGCCAAGAGCTCGAGCCCGAGCGCGCGTCGCGCCCGCCGCGTGCGTCCGAGCTTCCGCCGCGCATGCCCTCCGTGCCCGCTCCAGCGCCGATGGCGAACGCCGCGGCGGCTGCGGAACCGGGGCCGGTGCAATTGATTGTGGATCCGGCGGCGACTCACGCCTTCGAGGAAGCCGTCGAGCTGCTCGTGGCCGAGCGCTCTCGGGTGCTCGAGCAGACCGCGAGTCAGCTCGGCGAGCTGGCGACGATCATCGCGCGGCGGGTGATTGCCCATGAGATCTCGCTCAACCCGCAAATCGTCGCAGGTCTGGTGAACGAGGGGCTTTCGGCGCTCGGCGCGCACGACCGTGTGTTGGTGCGCATTGGCAGCGCCTTCGCGGCGGCGCGCGCGAATCTCGAGCAGCGCTTGGCCGATCGCGGTGCGCATGCCGAAGTGCGCTTGGACGACGCGCTCACTGAGTACGGCTGCGTGGTCGAGACCGAGCTCGGTCGCGTCGACGAATCGATCGAATCGCGCATCTCCACCTTGCTTCAGGCGCTGCGCCCGGAATCGGACGCGCCGCCGGGTGAGTCGCGCTGATGCTCGAACGGCTCCTCGATCGCTGTCGAACGGCACCCGTTCACGCGCCCGAGGGCGTCGTGCTCGACGTCGTGGGTTTGATCGTCGAAGTGGGCGGTCTGCGTGCCGCTGTGGGTGACGCACTGGCGGTCGAAGACGACAGTGGTTCGACGCTCGAGATTGAGGTCGTGGGCTTTCGCGCTGGGCGCTTGCTGACCACGCCTCTCGGCGTTTTGTCGGGAATTCGGCCGGGAGCGCGCGTCGTGCGCCTGGAGCGCGGAGCTACGGTGCCCGGCGCGTTCGCGCTCTTGGGTCGCGTCGTCGATTCGTTCGGGCGACCTTTGGACGGGGGGCCCGCGATCACCGCCGAGCACGCGTGTCCGGTGAATGCCGCGCCGCCGCCGGCGTTCGCGCGGCGTCCAATCGACAAATCGTTCGCCACGGGCGTGCGCGCGTTCGACGCGCTCTTGCCGCTCGGCGTCGGGCAACGCATGGGTATCTTCGCCGGCGCCGGCGTCGGTAAGAGCACGCTGCTCGGCATGATCTGCCGTTCCTCGCAAGCCGAGGTGAACGTGGTCAGCTTGGTCGGCGAGCGTGGTCGTGAGTTGAACGACTTCATCCGCAACTCGCTCGGGGCCGAGGGCTTGGCCAAGTCGGTGGTCGTCGCGGCCACGAGCGACATGCCGCCCTTGGTGCGCGCGCGCGGCGCGGAGTCCGCGACGGCGATCGCCGAATACTTCAGAAATCAGGGCAAAAGCGTGCTCCTGGTGATGGACTCGGTGACCCGCTACGCGATGGCGCTGCGCGAAGCCGCGCTCGCCGCCGGCGAGCCGCCCGCAACCAAGGGTTACCCGCCGTCCGTGTTCGCGGCGTTGCCGCGGCTGCTCGAGCGTGCCGGGACGGGCAGCGGGGTGGGCGTGATCACCGCTCTCTATACTGTGTTGGTCGAGGGCGACGATCTGAGTGACCCGATCGCCGACACGGTGCGCAGCATTCTCGATGGGCACGTCGTGCTCTCGCGCTCGCTCGCCGAAAAGAATCACTTCCCGGCGATCGACGTGCTGCAGAGCATTTCGCGCCTGGCTCCCGAGATCTCCAGTGAAGCCAATCTACGCGCCGCCGGCCTCGTGCGCGACATGATGTCGGCGTATCGCGAGGCACAAGATTTGATACAGGTGGGTGCCTACGCGGCAGGGAGCGACGCTCGCGTCGATCTCGCCGTTGCGGCTCATCCTCACATCGAAGCGTTTCTCAAGCAGAAAGTGACTGAAGCTTCGACCATCGAGGAAGCTCGCCGCAAGTTAACGATGCTGGCCCAGATGCGTGAACGAGGTCTTCGCTCATGAGTCCCAGACGTCAACGAATCGAGAAGGTCGTTCAGCACCGTGGTAAAGAGCTCGATAAGCGCATCACCGAGCTGAACGAGCAGAAAAATCGCGAGGAAGCCGCGCGTTTGGCCGCAGAGCAACAGCGGCTCGAGGCGCTGCGCGCCTCCGAAACACGCCTGAAATTGGCGGAAGCGCCGCTCAGCGCGAACGACTGGATCGCTGCCAACGAGTGGCTCAAGAGCCGCGACGCGCTGGCGGAGATCGCCGAGACCCAAGCCATCAAAGCACGTCTCGGCACGCAGAAGGCGCGCGCACACGTCATGACCGCGCGCACCGACTTGAAGAAGGTCGAAGTGCTCTCCGCGCGCATCGACGCAGAAGAGCGCGTTCAGCAAGAACGCGCTGCGCGACGCTTGGAAGACGAGCTCGCCGCACAACGCTTTTTCGCAGATCGACGCGAAGACAGCCGAGATAAATAAAATGAGTGATGGTTTCGCGACAGGGCTCGGCTCAGGCGCCGGGTCACGGGCACACGAGCGCGCTGACGACGAGAAAACGACGCTCGAACAAGCTGAACGCTGGGCGACGCTCGTGGGTGCGCAGTTGTCGGCGCTCGCGCTCAACGTGAGCAAGGCGCCGGTCGAACCCGAGGCGGGTGCTTGGCACTCGGGTGCCGGGGATCTGACACCCACGAGTGGCGGCCGTTTGACCGAGTCCGGCGCGGCAAACGGTCCCAGCGCGGCTGCTGGCGAAGCCGAGAACAGCGATGAAAACCGCATGATTGTCCGCGTAGATGGCGGCGATTTGGGCGAGATCGCCTTGCTCGTCGACCGCAACGCGGGTGCCATTCGGGTGACGATCAGCGCGGCTGACGCTGGCGCTGAGGCTGCGCTCGGTCTGGAGCGTGCTTCTTTGACGCGCGCGCTGCAGAGCCATGGAATTGCCGTCGAATCAGTGAATGTGGTGCGTGCCAACAACTTTGGCACCGCTCTTGCTCCACAACGCACGAGTGCCATGCAGCGCACTCGAGAGACTCCGGCCAGTGAGGCCGAGTCCAAAGACGACGAGCAAGCTCGGCGTCGCCTGGCACGCAAACTCAACTTGATCGGTTAATCCCATGGTCGCACCAGTCTCCAGCACTAGCGCACAAGATTCTTCGGCGCTGAGCTCCGCGCTCGGCACGAATAAGGCGATGGGCAAGGACGACTTCCTGAAGCTGCTCGTCGCGCAGCTGAAGAACCAGGACCCGCTCGCCCCTCAAGACAACACGCAGTTCGTGGCCCAGCTAGCTCAGTTCTCCTCGCTCGAAGCCGCCATGGGCACCAACTCTCGCCTGGACGCGATCACCTCGCAAAACCAGGGTCTGGCCAACACCCAAGTGGTTGGCCTGGTCGGCAAGGTAGCGACCGTCAAAGGCAGCATGCTGACGGCTCAAGGCTCAGGCATCGCGGTTCCGGTCAACTTCACGCTTTCTTCGGCGACTGACTCCACCAACGTTTCGATTCAAGATTCCACGGGCAAAGTCATTCGCACCATCACGCTCGGCGCGCACAACCCCGGTCTGGTGAAGATCAATTGGGATGGTCGTGACGACCACGGCAGCGTGGTGGCCGCCGGCACCTACGCCGTCAGCGTGCAAGCAAAGACCAAAGACGGCAGCTCCGTCTCGGTCGCTCAGGAGACGACTTCGCAAGTGAAGTCAGTCGCCTTCGATAAAGGTTATCCAGTGCTCACACTGGCTAATGGAATGCAAGTTCCAGTCTCTGACCTCTTAGGGGTCGCCTCTTCTCCATAACAACCACACCGCACAACAACAACCGCACTCAGCTCTTTTTGGAGGGCTAAATATGACTGTTCTGTCGTCGATGAACTCGGGCGTCTCAGGCCTAAAAGCGGAGAGCGATGCTCTCAGCGTCACGGGCGATAACATCGCCAACGTCAACACTTCGGGTTTCAAGGCGCAACGCGCCGTGTTCGAAGATGTTCTCGGTCACTCGATTCTTGCTGGTACTTCCACCGGTTTGCCCGGCTCTGGCGTCCGCATTGGGGACGTGCAGCAGATGTTCACCCAAGGCACCTTGTCCAACACTGGCGTCTCGACCGACGTCGCGTTGAACGGCGACGGCTTCTTCGTCGTCAAAGGCACGGTCGACGGGGTGAGCTCGGACTTCTACACCCGCGCGGGCGAGTTCGCCATCAACAAGGATGGCGTGCTGCAGAACACGTCGGGCTTGAAAGTCCAGGGCTACCAGTCGAATGGCGACGGCACCTTTGCCGCGTCGCTCTCCGATGTGACCGCGCCGACGGCAGCTCTGCCGGCTCGCGCTACCACGTCGATGGACATCACTGCCAACCTCGATTCGTCGGCGCCGGTGATCGCAGCGGCGTGGGATCCCCAAGATCCAGCAAATACCGCGAACTTCTCGACCACCATGACGATCTACGATTCGCTGGGCAACGGTCACAGCGCGGACGTTTACTTCCGCAAGACCGCCGACAACGCGTGGGATTACCACGTGCTCGTCCCCGGCGCGGATATGAATCCGCCGGTCGTCGGTAACTCGGAAATCGGCAGCGGTGCGCTCACCTTCACCACGGACGGCGCGCTCAACGCCGAGGCCGTCACCACGGCCGTCTCCGCCACCTTCGGCGGCGGCGCGACTGCCGCGCAAGCCATCACGCTCAACTTCGGCACCTCGATCGCCGAAGGCGGCACGGGCCTCGACGGCACCACGCAGTTCGCGGGTCCCTCGAACGTGTCCGCGCAGAAGCAAGACGGCTATGCGTCTGGTGACTTCTCCGGCGTGTCGATCGACGGCCAAGGCGTCGTGACCGGCCTGTACACGAACGGCCAGAAGATC
>Ga0164309_10000857_pt1 | contig 15710 bp, 17 predicted proteins | sample Whisoiple_247_MG_FD_109984 | JGI IMG/M metagenome (GOLD analysis project Ga0164309, IMG submission 109984) | Soil microbial communities amended with fresh organic matter from upstate New York, USA - Whitman soil sample_247_MG | ecosystem: Environmental > Terrestrial > Soil > Unclassified >...
AAGAAGCGCAACAGGTTGCGCGCTCGCTCGTCGGCGCCAATCTCGCCGGACACGATAGCCACGGCGTCATCCGCGTGCCGCGCTACGTCGCCTGGGTCGAGAGCGGCGATATCGTGCCAAACCAGACCGTGCAGCACCTTCTCGACGCCCCCTCCTTTGCCGTGCTCGACGGGCGCTACGGTTTCGGCCAGAGCGTCGCGCCGCAAGCGGTGGCGATCGGCATGGAGAAAGCGAAAGCCGAAGGTTTGTCCGCTGTCGCGCTGAAAAACGCGGGGCATGTCGGCCGCGTCGGCGAATGGGCGGAAATGGCGGCTGCCGAAGAGCTCGTCTCGGTGCATTTCGTCAACGCATCAGGCTCGGTGCTCGTCGCGCCGTTTGGCGGCGTCGAGCGGCGCATGTCGACGGCACCATTTTGCGTCGGCATTCCGCGCGAGGGCGAGGAGCCGATCGTGCTCGATTTCGCAACGTCGCTCGTTGCCGAAGGCAAGGTCATGGTCGCGAGCCAGGGCGGCAAGAAATTGCCGGACGGCGCGCTGATCGGCCCCGACGGTAAGCTTTCGACCGACCCGGCGCTGCTTTATGGTCCGCACACGCCGGAAGGTCCGCGCGACCATTCGAAAGGCGAAGGTGCGATTCGTGCGTTCGGCGAACATAAGGGTTCCGGCCTCGCTTTGATTTGCGAATTGATCGGCGGCGCGCTGACCGGAACCGGGGCGACGCAGCCGGAGCGGGGCCGTTTCGCCAATGGCATGTTCTCGATCTATATCGATCCGATACGTTTCGATCCCGCGCATTTCTTCGACGGCGAAGTTAAGCGTTATCTCGGCTACATCAAAGGCACGAAACCTGCGCGGGGCGTGATGGAAGTGCTGGTGCCGGGCGAGCCCGAGCGGCGCGTCAAAGCCGAGCGGATGAAGAACGGCGTACCGCTCACCGACGACACCTGGGCGTCGATTTCCGCGGCGGCACGGCATGTCGGACTAAGCGATGCGCGAATTGCCGAGGCTGGTGCTTTGCAGGCGAAACCTTGAGCGCTAAGCGCGGCGAATAAAGTAAACGCCGCATGCTCCATGCGCGTTGCAAACAAACGGCCGATTTCAAGCGAAACCTGAGCAGCCGCGGACGCTGGAACGATATCGACTAGCTTGCGTTTGCCACCCGCGAGTCACCAAGGGAGACACCGAGATGCATAAACTTGCATTGTTCGGCGCAGCTGCACTGTTGTCCGTCGGCTGCGCTTATGCGGAAGATACCACTGTCATCCACCGCGATGCTGCGCCCGGCATCGGCGTGACTGTCGGCGCTCCGGCCGTCGAGCATCGCACCACCGTCGTCGCACCTGCGGCTCCTTGCCAGCACACGACTGTGCACAAGGAAAATGATCTCGGCGATTCAAAGACGGTCAAGAAGACCGAGTGCTGATCGCTCTATCTCTATGATCTGTAGCGGGCCTCGCCGCCTCACGCGAGCGGGGCCCTTCTTCTTTTAAGGCACCGCGTTCGCACGTGTTAATTCGCGTCGCATCCCGGTGGGTAAGGCAGACGCGAAAACACGCGGAGGAAACAATGAGGAAGATTTCTATTGCGCTGACGGCATTGGGCGGACTGCTCCTGAGTTCCGCCGCCGGATATGCGCTTTCATCGAACGATCATGACGCCGGCAAGTCACTGCAAATCGCGCAAGCGGGCGGCGGCGGTGGTGGCGCAGGTGGCGGCGCTGGAGCTGGCGGTGGTGGCGGAATGGGCACCGGCGGCGGTGGCGGCGGCGGAGCTGCTACAAGTCCTGGCGGCGCTGGCGGTGGTGGTGCCGCAACCGGCACGGGGGGCGGTGGCCGTGAACGCATGGGCGGCGGCGGCGGTGGCGGACGCGAAGGCATGCGCGGCGAGGCCCGCGGCGGACGCGGCGGCGCCGATGTCAACGTTCGGGTCGGCGTCGGAGATCGCGGCTACCGTCGCGGGCATGGCTACGGCGTTGTCGTTCATGGCGGCGGCTGTCGCACTGTCGTCGTGAAGAAGCGCATCGGCTATCGCGTCGTCATCAAGAAAATTCGCCGCTGCTACTGAGCAGGATGTCCGAAGGGCTCCGAAAGGAGCCCTTCTTGTTTGCGCGTGTTAGTTCGTGCTGAGATGCGTCATGATCGCCGCCCGGATCGGCGCGGTTCGGGCAGCGTCTCGCTCGCTCCGCGGGATCGCGATCGGAAGATTCGCAATCAGCCGCGCCGGGCGATTCGATAAGATCAGAACTCTGTCGGCGAGGGCAATTGCTTCATCGACATCATGCGTGACGATGAGGCTCGTCACGTTGCGAGCCTCGATCAACGCCATCAATTCCTGCCGCAGGCGCAGCGCCAGCGCGGTATCGAGCGATACGAACGGCTCGTCGAGCAAAAGAATATTCGGCCGGATCGCGAAGGCGCGTGCGATCGCGACTCGGCGTGCAAGTCCGAGCGATAGGCTCGCGGGAAAATCCCGACGGTGTTCTGTAAGCTCCAGCGCGGCGAAGATCGCCGCGCATTCGCTGTCGCTTGCCTCAGGCGCGGCGAGGCGGACATTGGTTTCGACATCCCGCCAGGGCAGAAGCCGCGGTTCCTGGAAGACGAAGCCGAGACGACCGTCCTTCGGCAGGCGCACGTGTCCATCCTGCAGGCCGATCAGTCCGGCAATGGCACGAAGCAAGGTGGTTTTGCCGCACCCCGACGGTCCAGCCAATGCGGCGATCTCGCCAATGCCGAGAGCAAATCGGATGCTGCCAAGGATCTGCCGGGACGCTCCCGAGCCCTGCGGCAGCGACAGGCTTTCGACCGCGATTTCAAGCCGGCCGGAATCGCCAGCGCGCGACATGTCTCTCAAAGGGCTGCACCAGGAGGGTTTCGATCGCCAGCATCACGATGACGAACGGAATCGCATAAGCCAGCAATAAACGGATGTCGAAGAGATGGAACGCGACGCCGATCTCGAAGCCGACGCCGTTCGAGCGGCCCATCAGCTCGACGACGAGCACGATTTTCCAGACGAGCGACAGGCCGGATCGCGCTGCCGCCGCGATATAGGGCGCAAGCTGCGGCAGCAGCACGTGACGCAGGCGCACCCAGTGGGACATGCGGAACACCTCTGCCACCTCATCAAGCTCGCGGTCCAAGGCGCGGGCGCCCTCGCGCACCGTGACGATCGCGTTCGGCAACTTGTTGAGCGCAACGGCGCCGATCGCCGCGACCTCGTTCAAGCCGACCCAGACATAGGCGAGGACGATGATCACCAGGGCTGGGAGGTTGAGGAGGATGACAACCCACGTATCGGCGATGCGGTCCACCGCGCGGTGGCGGCCCATGAGAACGCCGATCACGGTGCCAAAACCCATCGCCAGGATAAAAGCGGCAGCGACGCGGGCCAGCGTCGCGGCAAGGTTGAAGAGCAAGACGCCGGAGCGGGCCTCGGTTACCATCGCAGCGAGGACCGATAATGGTGGCGGTAATAATCGTGGCCCAAAATACGCCGAACCGAGCTGCCAAAGCAGCAGCAACAGCAGAACCGACGCGATCCGCAGCGCATAGATCATCTTAATGCGGACCACATCACGATGCCATGATCCGCTCCGATCAAGACCCGCTCTTGTAATACGTGCCCGGCGCGAGCGTGTCGGCGGTACCGACAAGTTCGCTCCCGCCGATGTCGGCGAGCACCTTGAACAGCCGGCGTGCGTCCTCCTCCTCCTCCTCAACCTCCCGCGCCGGGATGCCGCGGGCGTAATATTTGCGGTAGGCGGCGAGGGCCTCCGGGCTCTTCGACGGCAGCTGCTTCGCGACGATCTGCCAGGCCTCCGGCGAGGTCGCGATCAGCTGCTTTGCCCGCCGCGCCGTTGCGAAGAATCGCTGCAGCGCATCGCGATGCTTCGCCGCGAACCCGCCATCGAACACATAGCCGATCGCCGCGACCGGTCCCCGCGCTCCGAGCTCCTTCTCGACATCGGCGATTTCGATCAGCCGCGTGAATCCGCGCGCTTCGAGATCGGCGCAAAAATTCCAGTATTCGAGCGCCGCATCGACCTCGCCCTGCGCGGCCTTTTCCGCCAAGAGCGGCGGCGCGCCGTAGACCACATTTGTCGCGCGCCGCAAATCGAGACCGGAGCGGCGCGTCCATGCCTGCAACAGCAGCCAGCTTTTGTCGAGCGGCCCGCCGGCAACCGCAAGCTTCCGCCCGATGAGGGCGCGCAAGCTGGTGACGCCCTTCGCAGGATTGGTAACGACCGCGCCGATCGCGCTCGAATAGGGATAGAAGACAAAGTTCGCGCCGAGACTGCGCTCGCGCGACACCCATAGCCAATCCGTGACAATGATGTCGGCGGCGCCACTGCGCATCGCAATGATGGCCGCATCGAGCGATGCGACGTCGACGATCTGCAGGTCGAGATCGGCCTCTTTGTCGAGCCCCTGCGCACGGATGACGCCGATTTCCCACGCAAGCGTGCCGGTCTTCTGCACCGCGATCCGCAGCCGGTCGGCGGCGTGGGCCGGCGCCACGAGCACGCAAAATAGCGCGGCACTGATGAAGGCGGCGACGCGGAGCCTTTGCATCCAGCGTGAGGCTTGCCGTTGGAACCGCACCATCCGCGAGACCTTTTTCTCCTTCGCCCGTTGCCGCCTGAGCCCGGGCAACCTACAACCTTGTCCTGTCGGATGATACCGGACGCGCCGGCGCACCGGAATGCAACATTGGGAGAGAATGCCGATGTCCATGGGTCGAACGATCGCGCTTTTCGCCGGTGCAGTGTTGCTGGCGGCAACGACCAGTCTCGCCCAAGCCGCAGGAGACCCGGCCGAAGGCGAAAAGGTCTTCGCCAAATGCAAGATCTGCCACCAGATCGGCGAGGGCGCCAAGAACGCGATCGGGCCGGAGCTGAACGGCGTGATCGGCCGTCATTCTGGCACCGCGCCCGGCTACAATTATTCCGACGCCAACAAGAATTCCGGCATCACGTGGGATGATAAGAATTTCCGCGATTACATCAAGAATCCGAAGGCGAAGATTCCCGGCACCAAGATGATCTTTGCCGGCCTGCCGAAGGACACTGATATCGACAATCTCTTGGCCTATCTCGAGCAATTCGGTCCCGACGGCAAGAAGAAATAAACCGCGCTGAAGTCTCGTGATGATGTTTAGAGCGCGTATGGTGTTCGGGCTGGTCTCGCTTATCAACTTTGGCGAATCGTCACTGGTCTTTGCTGCAGAAAAGCCGATCCGCTTTTGGAATCTCACGTCGGCAACGGTGACCGAGCTGCGTCTCGCGCCGGCGGGCTCGCAAAATTTTGGGCCCGACCAATGCAAGAACGATAAGGACGGCAGCGTCGATCATGACGAGCGGCTGCCGATTACCGGAGTGACGCCGGGGCGCTACGATATCAAGATCGGCTATAAAGACGGCAAGACCTGCCGTGTCCAGAATGTTCCGATCGAGAGCGGCAAAGCGTTTTCGATCGAGGACAAGGACCTCACCGATTGCTCGATACCCTTCCGCTGAGGCGCGCGGCCGATCCTAAAATTTCGCTTTGATTCCGGCATAGACGCCGAGCGGCGGCGCCGGAGAGACCGTGCGCGGATCGGTCAACGGCAGGAAGCCGATCGCCTGCGTATCGAAAAGCGTGCCGAAGGTCACGTAATGGCGGTTGAGCGCGTTCTCGGCCTGTGCATAGACCTGCACGTTCTTGTCGATCTGATATGAGGTTCGCAGATTGGCCACCTGATAGGCGGGAATGCGCGGCAGCACGTTCGTCTCGTCGCCGCGCAGGTAGGAGCTGCCGACAAAGCTCGCATCGGCCCCGACCTTCCATTTATCGGTCACGAAATAATCCGCACCGATCTTGAAGCGATGCCGCGGTATCGAGGGGATGCGGTCCCCCGGCACGACGTTGATATTGCCGTTCGCGTCAGCAAATGGATTGAACGGCGACGCGAGCTGGATGTTGCTACGGAAGGTGGCGTCGACGAGCGTGTAATTCGCGTAGGCCGACAGTTTCTCATCGGTGTAGCTGATGCCGGCCTCAATCCCCTGCCGGCGCGTGTCGCCGGCATTCTCGAAAAAGCCGCGGCCGGCGATCGTCGACGGCACGTTCAGAATGTCGTCCTTGTTGATTGTGCGGAACACGCCGGCGTTCCAGTTGATCTTGCCGGGACCGAAAAGCGAAACGTCGAAATTGCCGCGGATACCGGCCTCCACCGTGCGCGAGACGACCTGCTTCAGCGGCGGATCGGCGACGAGGAAATTGTCGATGAGGCAGGGCTGATTGCGGTCGGCACAGCCGTTCTCAAGCGGCGTCGGCGCGCGGTTGGCTTCGGAATAGCCGCCATAGATCGACAGGTTCGGCAGGATTTTGAAGGTGAGCCCGGTCACCGGATTGAGCCGGCCATAAGTCGCGTAGCTCGTCAATGCCGTGCCAATCTGGTCGTGCAGATCGATCTTGGCGAGATTGTAGCGCGCGCCGGCGGTGAGCGTCAGAGCCGGCGTGATGTCGAACGTGTCGAGCGCGTAGACGCCATAATACGTGTTGATGGCGCGCAGCGACACGGGGGAAATGTCGCTGTTCGGCTCATTGATGAAGAGTCCGGTGCTCGAGACCATCAGATTCGGCTGAATGATGCCGAGCTCGCTCATCGCATTGAATTGCGTCCAGCCGCGATCGTAGCTCACGCCGAAAATGAGCTGATTGCCGTGATCGGCGATCTTGTCGCTGCTCGTCGCCTGCAGCGTCCCGCCGGCTCGACGCGAGCGCGTGAAGGTACGGTCGAGGGTGCCGAGCGTCGCGGTGCCGAACGCGTCGGGCAGGCTGGTCTGATTGCCGGCGGCATCACAGAGCAGGCCGCTACCATCGTTGCAGGGCGTGAAATCGGTCGTATTGCCGTCGAGATGATTCTGACTGAAGCCGCGGAAATAGATATTACCCTGCAACGCGAGCGTCGGCGCAATGTTGTACGTGCCATTCAGCGCGATTTGTCCGAGCACGTTACGCGTCGTCTGCGGGTTCGTGTAGACGGCAGAATAGTCCTGCTGCAGAAGCTGGATCGGCACCGGGGCTGTCGCGCCGAAAAAATTCGACGCCGAGCCGATGTTGAGATGCAACTCGACATCCTCGGCACGGTAGCCGAGATCGCCATACATGCGGCGCACATAAGACGGCGAGATTTGCCGAAAGCCGCGATCGTCGATCCCCTCCATCGCCAGATACGTCGCAAAGTTGCCGACCTGCTGGCCGGATTGCAGGCTGCCCTGCACCCTGCCGCGCGAGCCGCCGCGGAAATCAATCTCGGTACCCTGCCAAGTGAAGCCGTTCTTCATCTCGAGCGAGATCGCGCCGCCGATCGCGTTGAGCCCGAACACCGGATTGTTGGTGAAGACCACGGCGCGATCGATCGCGATCGTCGGGATCAAATCCCAATTGACGACGTCGCCGAAGGCTTCGTTGATGCGGATGCCGTTCTGATAGATGGCGAGCCCCTGCGGCGTGCCGGGCACCGGGGAGGCAGCGAAGCCGCGATAAGTGACGGTCGCCTGGAACGGATTGCCGGCGGAATCGGTGACTGCGACGCTGGAGAGGCGGCGGTCGAGGACATCGACCAGATTGGACGTGCCGGTGCGCTCGATCTCACGCGAGGTCACGACCTGCACGTTGGCGGGAATCTTGGCACGGTCGATGCCGCCGGTTGAAGCGGGCTCATTGGCGGCAACCGGCGTCGTGGTCTCGGCGGGAGGAGCCGCTTGTGGAGCGGCAAGGGGGCGGCGGGCCACACGCGTTCGGGTTGCCGCGGCGCGGCGTGCGCGCGCTTCGCGGGCGCGGATGACCTCGCGCGGCCGGCTGACCTCGGGTACCACGACCGGCCGCGCCGGCCGCGCCACGCGCCGCGCCGGAAGCGGCGACGGACTGACGATCTCGATCTCGGGAAGCGCCTGCTGCGCCTCTGCCCCAAACGCCAGGAGCGGGGACGCGCTCACGCAAATCATCCGCGCGATGGCGAGCGTTCCGCGGCGAAACATTTCCGCCCTTCCCTGGTGCTACGCCAGCGCCTCTCGCCGCGCACCTTGGTATGCTTTGCTGATTAAACCGCGCAGCGTGCAATCAAAACGGCAGAAGCCGCTCTAATCTCTCGAATTTATGCCTGTGTTGCAGTCGAACCACGCCAGGCGAGCCGCCCGTTCGGTGTTTTCGTCACGCGTAATGGAGCGTCTAGACCACCGCCGGCGCGCGCTGCATGCGCCGGTAAACATAATCGGGCGCCGCCTCTGCCGTATCCTCGCTGACGATCGCCTCGACGCGGTAATGATGCGGCGAGAGATGGCAGACCGGATCGGCGTTGCGCGCATCGCCGGTGATCGCCATCGCCTGACAGCGGCAGCCGCCGAAATCGATCTCCTTGCGCGGACAGGAGCGGCAGGGCTCGACCATCCAATCGGTGCCGCGAAACGCCTGGAACGCCGGCGAGGCATACCAGATGTCGGCGAGCGCATGTTCGCGCACGCTCCAGAATTCCAATCCCGGAATGGTCTCCGCCGCGTGGCACGGCAAAACCTTGCCGGTCGGCGTGACGTTCAGCGTGCGCCGCGCCCAGCCGCCCATGCAGGCTTTCGGATAATGCGCGTGGTAATCGGGAATGACGTGATCGATAACGATGACGCCCTTGTGTTCTTCGCGCAAAGCTTCGACTTCGGCGATGGCGCGCTCCGCATCGGCACGCGACGGCAAGAGCGCCGCACGATTGGTCTTCGCCCAGCCGTAATATTGGGTGTGCGCGATTTCGACGCGCTTGGCGCCGAGCTCGATCGCGAGTTTCACCATCGCGCCGGCGCGCGCAACATTGGCGCGATGAATGACGGCATTGACCGTCAGCGGCAAGCCCGCTTCGGTGACGGAGCGGGCAACGTCGCGCTTGCGCGCATAAGCGCCTTCATAGCCGGCAATGCGATCGGCAGACTCCGCTTCGCTGTCCTGGATCGATAGCTGCACGTGATCGAGCCTGGCGCGCGACAGTTCCGCGACGCGCTCTTCGTTGAGCCCGATGCCCGACGTGATCAGGTTCGTGTAGAGGCCGGCCTTGGCGCAATGGGCGACGATCTCGACAAGATCGCGGCGCGATGCGGGTTCGCCGCCGGAGAGATGGATGTGAATGATGCCGAGCTCGGCGGCCTCGGAGAAGACGCGCTGCCAGGTGGCGGTATCGAGTTCCTCGGCGCGCGATTCGAGTTCCAGCGGATTGGAGCAATAGGGGCAGCCGAGCGGACAGCGATGCGTCAGCTCGGCCAGCAACCCGACGGGGCGCGGGATATTTGCCGGCGCGTTCATAATTCCACCATGCGCTTGTCGGCGAGGCCGGCAAGCAATGTGCGCACGTCGGTATCGATGCGGGCGCGATCCGCACCGAAAGATGCGGCGAGATCGTCGACGATCGCCGCCAGCGTCGCCTCGCCGTTGCACCGTTTCAAGATTTCGGCGGCGATCGGATCGGCTTTGAGGATACGCTCGGGCGCCAGTAGCAGCCATTCGTTACGCGTGTCATCATGCTTTAAGCGCACGCCGCGCGGTAGGCGCGGCACGCTCGTCTCGCTGATCGCGGCGGCGCTCATGCGGCGCTCTCGCGCGTTTGCAAGCCTTCGCCGGGCCGCCATGCGCCCGGCGGAATTGCGCCGGCGACATAAGCGCCCCAGAGCGCATCGAGCTGCACCCAGAGCACGTCGGTCTTGAATTCGAGCGCACCGATGACCGCATCCTGCTCGGCGCGCGTCTTCGCGTGCTGTTTGACGTAGGCCAGCGCAAAATCGCTGTCGCGCTGCGCCTGCGCCGGACGCGCGGTGAAATAAGCCAGCGTCTCGCGGCTGACGAAATCGTAATGCGCCAGCATGCCGCTGACGCGCTCGTTGATGATGTTCGGAGAAAACAGTTCCGTCAGCGAAGAGGCGACCGCTTCGAGCAGCGTCTTCTGCGCACAAAAATTCACGTAAGCCTCGACGGCAAAACGCGTCGCCGCGAGAATGCCGCGCGTCGAGATCACGTAATCGCGATTAAAGCCGAGGCTCTCGGTGAGCTTCAGCCAGCGCTCGATGCCGCCCTCGCCTTCACGCGTGCCGTCGTGATCCTCGATGCGTTTGCGCCATTCGCGCCGGTCCGCGGACGAATTCATGCGCGACAGCACCGTCGCGTCTTTGATCGGGATCGTCGCCTGATAAAAATAGCGATTGAGCGCCCAGGCCTGCACTTCCTCGAAACTGCATTGACCGGAATGCAGCCTTTTGTGGAAGGGATGCAGATTGTGATAGCGCGTCGCGCCGACATGGCGCAAAGCCGCTTCAAGTTCCTGCGGGCTCATGGGCTCGCGCGTAGTCATAGCGCGATCTCCAGCCCGTCATGCGCGACGATCCAACCGGCTGCTTCCACCTTGGCGCGCTCGGGCGAGTCCTCGACAAGGATTGGATTGGAATTGTTGATATGCGTGTAGACGCGCCGGCCGATCCTAGAGTTGGCGAAGCGCGCGAGCGAGCCGCGCTCGCCGGTAATCGCGCAATGGCCCATGCGCCACGCGGTTTTCTGCGACAGGCCGAAGCGGATCATCTCGTCGTCGGTGAACGTCGTGGCGTCGAAGAATAGCACATCCGCCCCTTCGACGCGGCGCAGGACATCGTCGGTGACTTCCGCGCATCCCGGAATGACGATCGCGCGCCGCGTGCCGCATTCGATCGCAACGCCCACCGTTGTGTCGGTTTCTTCGCCGATGCGAACGTCGTCGCCTTCGAGATAAAGCGGCACCTTGCCCGGCACCGCGAAAGGCTGAATGGAAAAACCGAGGCCCATGTCGATCCGCGCCTCCAGCGCGACGGGCGTTCTCTGCACGAGATCGGGATTGAGCACGCCGAACGCGCCGTGCTTCGTCTGCTCGAGCACGCTCGCGCTGGCATAGATCGTAAAAGCTTGCTGCTCGCGCAAGGTCAAAAGACCCGCGAGGTGGTCGACGTCACCGTTCGTCAGGAAAACTCCGGCGATCGGAGTTTGGCGCGTCGTGCCCCGCGGGTGGAGACAGCTGTTGGCGTAAATCTGCTGCCGCAGGTCAGGCGAGGCGTTCAAAAGCAGCCAACGATTGCCGTCGGCGCTGATAGCTAGGCTCGACTGTGTCCGGGGCCGAACGCGGGGATCACCTTGCCAGGCGAGACGGCAATTTGGACAGAGGCAATTCCATTGTGGAAAGCCGCCGCCTGCCGCCGAACCGAGAACGCGAATCCGCAGCGCGTCGGCCATTCACATCCGCTCGAAAGCGGACGTGCGGCCCTTAGATTTCCGCTGACGCGTAGCTGGTGCCTTCCATACCAACGCAAACTTCGGTGAGAACCGGGGTTGTCCAGGCCATTGATCGACTCCTCTCAGGATCAGCCGCCGCTGCCTTAAATCGGTGAGCAGGACGCCTGAGGCCAATTTAGGCTCCGGCGCGTCCTTTGCCAACTCTTTTCCTGCTCTGTCTCCCAGGGTTTTGCCACGAATGGCCTGGCGCTTGAGCGAGCAACCAAGCCGGTCAGCTGGCGTTGTCTCACGTTAAAACAGAGGACGGAGGAAACTTGATGCGCACGAAATCGATTTTGACCGGAGGGGCAGTCGCCTCGGCATTGCTCATCGGCACAGCTGCCTGGGCGCAAACCGGCGGCTCACCCGGAAGCACGACCGGCCCTGCGGCAGGCAGCAACGTTCAGCCGAGCACCGCGACGCAGAAGCAGAATGACAGCAATTCCGGCCGCTCGGCGACGAACGCTCCGACCGCCGCGGGCGGTGCCGCCGGCGTCGAAGGCAAGCCTGGCAACAAGTCTGGCCGCTCGGAAAAGAAGTAGCAGGCGAGCCTCTCATGCGGCCGGGCTTGCCCGGCCGTCCGGCCGGTAATCAGCGGTAGCGCCGTATCTCGCTCTTGCGCTGCAGCTTGCGCTCCTTGCGCGCGGCATAACGGGCGTCGCGCTCGGCCTTCTTCTCGGCCTCGAGCGCCTCTTTGCGAGCGATCTCCTCAAGCCTCAGCTGTTCCCGCAGCTCGGCCTCAAGCCGCAGCTGCTCCCGCCGTGCCGTCTCTTCGGCGGCCTTACGTGCGGCCTCCTCGGCTTCCCTGATCTTGCGCTGACGCTCGCGCTCCGCTTCGCGGGCCTTGCGCGCCTCTATCACAGCCCGGCGCTGCGCCTGCTTTTCGAGGATCGCAGGGTCGTTCGGATCCGGCCGGGAGCGGAACTTTTCGAGCTGGGCTTTTCTGGCATTTGCCGCCTCGCTCTGGCGGTCTTGAAAGTTGTGTCCGTTGAAAGGCGGCATCTCTTCCGGTGATCTGGATGGAGGGCGGGGCGGTCGTGCCACAGTATAGGGCGTAGGACAATAACCTGTGTTGCACTGCAGCAATGCAGATGGGTTATGCCGCGGCGCTCGTCAAGAGCACTGTCGCGCTGGAGCTCAAATTCCCGCGGCGCCGCCATCGGAACGCGGATCATGCGCCGCTTCGATGTGGCCGTCGGCAAAGCGCACCAGCGCGCCCGCATGACCGAGATTCTCATCATAGGAGCCGAGCATCTCGACCTCGTGCCCAACGGAGCGCAGGCGCTCGATGATTTCGGGATCGAAGCGGTCCTCCACTTTCAACGCCCGGCTCGGCGATGCCCATGTGCGGCCGAAGAGAAACCGCGGCGCGTCAATCGCGCCGGCGATTCCTTCACCGAGCAGATATCGCGTGAAAACCTGCGCCTGGAATTGCGGTTGTCCATCGCCGCCCATCGCGCCATAGCACATGACGCGCCCATCGCTGAACGAAGCGAGCGCCGGATTAAGCGTGTGAAACGGCCGCCGTCCCGGCGCGAGCGGATTCATTGCATTTACGTCGAGCGAAAACGACACGCCGCGATTCTGCATGAGCACGCCGGTGCGCGGCAGAACGCAACCCGATCCGTATTCCCAGTAAAGCGATTGAATATAGGAGACCGCGAGCCCGCTCGCGTCGATCGCGCCCATCCAGATCGTATCGCCAGTCGCCGGCGCGACCGGGTATGGCGCGGCCTTTTTCATCGAAATCGCCTCAGCTTCGCGCTGCAGAATTTTTGGGGCGAGGAAGCTCACCGGATCGTGTTGGAGATGTTCGAAATCGGTGCAGACCTGATCGCGAATCGTCAGCGCGCGCTTCGATGCTTCGATAAGTCCATGGATGTGCTCAAAGGACTCTTTGCGTGTCACCTTCAGCCGGTCGAAGATCCCGAGGATCAGCAGCGACGCCAAGCCTTGCGTCGGCGGCGGCGAATTATAGTGAGCGCGTCCCTGCAGATGCAGTTCGAGCGAATCGCGCGCAACGGCGCGGTAGGCGGAAAGATCTTCGCGCGTGAGCGGCGCGCCCATCTGTTCGATATCCGCGGCAAGTTCCCGCGCCACGTCGCCCCGATAAAAATCATCGAGCCCTTCATGCGCGAGCTGATCGAGTGTGTCGGCTAACTTCCCGGCGCGGCGCAGCGTGCCTGCTTCCGGGAATTTGCCGTCGACAAGAAAGCGCTCGGCGAAACCCGGCGCCTCTTTCAGCATATCGAATTCGAACGGCTTGCCGTTCGCTTCCGAGCGCGATTGCGGATAGCCGTCCCGGCCAAAGCGGATGGCGTCGCGCAATAAATCCGGCAAAGGCAAGCGGCCGCCAAGCGCTCTTGCCAGGTCGAGCGCCAGCGCCCAGCCGCCGATCGCGCCGGGCACAGTCAGCGCCGCGAGCGCGCCCCGCGGCGGAATCGCGTCATATCCGAGCCCGCGATAATAGGCGATGGTCGCCCCGCGACCGGCAAAGCCGCAGGCCTCGATGTAGCGGACGCGGCCCTTCGGCTCGCGGACGAGCCAAAACGCGTCGCCGCCGATCGAATTCATGTGCGGGTAGACCATCGCGATCGTCGCCGCCATGCCGATCATCGCTTCGACGGCATTGCCGCCCTCGGCCATGATGGTGCGGCCGGTCTCGGCCGCGAGAATATGGGGCGCGGCAGCCGCCACGCGCGAGAAAGTCGGTGTCTCCATCAAGAAAGAGCCTGCGTTGCTACGGCAAGGGTTGTCTGGACTTCGGGCCAGCTAAGGTGCACTACCGCAAGCAAGCTGGTTTAGCCACAGATTAGCCGGGATGCTCGGCTTAGAGCGGGCTTGAGCTTCTCTTGACCTGAGAAGCCCGGTATTGCTGGATCAGTTTGCAAAGTGTTGGTGGGGCACATGGTGATATCGTTCTGATTAATCCGAAATTTCAAGCGAGCTATTGGGGCCGGGATGCAGCGCGAAGAATTACGCGATGGTTATCTCAGCGTTCTGCGCGGGCTTTATAGCGCGGATAAATTCTTCAAGCGCATGGATTCGCTCTATCTCGACCGCGCTCTCGGCGAGAGCAAGCTGCGTCAGATGGAGATGAAGCAGAAGCCGATCCGCCATGCATTAAACGGTGTACTCGCCGTTTTGATAACGGCCGCCGTATTCCTGCGTCTGCAAACGTCGGTAAAAGAGCGCGAGCTGCGGCAGGCCTATCGGCGCTTCGCGTACAACGCCCTGCGCAAGCGGCCGAACCCGTTCGTGCTGCAGACCTACGCGATAAGATCAGTCATGCATTACCATTCCCACCGGCTGCTCGCCGGTATGCTGCTCGATCGCGAGGGGCATCTCATCAACATATTCTGACGCGCCGCTCCAGCCGCAGGCTTGCAGAGCTTCGTGCACATGCTGCGGCACCGGCGCTTCGATCGCGGTCGGCGGCTTATGTTTGTCGATCGGCACGACGACGCGGCGCGCGTGCAGATGCAGCGGCGGCGCACCGTCCGCTTTGCCGCTGCCGTAGACGCGATCGCCGAGAACAGGCCAGCCCATGGCGGCGCAATGGACGCGAAGCTGATGCGTGCGTCCGGTCAATGGCGCGAGCTCAAGAAAAGCCAGAGGCCTGCCTTGCGCGGATGCGCCGCGCCCGAGTACACGCCAGCGCGTGCGCGCCGGAGTCCCAAGCGGATCGACACGCATCCACCAGCCGCGATCGGCATCGAGGCGGCCGAGCGGCTGGTCGATTTCGCCCTCGTCGGGGGTAGGATCGCCTTCCACGACGGCCCAATAAGTTTTCTCGACGCGTCCCTGCTTGAAGAGCTGCATCAGCCGCTGCAGTCCCTTGCGATGGCGGCCGAGAACAAGGCATCCCGATGTGTCGCGGTCGAGCCGGTGCGCCAAAGCGGGGCTCCGCGGCAGGCCGAAGCGCAGCGCGTCGAAATAGGCTTCCAGATTTTCGCCGCCTTTCGGGCCTCTGTGGACGGGAATGCCGGCCGGCTTGTCGACGACGAGCATCAGTCCGTCGCGGTAGAGCAGCCGGGCGACAAGCTCTTCTCGGGTCATGCGAAGAGGCTATCCAGGAGAGAGGCTGGCGGCGTCAAGCGCTAGGCCCCATTTGAAGCCGCATGCGTGATAGCCGATGAGCAGCGAGAACGAGGTCAAAGATCCGCGGCCGGGATTTTTGGGCCGGTTATTCGGTCGCGCCGCGGCGGACATGACGCCCGAGGCGCCGCCTCCTGCCGAAGCGCCCGCGCCGATCGCCTTCGAGCCACCGCCGCCGGCAGAATCAAAACCCTCCTGGTGGAAACGGCTGTCATCCGGGCTCTCGCGCTCGTCGTCGGCGATCGGCCAGGGGATCACCGACATCTTCACCAAACGCAAGCTCGACACCACGACGCTTGAGGAT
>Ga0164309_10000863_pt1 | contig 15585 bp, 9 predicted proteins | sample Whisoiple_247_MG_FD_109984 | JGI IMG/M metagenome (GOLD analysis project Ga0164309, IMG submission 109984) | Soil microbial communities amended with fresh organic matter from upstate New York, USA - Whitman soil sample_247_MG | ecosystem: Environmental > Terrestrial > Soil > Unclassified >...
GGCATCCGCCAATGCGACGCGCTGGCGGTAGCCTTTGGATAAATGTCCGATCACGGTGCCGGCCATGTGCGCCACGCCCGCGCGCTCCATCGCGCTGGCGATGGCGGCTCGCTGCTTGGCGCGAGGCACTTCCTTGAGCCGCGCGCGAAACAGCAAATACTCGATCACACGCAGCTCGGGATAGAGCGGCGCGCTCTCCGGCATGTAACCGAGCGCACGACGTGCCGCGCGTGGAGCCTCGGCGATGTCGTGCCCGGCGATGCGTACGCGGCCACTCGTAGCACCCAAGAATCCGGACAAGATACGCAGCGTGGTACTCTTGCCGGCGCCGTTTGGGCCGAGAAAGCCGACGATTTCGCCCTTCCCGACCGCAAACGACAGATCACGCACCGCGACCACGGTGCCGTAGTCTTTGGTGAGATTCGAGGCTTCGATCACGCGTTGGCCGGAGCGTCCTCGGTCTCGTCGTCGTCGACGGCGCCTTCCTCTTCCAGGATCGCGCCGTGACACTTCTTGAATTTCTTGCCCGAGCCGCACGGGCACATGTCGTTGCGACCGATCTTGGGCGTGGGCGGTGCGGTGCGGCGCGGTTGGACCGGCTCGGGTGGCGCCTCTGGAGCCTCCAGATCGCCCGGGTGGCGCGCGACCGCGGCCTCCAACTCCGCGCGGTAACGCGCTTCGGCCTCGGCTTCGATGGCGGCGATCTCTTCTTGGCCGTGCCGGCGCTCCTCGAACAGCTTGACGAGTACCGTGCTCGAGATCTTCGCCATCATGTTCAAGAATAGGTTGTAGCCCTCTTTCTTGTACTCGTTTTTCGGGTCGCGCTGACTGTAGCCGCGCAAGCCGATGCCGTCGCGCAAGTGCTCCATGTTGGACAAATGCTCGACCCACGCCTCGTCGATGCTCTCGACGTACAAGCGGCGGAAGGCGCGCAGCAGCATTTCTGGCCCGATTTCCTGCTCTTTCGCAAGGAAGGCCGCTTCACCGAACTTGTACAACTCGCGGACCAAGAAGTCGGCGTCGCCGAGTTCGTTGATGCTCTGATCCGGGTCGACTCGGAAGTGCTCTTTGAAGCCCGTGTGGATGCCCTTCCAATCCCAGTCTTCGGGTTGCTTGTTGGGGGGGCAATTCTCCTCGACCATCGCGCCGACCACGCGATCGAGCAGATCCAAGACGCGCTCGCGCTGCTCCGACAAGCCATGCGTCACGAGTTCGACCAGCTCTTCGTACACGTTGAACGGCGCGCGCTCTTTGCGTGTCTCCAAGTCCAGCTTCACACCCCAGGTGTGATAAGCGTCATTCTGTAGCGAGCGGAGCTCGACCAGCGTGCTCGCCTTCTTCAGCTCTTCCTGCGTCGGCGCGCGGTACTTGCCGTCATCGCCCGTCGGTTGCAGCGGCGGATCGCAGTACATGCCGATCAGCTGCGCGACCAGCGGGCGCGAGCGTTCGCCGATCTTCTCGTCTACGGCGATGATCCGGATTTCGCCGGTCGCTTTGCCGTTCTCGTCGTGCTCTTCCGGCGCGTAACGGCCGAGCAACAGCTGCTGACGCAGCGTGTACACGGTCTTGCGCTGCGCGTTCATCACGTCGTCGTACTCGAGCAAGTTCTTGCGAATGTCGAAGTTGCGCTCTTCGACCTTGCGCTGCGCGTTCTCGATGCTGCGTGAAACCAGCGGGTGCTCGATGGGCTCGTCGTCGGGCATACCCATGCGGTCCATCAGGTTCTTCACTCGATCGCCGGCGAAGATGCGCATCAAGTCGTCTTCGAGCGAGAGATAGAACTTGCTGTAGCCGGGGTCACCCTGACGGCCTGCACGACCGCGCAGCTGGTTGTCGATGCGGCGCGACTCGTGGCGCTCGGTACCGATGATGTACAGCCCGCCGAGCTCGGTCACTTCATCGTGCTCGACTTTGCACGAGGCCTGCACCGTAGCTAGCAGCTCCGCGTACTCCGCCGGGTGAGTCTCCGGGGTTCGCCCGGACTCCCTGAACTGCGCGGTCGCGATCATCTCCGCGTTGCCGCCGAGCATGATGTCCGTACCGCGACCTGCCATGTTGGTGGACACGGTGATCGCGCCCTTCTTGCCGGCCTGCGCCACGATCGAAGCTTCATTCTGGTGATGCTTCGCGTTCAGGACGCTGTGCGGGATCTTCTTCTTCTTCAGGATGCGCGCGATCGCGTCGCTCTTCTCGACGCTGGTCGTGCCGACCAGCACCGGGCGCCCTTGCTCGTGGTGCGTGAGGATGTCGCGCGTCAGCGCGTTGAACTTCTCGCGCTCCGTCTTGTACACGACGTCGTGGTCGTCCTGACGGATATTGGGCTTGTTCGTCGGGATGGCCGTGACGGAGAGCTTGTACGTCTCGGAGAACTCGTGAGCCTCGGTCTCCGCGGTACCGGTCATGCCCGCGAGCTTTTTGTACAAGCGGAACAAGTTCTGGAACGTGATCGTGGCCATCGTGCGGCTTTCCTCTTGGATGCGCACGTTCTCCTTGGCCTCGACCGCTTGATGTAGACCGTCGCTCCAGCGCCTTCCGGCGAGCACGCGGCCGGTGAACTCGTCGATGATCAGCACCTTACCGTCGCTCGACACCATGTAGTGCTGGTCGCGCTTGTACAGCGCGTGCGCGCGCAGCAACTGATTCAAGATGTGCAAGCTCTGCACGTTGACGGGGTCGTACAGGTTGTCGATGCTGACCATGCGCTGCACGGTCTCGACGCCTTCGTCCGTGAGCGCGGCGCTGAAGCCCTTTTCGTCGACCGTATAGTGCTCGTCCTTGATCAGCTTGGTGACGATCTCGTTGAGCGTGCGGTATTTTTCGCTGGCCGCGTCAGCAGCGCCGCTGATGATCAGAGGCGTGCGCGCTTCGTCGATCAAGATCGAGTCGACCTCGTCGACGATCGCGAAATTCAGCGGGCGCTGCATGTACTCCAGCGCCGAGAATTTCATGTTGTCGCGCAGGTAATCGAAGCCGAATTCGTTGTTCTGGCCGTAGCAGATGTCCGATTGATAGGCGCGCCGCTTGTCCTCGTCGCTTTGCTGATTGACGATCGTGCCGATGCTCAGCCCCATCCACTTGTAGAGACGCCCCATCCAGTCCGCGTCGCGCGTGGCGAGGTAGTCGTTCACCGTGATCAGGTGCACGCCCTTGCCTTCGAGCGCGTTCAGATACACGGGCAAGGTTGCGACCAAGGTCTTACCTTCACCGGTGCGCATCTCGGAAATGCCGCCCTTGTGCAGGACCATGCCGCCCATCATCTGCACGTCGTAGTGACGCATCTTCAGCACGCGGAAGCTGGCTTCACGGCACACCGCGAAGGCATCGACCAAGATGTCGTCGAGCGTGGCGCCGGAGTCGAGCTTTTGCTTGAACTCGGCCGTCTTGGCTTGCAGCTCGGCGTCGCTCAGCTTCTTCAATGCCGCTTCGCGACCCGCGATCTCGGCGACCAGCGGTTGCAACCGTTTGACCGCGCGTTCGTTCGACGTGCCGAAAAGCTTCTTCGCTACCCAGGTCAGCATATTCTTTTGTCCACTCGCGAGGGGGCGTGACGAGTCACTCGACTCGCTCGCCCCCGCAGAAAATCCGTCAATCGTTCCGGAGCCGGGGGGAGGGCCCGCGAAAACCCAGGGAACCTAATCCTTCGCGATTCCTGGTGCCAGCCTGGTTTTCGGCTTGGGCAGCCACTACCGGGGCTCGGCCCGGATCCGTAAATGTAGGAATTGTTTAAAAAATTGAGTCAGTCTCAGGTTGGCCATCGGGTCGGGTGGCGGGTCGAGTGCTGGGTCGGGCTAATTTTCTCAACCGCGGACGTCCCCAATTTAGTTCCGGTGATCCTTCGCGCGGGATCCGGTGTGTCCCGCTTCGAAGGGAATCGAGAGGGATTGGGGGCGCCCGATGGTCGCGCACAGCACCTCGAACAGCGTCCGAGCGCCTCACTGTGCGCTTCAGCGGCACGTCAGCACGCTGCAACTTCGAGGTGTTCTTGAGCGCGGCACACGAGGCGTCGCGTACGGAATTTCACGTCACGAGAAACTCGGGCGGCGGGCGCGCCGATAGGGCGTGAACCCAGACCCATGACCGGCGACGCAAAGCAACACCACGATGCACTCGTTAGACGCACGTTCTCCGTCGCCGAACACGCCGCCGCCGAATTTCGCGCGCTCCTCCCCCCGCGCCTCGTCGAACAAATCGATTTTTCGACGTTGAAGCTGTGCTCCGGAAGCTACGTCGACGAAGCGCTGGCAGGGTCTCAATCAGACCTGCTCTTCTCCGTGAACATATCCGGCAAGCCCGCACTGCTCTATCTTCTCTTCGAGCACCAGAGCGGCGTCGACAAGTTGATGCCGCTGCGTCTCTTGCGATACGTGGTGCGCATCCTCGAGCGCCACGTGCAGGATGCGCGAACGCCGAGTCTCGCGCTACCGCTCCCGGTCGTCGTTCCGTTCGTTCTGCATCACAGTGAGACTGGCTGGACCGCTGCTAAGACGCTCGAAGAGCTGTTCGACGAAACCCTCGTCAGCGATCCCGAAATTCTGCGGTTGATTCCCAGGTTAGGGTTCGTCCTCGACGACATCAGTCGCGTTTCGGATCAAGAGCTCGAGGATCGCGCGCTCGGGCTCGTGCCCGCGCTGACTCTGTGGGCCCTGAGAGACGCGCGGAGCCCGACTCGTTTGGTGCAATCCATCGATCATTGGGCCAGCGCCATGGCCGAATTGTTGTTGGCTCCCAATGGAAGGGAGGCCATCTGGACCATCTTCCGCTACATTGCACAGGTCGCCGATGATTCCTTGGTCGAAACCCTCGGCCAGGCACTCGAGAACGCCAAGCCAGAAGTCAGGGACGCAATCATGACAGCCGCAGAGAGATGGCAAGCCGAAGGTGAAGCCCGAGGAATCGTAAAAGGCAGAGCTGAAGGTAAAGCTGAAGGTAAAGCTGAAGGTAAAGCTGAATTGCTGCAGCGACTTCTGACGCTGAAGTTCGGTGCCCTACCGGAAGACGCGCGGCACCGCCTCGCGCACGCCAGCGAAACTCAGCTCGATCGTTGGTCCGAGCAGATCCTCACGGCCGACACGCTCGACGCCATCCTGCGTTCGTGAAAATGACCGCCGCAGAGAGATGGCAAGCCGAAGGTGAAGCCCGCGGAATCGCAAAAGGCAGAGCTGAAGGTAAAGCTGAAGGTAAAGCTGAACTGCTGCAACGACTTCTGACGCTGAAGTTCGGTGCCCTGCCGGAAGACGCGCGGCACCGCCTCGCGCACGCCAGCGAAATTCAGCTCGATCGTTGGTCCGAGCAGATCCTCACGGCCGACACGCTCGACGCGGTCATTCAGCGGGAACGCTGAGCCGCACTCACACCGCGTGCGCGAGGCGATGTCGCTGTCGCTCGATGCCATCCGCGAACAGCTTGCGATCTTCATCGCTCTCGAGCTCGAGCTCCGGCACCGCAGTGGGCCGTCCATCATCACCGAGCGCGACGTACACCACGAACGCAGAGTTGGTGTGCGTAGTCTGTCCGGTGATCGGATTTTCGGAGTGCACGCGCACGGTGGTTTCGATCGAGGTGCGACCGACGTAGCTCACGCGCGCCTCGCACATCAACAGCGCGCCGACGTGCACGGGTTCCCGAAACGTCATCGAGTCGATCGCGATGGTGACACACGGACGGTGCGCATGACGCATGGCGCTGAGCGCGCCGCACTCGTCCACCAATCGCATGATCACGCCACCATGCACGTTGCCGAGCGCGTTGGCATGCGCAGGCGTCATCAGGTGATGCAACGTGACGCGCGACTGTGCGGGGGACTTCTTGGTTGCGAAGGTCATGCTTTTCCTGGAGAGGGTGAATTGGGCCGTGCAGGGCCCGGACTCATGCGACCAGCAGCGCCCAACGCTCAGCCAAGCGCCTTGATTTATTGGAAACTTTGGCTGACTTGCCAGCCGCCGGCAGATGAGTGCTAGGGTTCCGCGCCTTCGAGGATGGATCTTTTTTACCCCATCATCCTCATCAGCTCGCTGATTTTCGTTCACGAGCTGGGGCACTTTCTCTTCGCCAAAGCGTTCGGCGTGAAAGTGCTCACTTTCAGCCTGGGTTTCGGGCCGAAGGTGTTGAGGTTACGTGGACGCGAGACGGAATACTGCGTATCGCTGATTCCGCTGGGCGGCTACGTGCGCATGCTCGAAGCGGCCAAGAGCGACGTGGTACTGCCTGAAGATCGCAGGCGGACCTTCGAGTCGTTGCCGCTCTACAAGCGCATCGTGATCGTGCTCGCCGGTCCGGCGATGAATCTCGTTTTTCCGGTCTTGCTCTACTTCGCGGTCTTCGTCGGCGATGGCCCGTTCTTACCGCCGACAGTGGGCATCGTGCTGCCCGGCCATCCCGCTGACGGCAAGCTGATCCCCGGTGATCGCATCATGTCGGTCAACGGCGAAGAAGTCGCGACGTTCGACGAGGTCGAGCGCATCATCGCCAAGAGTCCGGGCGAGCTGCTGCACTTCAAAGTCTTTCGCGACAATCGCCACGTCGACGTCGAGGTGACGAGCGAGGAGAAAGATCGAGGCCGCGGCAACGGGCTAAACGTCGTGGATCGCGAGCTCGACATCAGCAATCGCGTCGGCAGCATTGGCATTGCGAGCAGCGCGCCGGCGGCCGTGATCGGCGTGCCAAATCCCGAATCACCCGCATATCGCGCAGGTCTTCGCACCTTCGACATCGTGACCAGCGTGGGTGGCGTGCCCATTCGCCGCTTTAGGGATCTGAACGAAGCGTTCCGCGACAACGCCGGTGAAACGCTGCCCATCACTTACAAGCGGCCGATCTCCGTGCCGAGCGCGCTCGGTGGCTTGGCCGACTTGGCCATCTACGAGGCCGGAGTGGTCGCGCTCACACCGGACGCCGCAGGCACCACCTTGCTCGAGCGCACCGGACTCGAACTGGCGGACCTTTACGCAGCGGTGGTCCCCGAGGACAGCAATTTCTACAAAGTCGGATTGCGCCCGGGTGACAAGATTTTGAAGTTCGACGGCGAGCCCGTCGCCGCGTGGTCTACGTTCGCGGAGCGCGTCATGGCGCAGCCGAACCGACCGCATCGCATCGACTATCAAGCGGCGCGCGACGGCGTCGTTCGCTCGGGCACCTTCCAGGTCCGACGCGAGGATTTTACGGACGCCCACGGTCAGTCCTTTTCCTACTACGTGCTGCAGATTCAGGACTGGGTCCCCCTCGCGCCGGAAAATAGCGTCGAGCACTCTGCGCCTCTGCGCTACGCGCTGACCAAAGCCGTCGAAGAGACCGCGGACGTCACGCACTTCGTGATGGTCAGCTTGGTGCGCCTGATCGAAGGTCGAATCAGCCTGAAAGCGCTTTCCGGGCCAATCACGATCTACCAAGTAGCTGGCGAAGAGGGCCGCAAGGGTGCCGATCACTTCATTTGGGTGATGGCGCTGATCAGCATCAACCTCGGCTTGTTCAATCTATTGCCGATCCCGGTTCTGGATGGTGGCCATCTACTGTTCTTCGTGATCGAAGGTGTGCTACGCCGCCCCTTGCCGATGCGCATCCGCGAGCTCGCGCACGTGGTCGGCATGGCCATTTTGGTCGGGCTCACCATGCTCGCCTTCAAGAACGATCTCGAAAAACGCTGGGATGCCAACGCGCAAGCCGCCAAAGGCCCGAGAGGCTGACACCGTGACAAGCTCAGATGCGCCGCCGGAAACGCCGGGCGCGAGCGCTCGCAGCGTGGCCGTGCAAGCGCTGATTCGCGTGCTTCGTGATGGCGCCTTTGGTGCAGCCGCGTTGTCTGCGGAGCTCGAGCGCGCGGACGGATTGGCCGAACGCGATCGCGCCCTCGCGACCGAGTTGCTGTACGGCACGCTACGACTCAAGACTGCGCTCGAGGCGCGTCTCGCCCCGCTTGCGCCGCGTGGCTTGAAGGACGTGGTGGTCAAAGCCGAGCTGCTGATCGCGGCTTACCAACTGTTGTCGCTCGATCGTATACCGGCGTTTGCGGCGGTGAACGCGGCCGTCAATGGTGTGCGTGCCGCGCGTGGCAAACAGGTCGCAGGCTTTGCCAATGCTGTGCTGCGCAAGGTGGCACAGGGCGAAAAGCTCTCGTCGACCAGCGCTGCACGTCAGAACATCGCGCCCTGGCTCCAGCAAGCCCTGGAACAATCGGTGGGTGAAGCGGAAGCGCAGGCGTTGATCGTGCCGCCAACCGAGAAGGTGGTTGGCCTACGCCTCGTTGCGGACAAATCAGTGCCGGATTGGCTGAAAAGCAGCGCGGTCGGGCGGGTGTCGCCGCGCTCACGGTTGATTTCGGGCGCAGGAGATCCGCGCAAGCGTGAAGGCTACGCGGAGGGCGCGTTCGTCGTTCAAGAAGAGGGTGCGCAGGCAATCGCGCTCGCGCTCGGTGCGCGTTCGGGCGAGCGGATTTTGGACGCTTGCGCCGGGCGCGGTCAAAAGACTTCCCTGTTCAGCGAGCAGGTCGGCAATTCCGGCAAAGTGTGGGCTACCGATGTCTACCCGAAGAAGCTCGAGGCACTTTCGTCGGAGTATGAACGGCTGCGGCTCACACCACCCGAGCTCCGCGCGGTCGATTGGACGGTGGGCGTCGGCGATGTACCCGCTGATTTCGATCGCGCCTTGATCGATGCGCCGTGCACCGGCACCGGCACGCTGCGCCGTCGTCCGGAGATCGCGGCGCGTCTCGTGCCGGAAGATCCCGCGCGCTTGTCGGCCTTGGCAGAGAGCATTTTGCGTGCGGCGGCGACTCGCGTGCGCCCCGGCGGTCGCGTCGTGTTTGCCGTGTGCAGTGTGCTCGAAGCTGAGTGTGAAGCAGTGGTCCAGCGTGTGCTCGATATCCTCGAACCAGCCCCATTCGACGCTCCGGAGCTACAATCGTTGTGGCAAGCCGACCGAACTCCGCTCGCCTTTCGGATTGGACCGAGCGAGTTCGCCACCGATGGTTACTTCGCGGCCAGCTTTCTCAAACGCTGAGCGTGTGTCGGCCATTAGGCCGTTCATGAAATGACCATTCCGTCCCTTGTCCCCGATCCTGTATTTGTGGGGGGCCGGCGGCGGGTAAGCTCTGCGCCTACGGCGCTAACCGTTCGGGATCACCGAGGAATTCGAAGTGCATCGTGTCTCGGAGTTCGGGGTCCCGACCGAGCCAGTAGAAGCCGTACCGCTCGAAGCCGTCGATCCAGCAACGCGGTAGCGCGGCGCGGTCGAACACTGACTCGGCGGAGCTGCGACAGGCTGGGTGGTCGGGCCACGGCGCCACGCAGCCGCAACAGGGATTGCGGTTGGGATCGATGTCGATCGCGATGCCAAACAAATGATTGGAAACTTCGCCGCCGCGATAGGTGTTGGCTTGTCGGAAGCCGCCAATGGCGCGCGGCGTGTAGCGCTCCTTGGGGCCCGTGCACGTGCGTTCGATGTAGCGTTCGACGCAGCGCAAGGCCGGCGCGATCTTCTTGTGGATCTGCAAGGGCAAACCCATGAAGTGCACGCCGACCGCGTTGGCATAGGCCTTTTGCTTGTTGTAGCGATCGAGGCCCAACCCTTCGACACTGCCGTACTGCTCTGCGCGGTAGCGGAGCGCTTGCTCATGGGCGGTTGCGTTCAGTGCTCCGCGCTTGACGAAGTTCGAACGAATCAGAAACGGCTGCGGTTTCTGCGTGGGACACGCCTTGTGCGTATGACGTTTGCCTTGCGAGCGCTCGGCCGCCGACACGTCCGGGAGTGCCGCGAGCGCGATCGCCGCGATCAGCGAGCCGAGCACGGCGAATCGGAACGGGCGCTGACGCGGCATCGGTGGCAAGTCTCTAGGCAGTCATAGCGCGATTCAGCCGATCGCGGGCATGGCGTACGCAGTTCGACGGGCCGCGTCAGCGGAATATTCAGCGTTCAGCGACCCACGCGCGCGCATTGCGGAACAGCCGTAGCCACGGCGCATCTTCGGCCCATTCACGGGGACGCCACGAATATTGAACGCTGCGGAACACGCGCTCGGGGTGAGGCATGAGCAGCGTCACGCGGCCGTCCGCGTTGCACACGCCGGTGATGCCGCTCGGCGAGCCATTGGGGTTTTCGGGATAATGCGAGGTGACCTGGCCAAAGTGATCGACGTAGCGCGCGCCGACCAGCCCGCTCGCTTCGAGCGCCTCGAGCGCCGCGTCATTGGCGAACTCTGCGCGTCCTTCCCCGTGAGCGACGGCGATGGGGAGCCGTGACCCTTGCATGCCGCGCAGCAAGATCGAGGGGCTGTCGGCAACTTCGACCATGCACACCCGCGCTTCGAACTGTTCGGAGCGATTGCGCACGAAGCGGGGCCACAGCTCAGCGCCCGGCACCAATTCGTGCAGGTTGGACAACATTTGGCAGCCGTTGCACACGCCCAAAGCGAAGGCATCTTCGCGCGCGAAGAACCGCGCGAATTCGCTGCGCGCGCGCGCGTTGAACAGAATCGACTTGGCCCAACCTTCACCCGCGCCGAGCACGTCACCGTAGGAGAAACCGCCGCACGCTGCGAGGCCGCGAAACTCAGCCAGCCCGATGCGGCCGCTCAAGATGTCGCTCATGTGCACGTCCACCGCATCGAACCCCGCGCGGTCGAACGCGGCAGCCATTTCGATTTGGCCATTCACGCCTTGTTCTCGCAGGATCGCCACGCGCGGCCGAGCGCCAGGCCCGCGCACGAGACTGCGCACGAAGTCGTCTTGGGGATCGAAGCTGAGTTCGACCGAGAGCCCGGGGTCGGTCAAATCCAGGCGCGATTCCTGCTCCTGATCCGCGCAACTGGCGTCGTCCCGCAACCGCTGCATGGCGTGTGTCGTTTCGGACCAGTGCGCGCGCAGCGCGGCGCGATCTTGGTCGAATAGCACTTCGTCGCCACGCACGATGCGCACGCGATTGCCGGCAGCTCGCCGACCTACTTCGTGCACCGCATCCGCGAGCCCATGCTTGGCGAAGCACTCGCGGATCGCCGCTAGCTCGCGGCGTCGTACTTGCACCACCGCGCCGAGCTCCTCGTTGAACAGCAGGGACAGTGCGTTACCGTTCAGCGCGGTAAGATCGATCGCGAGCCCGGTGCCGCCGGCAAACGCCATCTCGCACAGGGTGGCGAACATGCCACCATCGGAGCGATCGTGGTACGCGAGCACGTAGCCTTGCCCAGACAGCTCTTGAATCGCGGCGAAGAACCCGGTCAAGATCGACGGCTGATCGAGATCGGGCGGAGTCTGGCCGACTCGCGAATAGACCTGAAAGAGCGCAGAGCCCCCTAGACGGCATCGCCCCATGCCCAAATCCACCAGCAATAGCAGGCTATCTGGCACGTCTCGGCGCAATTCGGGTGTCAACACTCGCCGCACGTCGCTGGCTTTGGCGAACGCACTCACGATCAACGATAGCGGCGCAGTGACGCTCTTCTTTTCGCCGTTTTCGTCCCAAACCGTGCGCATCGACATCGAATCTTTGCCGACGGGGATGGCGATGCCGAGCGCAGGGCACAGCTCACTGCCAACCGCGCGTACGGCTTCGTATAGGCGTGCGTCCTCGCCAGGATGACCCGCAGGTGCCATCCAGTTCGCCGACAGCTTCACGTCCGAGATCTGCGCGATGGGAGCCGCAGCGATGTTCGTCAGCGCTTCACCGACGGCCATGCGTGCCGATGCAGCCGCGCTCAGCAACGCGAGCGGTGTGCGTTCACCGACCGCCATGGCTTCACCGGTGTAACCTTCGAAGCTGGTCGCGGTCACGGCCACGTCCGCACACGGGACCTGCCAGGGGCCGACCATCTGATCGCGCGCAACGAGTCCCGTGATCGTGCGATCGCCAATCGCGATCAAGAACGTTTTGTCCGCGACCGTGGGCAGTTGAAGCACCCGACGGGCGGCCTCGCTCAGCTCGATTCCGCTCAAGTCGTCGCTTTCCGGGCTGAAAACGCCGGTTTCGACGGTGCGCGTCATCTTGGGTGGTTTGCCCAACAGTACCTGCAGCGGCAAAGCGATCGGCTGATTGCCGAAGTGTTCATCTTCGACCGTGAGCACGCCGTCGTCGGTGGCATGCCCGAGCACTGCGTACGGGCAACGCTCGCGCGCGCACAGCGCCTCGAAGCGCGCCAAGTTTTGGGGCTCGATCGCCAGCACATAGCGCTCTTGCGATTCGTTGCACCACAGCTCGAGCGGCGACATGCTAGGCTCGTCGTTCGGGATCTTGCGCAGCTGAAAGCGCGCGCCGCGTCCGCTGTCGTTCACCAACTCGGGCAATGCGTTCGACAGGCCGCCCGCGCCGACATCGTGGATTGACACGATCGGGTTCTCTGCGCCGAGTTGCCAAGCGCGGTCGATCACTTCCTGACAGCGCCGCTGCATCTCCGCGTTGTCGCGCTGCACGGACGCAAAGTCCAAATCCTCGCGCGAAGCTCCGGAGCTCACCGACGAGGCGGCTCCGCCACCGAGCCCAATCAGCATCGCCGGACCGCCCAGCACGACGATCGCCGCTCCCGCAGGGATCGTGCCCTTTTTCACGTGATCCGCGCGAATGTGACCGAAGCCGCCAGCGAGCATGATCGGCTTGTGATAGCCGCGCACCTCGCGCCCGCCTGGCCCCGCTGCCTCGAGCTCGTACGTGCGAAAGTAGCCGGTCAAGTTGGGGCGACCGAACTCGTTGTTGAACGCGGCGCCGCCGATCGGTCCTTCCAACATGATGTCCAGCGCCGAGGCGATACGCGCGGGCTTACCGTAAGCGGTCTCCCAAGGTTTCGGCGCGCCGGGCAAGCGCAAGTTGGAGACCGAGAATCCAGTGAGTCCTGCTTTGGGTTTCGAGCCGCGGCCAGTCGCTCCCTCGTCACGGATCTCTCCGCCCGAGCCCGTAGCGGCGCCCGGGTGGGGCGAAATCGCCGTTGGGTGATTGTGCGTTTCGACCTTGAGCAAGATGTGCTGCTCTTCTTCATTCCCCCGGTACACGCCACTGTCTGGGCTCGGGAAGAAGCGAGGCGCGCTATGTCCTTCGATCACGGCCGCGTTGTCGGAGTATGCCGAGAGCACGCCCGCAGGGCTCTGTTCCGTGCTGTGGCGGATCATCTTGAACAGCGAAAATGGCTGCTTTTTACCGTCGATCACGAAGTCGGCGTTGAAGATCTTGTGGCGACAGTGCTCGCTGTTGGCTTGCGCGAACATCATCAGCTCGACGTCGGTCGGGTTGCGAGACAACGCGCGATAGCTCTGCTCGAGGTACTCGATCTCATCTGCCGCCAACGCCAGCCCGAGGTTGCGATTCGCCTCTTCGATCGCGCTTGGGCCCACACCCAGGAGATCGATGGTCGCTAGCGGTTCTGGCTCGGCGCGGACGAACAGCAGGATCGCTTCGTCTTCGTCGCTCAGGACCGACTCGGTCATGCGATCGTGCAGCGCGGCGGTCAGCGCTTCTTCGTCGTCGATTGTTCCCGCTACCACGTACTCGATGCCACGCTCGATGCGACAGACCTGCGATAAGCCGCAAATCTTCGCAATGTCGGTCGCTTTCGAGGCCCAGGGCGAAATGGTGCCCAAGCGCGGCACGACGAAGTAGCGAGCTCCCGAGATGGTATCGCTCGTCTCGCGCGGCCCGTACTCGAGCAGGCGCTCGAGCAAGCGCTGCTCGTCTTCGGACAGGTGTGCATCGCCCAGGTCCACGAAATGGACGAAGCGCGCGCTGAGCGCGGACAGCGCCGGATTTCGAGTTTGGATTTTGGCGAGGCGCTTGCTCAGACGCCCAGCCGACAACGCGGCGCGACCCGGGATGACGATCATGGGCGGGGAGCATGGCGCGCTTCGCGCATTATGCAATCCAATAGAAAATGATACATTTGATAAGCAATGACGATGATTTTGGACAGCGCGCGGCTGGCCGCTTTCAGCGCGGTCGCGACCACGGGCGGCTTCTCCAAGGCTGCAAAACAATTGGGGAAAACGCAGTCTTCCGTGAGTCAGGCCGTGCTCCTCTTGGAGCGCGAACTGGGGCAAAAGCTGTTCGCGCGCGATGGGCATCGTCCACGCCTGACCGACGCGGGGCGTGCGTTGCTTGCGCGCGCGACGCGGATTTTCGAAGAAATGGCGCTCGCGGAGAGCGAGCTTTCGAGTCTCAGCGCGCTGGACGCGGGTGAGTTGGTGCTCGGCACCAGTGACACCCTGGCCTGTTATTTCCTGCCGCCCGTGTTCGCCGAGTTCCGTAAACGCTACCCGAAGGTGGAGCTTCGCATCGACAATCGGCCCTCGCCCGTGATCGCGGAGCGCGTCTCGGAGGGCCAGGTCGATGTGGGCATCGTCAGCTTGCCGCTGCCGGCATCGCTGACGGTTTCGGGACGCCCAGTGAGCGAGCGGCTCGATTGCGTCGAGCTTGCGTCGCAAGAGGACGTTGCAGTGTGCGCACCCACGCACGCGCTGGCGAAGGCGAAGCGACAGCGGGTGAGTGTGAAGGAGCTCGCGCCGCACCCACTCTTGCTGCTCGATCGCACGACCAGCTCACGTGCTCTGGTCGATGTGGCGTTTGCGACCGAAAGTCTGCCGATCGAGCTAGCGATGGAGATGAGCAGTGTGGAGGTATTGAAGCGCTTGGCCGAACTCGACTTTGGCGTCGCGATCGTGCCGCGCTTCTCGGTTCAACGCGAACGAGAGAGCGGCACGCTACACGTCCTCCGCTTGGAGCGGTTCGGCGCGCCACGGAGCGTCGGCGCGCTCACGCCTCGTGCGTTCGCGCCGACGCGTGCCGCGCTCGCGTTCTTGGGCCTAGCCCAAGATCACTCCAAACCGAGGCGGTCCAGCTCTTCTTCGCTGAGCGAGTAGTACTCGCCGATCTCGTTCAGCAGCGTGATCTCGATTTCCGAGGCCAGCTCTTCTTCGTCTTCGAATTCAGCCGGCAAATTCGCGGTGTACAGGATGATGCTGGTCGGGCTCAGACCGCCTGCCGCCGCTTCGACCGTGGGGCCTTCGAAGCGACAAAGCTTGCGTGGATCGAAGCCGTCCTTCACGAGCACTCGGTTCGGACGAGGCTCGAGCAACACCGGTACGTCCTTCAGGCGCTCGAGATAGGGTGAGGGAAGGGCGGCCAGCGCGGCTTCCGCGCTCTTCACGATCAGATCTTGGAACTCGCTGATGTCGAACCCCGAGTCGATGTCGTCTTGCTCGTCGAGCTCGAGTACGCGCATGAAGTGAGTCACGCGCAGCGCGTCTTCCTTCAGCTCTCCGTAGACATCTGCCAGCGCATAGTGCGCGTCCGAAAAATCCGGCTCCGCTGCGACTAGCGCTTCCAGCTCGGCGCGGGCCTGCTCCGCGCCCTTGGTCATCCAAACGCCGTGCGCATGGGCGATGCGAATCAGCGGATGCGCGGCAAACGCCTCGTCGACGCTCTCCACCAACTCCATCGCGGCTTCGGGATCGGTACCGAGCAGCTCTTGGAACTCACCGAGGAATTCGTCGAGCTCTTCGGCGAATTCTTCGTCACCGTGCTCATGGTCGCAATTTTCGTCATGAACATGGTCGTGATCGTCGTCGTGTGCCATCGGCGCGAAGGTAGCGGATTTGGCCCTGGGCGCTAGGGACTTCGGTA
>Ga0164309_10000864_pt1 | contig 15570 bp, 9 predicted proteins | sample Whisoiple_247_MG_FD_109984 | JGI IMG/M metagenome (GOLD analysis project Ga0164309, IMG submission 109984) | Soil microbial communities amended with fresh organic matter from upstate New York, USA - Whitman soil sample_247_MG | ecosystem: Environmental > Terrestrial > Soil > Unclassified >...
GCTGCGAAAAATCGCTTTCGGCAGCATCCCCTCGACTACGTAGAAAGCATGACGGCCTCGGTGATTGAGGCCTTGGACCAAGCGGGAGCCGAAGTCGCCTCCAGAGTTCGCGGGATTGGCGTCGATACGACGGGCTCGACCCCGGTGCTCGCCGATCAATTGGGTCGGCCACTGGCTCTGATTCCTGAGCTCGCCGACAACCCCAATGCAATGTTCGTGCTCTGGAAGGACCACACGGCAATTGCCGAGGCCGAACGCCTCAATCGAGTGGCCCGGACCTGGGGCGGGGTCGACTACACGAAGTACGTCGGGGGGATCTATTCATCCGAGTGGTTTTGGGCGAAGGCCATCCATTTATTGGAGACCGACCCTGCGGTAGCGAAGGCGGCCCTCACGCTCATCGAGCATTGCGACTGGATCCCGGCGCTGCTCACCGGCACGAGCAATCTCTGGAAGTACAAGCGCAGCCGTTGCGCGGCTGGCCATAAGGCGCTTTGGCATCGTGAGTTCGGTGGCTATCCCGGCAACGACTTTCTCGCGCAACTCAATCCGCTCCTACCGGTGCTCAAGGAGTCGTTCGGAACGGAAACATTCACCTCCGACACCCCGTTCGGCACTCTCTCTCCCGAGTGGGCGACCAAGTTTGGGCTGCGTGAAGATACGGTCGTCGCGGTGGGCGCTTTCGACGCGCACATGGGGGCAGTCGGCGGCGGTATCGGCCCCAATCGCATCCTCAAGGTGATGGGAACGAGCACCTGCGATGTCGTCGTGGCGACTCCCGGTGGCGAACGAGAACAACTGGTGGCTGGGATTTGCGGGCAAATCGACGGCTCGGTCATTCCGGGAATGATCGGTTATGAAGCCGGGCAATCCGCATTCGGCGACGTGTACGCTTGGTTCAAAGGGCTGCTTTCCTGGCCGCTCGAGACCATTCTGCCCTCGTTCGCCGGAATCGCCGAGGAAACCAAGCGCGATCTGGCGACGCACCTTGCGGATGGGATCATTCCGGCGCTCGAGCGCGCAGCAGCAGCGCTCACGATCGAAGAGACCGCGCCGCTCGCTTTGGATTGGTTGAACGGTCGCCGTACCCCCGACGCCAATCAGCGGCTCAAGGGAGCCATTGCGAACATCAGCTTGGGGACGGACGCGCCTCGGATCTACCGCAGCCTCGTGGAAGCGACCGCCTTTGGTTCTCGGGCCATCGTCGAGCGCTTTCGCGCGCAGCAAATTCGCATCGACAGCGCGATTGCCATCGGTGGCGTCGCCAAGAAGAGCCGCTTCGTCATGCAGACCGTCGCCGACGTGTTGAACCTCGAGGTGTCGGTCGCGGCTGGCGATCAAACCGTGGCGCTCGGTGCGGCGATGTTTGCCGCCACGGCCGCCGGCGTGCACGAGAACGTCGGACAGGCTCAGCAGGCGATGTCGCCTGGCGTCGAGTCGATCTACCGACCCGATCCGGAACGCGCCAAGCGTTACGATCGTCTGTACGAAGACTATCTGGCGCTTGGGGCGTTCGTGATGACCTCGGTCGCGCGCGAGCGGGACTACAGCGCGTCTTCTTCGTTCTGATGCAGCTCGCCCCTAGTTCCTAAACAGAAACGAGCAGTGCCCACATGAGCGTTAAGAGCACCCAAGAAGTCTGGTTCTTGACCGGCAGTCAAGAATTGTATGGCCCCGAAACCCTGGACCAGGTTGCCGCCCACTCCAAAGAAATCGCGGCGCATTTCGACGGGCGATTGCCGGTGCGCGTGGTGTGGAAGCCAACACTGGCTGGGCCCGACGCAATCCTGAAAACCTGCCTGGAGGCGAACTCCACTCCGGAATGCATCGGCGTGATCACCTGGATGCACACCTTCTCGCCGGCGAAGATGTGGATTCGGGGGCTTTCGCAGCTGCAAAAGCCGCTCGCGCATCTTCACACCCAATACAACCGAAGCCTGCCCTGGTCAGAAATCGATATGGATTTCATGAACCTGAATCAATCGGCGCACGGCGACCGAGAGTTTGGGTTCGTGGCCGCGCGACTGCGGCTCGAGCGCAAGATCGTGGTTGGGCACTGGCAAGACAGTGACGTGATCGACGAGCTCGAGAGCTGGTCACGCGTGGCCCGTGCGGCCGCAGAGTCACGAAATCTGAAGATCGTGCGCTTCGGCGGCATGAACATGCGGGAAGTCGCCGTGACCGGCGGTGATCGGGTGCAGGCCGAAATTCAGTTTGGTTGGTCCACGAACGGTTATGCCGTTGGCGACCTCGCAGCGCGTATCGCCGAGGTGCGAGATGCGGAAGTTCAGCAACTCGTCGACGAGTACGAGGCGCAGTATGACGTGGTGCCCGCACTCCTCGCGCGCGGGGACAAACGCGAGAACCTGCGCGATGCCGCGCGCCAAGAGCTCGGCATTCGCGGCTTCTTGACCAGCGGCGGTTATGGGGCTTTCACCACGACCTTCGAAGACCTGTACGGCTTGCCTCAACTTCCTGGCTTTGCCTGTCAGCGCTTGATGGCCGACGGCTACGGCTTCGGCGCCGAAGGGGACTGGAAGACTGCGGCCCTGGTTAGACTGATGAAGGTCATGTCTGCCGGTAAGAAGGGCGGGGTGTCCTTCATGGAGGAGTACACGTATCACCTGGTCAAGGGCGAAGAGCGGGTGCTCGGTGCACACATGCTCGAAGTCTGCCCCTCGATCACCGAGGGCAAACCTTCGCTCGAAATCCACCCCTTGGGCATTGGTGGCAAAGAGGCACCGTGCCGTCTCGTCTTCAACGCCGCTCCCGGACCTGCGGTCGCCGCTTCACTCGTCGACATGGGCGGGCGAATGCGGCTCATCGTTCAAGAGGTCGACGTCGTGAAAGTCGAACGAGCGATGCCGAAGCTGCCGGTGGCGCGTGCGCTTTGGGTTCCGCGTCCCGACTTCAAGCGCAGCTGCCAGGCTTGGTTGCTCGCGGGCGGCGCACATCACACCTCGTTCAGCCAAGCCGTGACGAGCGAGCAGCTCGAAGATCTGGCTGGCATTCTCGGCGTCGAGTACGTGCGCATCGGTCATGGCACCGATCTGGCGGAGCTCAAGAGAGAGCTGCGCTGGAACGACCGCATGGCCCGTTGAGCTCGAAAGCCGCGATGAAAACAGGCTACCAGGACCTGAAGGAACAGGCATGGCGCGCGAACCTCGAGATCCCTAGCCGGGGTCTCGCGATTTACACCTTCGGCAATGTTTCGGCGCTCGATGCGGAACGGGCGGTGTTCGCGATCAAGCCGAGCGGCGTGGCCTACGAGCGCTTGACCGTGAGCGACATGGTCGTGGTCGATCTGGAAGCGAACGTGGTCGAGGGCACGCTGCGCCCATCATCCGACACACGGACGCACGCCGCGTTGTACCGCGCGTTTCCGGGCATTGGTGGCATCGTTCACACGCATTCGACCTATGCGACGGCCTGGGCGCAAGCCTGCAAGCCCATCCCGCTGTACGGAACGACCCACGCCGACCACCTCGCCGAGGACGTCCCTTGCACAGAACTCATGACCGCTGACGCGGTGGCTCTCGACTACGAAGCCGAGACCGGCACGCAGATCATCGATTGCTTTCGAACGCGCGATCCAAACCAGACTCCGATGGTCCTGGTCGCCGGACACGGTGTGTTTACGTGGGGTCAGACCGCGGAAAAGGCCGTGTATCACGCGGTAGTCTTGGAAGAGCTCGCCAAGATGGCGGCCATTACGCACGCGCTCGCACCGAGCGTGGGCCGATTGCCGGAGCACCTGATCCGCAAGCACTTCGAGCGCAAGCACGGCAAGCGCGCGTACTACGGCCAATAGCCTTTGCACTAAGACACTCGAGTCTTTGCGAACACAGCACCCGAGAGGACGGGGCAATCCATGCGATCAGTATACTTATTCGGAGTCCTTGCCATCTTGTTCGCCAGCTTCGGCGCGCGGCCTGCCTTCGCGCAGACCCCTGACGACGACGACGACTCGGAGCACGAGACCGAAGAGCCCAAAGAAGCCGAAAAGATGGCGCCAAAAGCGGCGGATGCGGCAGCGCCGGCAAGCCCTGCCGCACCCACGCCGGACGCTTCGCCCCCGGCCGACCCAGGGCCGGCGCCGATCACCAAACCCAAGTTCGGCGACACCAACATCACTGGCTATCTCCGAGGTAGCTTCGGCGCGAGCAATCAAAAAGGTCGAATGACCTGCTTCTCGCTGGCGCTGCCGGGAGCGTTGAAGTCCAAGTATCGCCTCGGCAATGAGTGCGAGGTGTGGTCCGAAACCCACTTCACCACCGTGGTGTATGCAGGCAACGACGGCACGGTCGCGCACGTGCACTTCATGCCGACCGTGTACATTCCCACGACCGCGCTTGGATACTCACCCAACTCGACCGTGTCGTCGCCGGAATTTACGACTTCCACGGGAGCCGCGCTGTCATTTCCGAACCTGTACGTCGACCTGCAAGGCATCCCCTGGCTCGCGGGAGGTACGGTGTGGGCGGGCAATCGCTACTACAAGCGTGAGTCGGTCTACATCAGCGACTTCTTCTATTGGAATCCATCGGGCGTTGGCGCCGGCATCGAGGATATTCATCTCGGTCGCGATCTGCGGCTCAGCTACGCTGCCTTCGCGATCGACGGAGAGCCGGTAGCCGGTGTGTCACCTGCCCCGTCCCTCCCCCCCCAAAACAACTTCGGGATCCGAAACGACATTCAGCTGCGCGGCATTCGACCCTACGCGAGCGGCGAGTTTCAAATCGGCGTGCAGGTCATCGCGAACTACAGCAACGACCCGGCAACTCACGGAGGTTGGGGCGTGACTTTGCAGCACGTGCAGCAGCTGCTCGGCGGTGAAAACAAGGCAGCCGTTCAATATGGTCGAGGCGGCGGCACGGGGTTTGGAACGCTGGCCCGCTTTTACTACCCGGATTTCTCCGTTCGCCACGAACTCAAAGAATCGCGACTGCGCTTCGTGGACGTGCTCACCGCGCAGCCCGCCAGCTGGCTCGGCGGACAAGCTGCCGTCGTGTACCAGCACGACGATCTGGGTACGGGCCAGGGCGGCAAAACGGACTGGTTCTCGGCGGGTGCTCGCCTGGGCTGGGCCCCCACGGAACACGCAAAGCTCTTGGGTGAAGCCGGCTTCGACCGCGTCAAGAAAGACAACGGCGCGGATGCACTGTGGTTGGCAAAGTTCACGATTGCCCCCGCCATCACCGCAGGCAAAGAGTTCATGACGCGCCCGGAGTTGCGCGTCTTCTACACCTACGCAATGTGGAATGAAGCGGCCCGCACGGCCACCGTCGACTCAGGGCAACTCTATACGCCGACCAACAAACTGAGCGGATCCATCTTCGGCGTGCAAGCCGAGACTTGGTGGTGAGTGAAGCGAAGCGCGCAGCGAATGGTACTGTCCATGACCGCGCTCGGGTTCGCGGTTACGCCGAGCTGCCACGTGTACGATGACTCTCTGCTCGGCCACGCCACGGCCCCGGGCAGCGCAGGCAGCGGTGGTCGCTTCGGCGGCAGCACCGCCGGTAGCGCGGGGCGCGCTGGCTTTGCCGGTGAGTTCGGCTCCGAAAGCGGTACTGCCAACTCGGGCTACGGCGGACTGGAAGAGATGGCCGGTGCGTCGGAGACTGGCGGAGCGGAAACGAGCGGCGGCTCCGGCGGCACGTTGAGCCTGGGCGGCGCGGGCGGCGCGCTTGCCGGCACCTCCGGGACGGGTGGCCACGTTGGCGGAACCGGCGGCAGCGGTGGCGCGCTGCAAATGGCAAGCGGGTGCGCAAAGCTCTCCGTACCGCTCGATGAGACCAGCGACAAAGCGCACTTCGTCATTTCCTTGGCATCGAGCGTGGACCTGAGCGGCGCGACGATCAGCATGCGCTTCTACGTGCAATCCGGCCAGGGCGGGACGATCTTCAACTACGTCCAGGACTCTGGCACGTATCATTTTTTGGGAGTGCCGGCGGACAAACGCCAACCACTCGGTAGCGCAAGTGGTTGGACCAGCATCAGTTGGAATGTTGGTGCGGAGCCGGATTCAGACGGCACGGGCATCGTCAAGACCAGCATCAAGAGCATTGGCATCGAGCTCAACGCTCAACCCTCGTCTGTGTGGTCCAACCCAACGGTCGTGTTCGTTGATTCGATCAGCGTGACCAGCCCTGCCCTTTCCCTCACGTTCGATGCGGCCAGCTCGGTTTCAACCACCAACACGAATGGCGCACTCTGGCTGAACAACAACTCGTCCGACACGACCGCGACTGGATCCGCCGCCACTTGGCAAGCGACTTGCCCATGATCGCTTCCGCGTCTTCTCGACGGAACGCTTCGAGCGCGCGATTTTCAGACGGATTTGCACGACCAGTCGTACTGCGTTGAAGATGCGCGCAGCACACTCGTATTTGATAAGGAATCATTGCTCATGAGTCGTCGCCACGCGAGCGGTGCTTACTCCTTGGCAGCACTGGTCCTCACGGTCGCGCCGCTCGCCAACGCGGCCTCCTTGCAGCCCGTGAGCAACTGGAGCGTCAGCGGACTGCCCGCAGACGTGACCATGTACGCGTACGTGCCCGACAAAGTGGCACAAACACCGCCGATTCTGACGCTCATTCACTATTGTGGAGGGACAGCGTCGAGCGTGTTCGGGCAAGCCCAGGGCGGCGGGCTCGTCAAAGCAGCGGACCAGTACGGGTTCATCATCGTCGTTCCCAGCAGTGGTCGATGCTGGGACATCGTGTCGGACAAGACGCGCAAACGCGACGGCGGCGGCGACAGCCAAGCCATCCGCCAAATGGTGAAATACGCAGTCGAAAAGTACAAAGCCAATCCCGATCGGGTGTACGCGACGGGAGACTCGTCCGGCGGCATGATGACGGAGTTGCTGCTCGCCGTTTACCCGGATGTATTCAAAGCAGGCTCAGCGTTTGCGGGGATGCCTGCCGGCTGCCGCGGGAGCAACGAGACGGGCAGTGGCGGCGGCTACAGCAACGCCTGCGCAGGCGGTTCCGTTTCTCACACCCCACAAGAATGGGGCGACCTCGCGCGCAGCCTAGATCCAGGATTTTCCGGGCGCCGCCCGCGCGTTCAACTCTTTCACGGCGACGCCGACAGCACCATTAAGTATCCGAATTTTACCGAAGCGATCAAGGAGTGGACCAACGTTCTGAGTCTTGGCACGAGTCCGACTTCCACGGATTCCTCGCTCACGCTCGGAATGCATCAAGGCAAACGACAGACGTGGCAAGGCTCATGCGGCTTCGCCGAGCTCGACGCATTCACGTCGATCGGCGGCGATCACGGTCCTTCGGACACGCTGTTCGTGGCCCAATACGTGATTCCATTCCTCGGGTTGGATAAGACCGGCATGGTCGATCCGGCGCAGTGCAACAGCGGTGGCGCTGGTGGCGCCGGCTCGGGCGGCGCTTCCGGGAATGGCGGCGCCGCAAATAGCGGTGGAACCGCGAACGCGAGCGCGGGAGCAACCAGCGTCGCCGGCTCGGGCGGTTTTATGACGAGTTCGGGTGGCAACAGCGTGGGTGGCTCTGCCCCAGTTGCCAGCGGCGGCGCGGGCAATGTCACTAGCGGCGCCAATACGAACGGTGGCGCACGAAACGCCGCAGGCGCTCAAGGGCTGGCAGGTTCGAGCGTTGCAACGGCGGGCGGGGCGCAAGTTCCACCGCCGAATAGCGACGGTTCGGACTCCAGCGGTTGCAGCTGCAATCTCGCTTCTGCTCACGCAGCGAGTGCGGGCCGAGGCATGTTTGCGATCCTCGCAGCTGCTCTCGCTCTCTGCCTTCGACGCCGTCGTTCGAACGCCGCTTAACGTCTTCGACGCGCGCCACCCCTGCGAGTGGCGCGCGTTCCTTGCCGCTTACTTGCCGTAGCCAGCAGCCTGGACGTTCTTCAACACGGCATCGTCCACGGTCGTGGTCGGGTAGCCCGCAACGATGGCGCCTTCGTAAAAGGTGCCCCACGAAATGTTGCTGTTGTCACCGCCGACGCCCAGCACGATGCCGCCGAGGTTGTCCATCGCCTTGGGCATGGCACCTTCGAACGCAGTGGCGAGTGGCGACGACTGTTGAGCATCTGTCATTCGGAGGGCCCACTTGCTCGCGGAGGTCTTGAGGATCCCGAATGCGTATTTCACCTTGAGCGATGGGTTATTCGGATTCGCAGGATGCTGGTCGTCGAGCCCGCCCCAGCCTGGATCACCTACCTTGGAGCCGCCTGCCCAAACGCCCGCCTCGAAATCGGCCATGAACCACGGGCCGTTGCCCGCACCATTGCCCCAGAAGGCGTTGCCGAAAAATAGCGTGTTCATCACGCCGTACTTGGTTGGATCGGTGGTGACATTCCCGAAGTCCCAGCAGCAACCGCTGCCGACGTGAGTGCCATCCGCCAACTCGTACACGCCTTGGGATGCAGTGCCACGCGGCATGTTCTTGCCAACGGCCTGAAGGCGATAACCTTCGTGCGCGGCCATGTAGAGCGAATACACTTTGTGGCCGCCGACGGTCAGCGAGCCCTTGGTCGCGCTCGACTCGTAGTCGTCCTCGCCGCCAGTCGCGCCACCCGCGGTGTTGCCCTTCTTCGCGACCCCGATGTTGTTGCCGTTGCCCGATTGATCGTACAAGAGCGAGAACGTGCACACGCTTCCGCTGCAGAACGCATCTTGCGCGGCGGTGTCGGCGAAGCCATCCGCGGTCTGACCGATGTCCTTGGTCATCCCACCCGACCCGGTGTTCTTCGCGGAACTGCCGTTTCGGACCTGATACAAAAACCCGGTGTACTTGCTGCTGAGCCGCCGAATCGTGCTGTATGCGGCCGCGCAGGGAGTGCTGCCCGCCGCGTAGATGTCGCAAGGCCCTTCCGCACCGGTGCTGGGTGCGCCGCCAGAACCGCCGCTCGGCGAACTTCCGCCGGTGGAGGAGGAACCACCCGTGCTGCTGCCAGATCCCCCCACGTTGCCGCTTCCGCCGACACCGGGCATGCCGCCAGCACCGGGTGAGCCGCCCGCTCCTAGACTGCTCTGCAGTTCGATGGTGCCTGTCGTGGGGTATTCGGTGCTTTGCGGGGTGACCGAAACCTTGCCAGCCGAGGCGCAGTACGTGTACGGCGTGTCCTCAATTGCAACCGCCAGGGTGAGGTTGTTGCCGTCGGTTTTGTAGTTGCCACTTTCCTGAGCGTTCGCCGTCAGAAAGCCCATGCTGCCCGGGTGGTTCACGACCACGGCGCAGGTGCATCCACCGCCGGTCGCTGCCGTCTGGCAGTCCGCGGACTCGAAGCCGAGGCCCCCACCGAGCGGGGCATTGATGCCTTTGCAGTTCACGGTGGTCCCGGAGATTTGCAGACACCCCGCCGGGAGCTGGACCGTCAGATTGCCCTTGGTGGTCGTCCCGTCCGTGAAGGTGCCGTTCGCCGTGGCGGAGAAAGTCCCGCTCACGTTGAGGGTGCCTGAAATCGTGGGGTTCACGCAGGTGCGCGGATCGAGGCTGGCTTTCGAGATGTCGAGTTTGCCATCGACCTTCAGACAAGGGGAACTCGCGGTGTAGGTTCCGACCACGCTCCCGCCGCACGCCGCGACGTTCGTGCAAGTACCAGTCTGACTCGTGCTCCCGCCGGAGCCGGGGCCTCCGGTACCCGAGCTACCGCCTGCGCCCTTCGTGCCCCCGCTGCTGCCGGGGGGGTTGGCCGGACTTCCGTTCGCACCGTTGCTGCACGCAGCGCCGAGCACGCCGAGTATGGTTGTCATTGCCAGGGCGGATTGAATCTTCATCAAAAGCGTCTCCTAGAAAAGTCGCGGTGGGGTGGGCCATTTCAGCGCGGCCACGCAAACGAGCCCGCGGACCGTTCGCGCTTGGGATTGCTGGAATGCGCGAAATCCTGTTACGGCAATCGCTGTCGCTGGACGATTTCCGTTGGATCGCAACGAGTAGCCCACGCCAGCGCGGAATTTTCAGGCGCTATCGTCCTAAGCAGCGGAGCTCTTGGCGACGACGGGCGGCGAGCTACTTGGGGGACCCGCGTTGGGTCTCCGCGCCGTGGCCTCTCTCAAGCGACGCGCCGCCTGCACCATGTGCACGACCTGATCCAGGATCACCGCGACCAAGATGACGGCGCCGACGATGATCCAATTCCAGTTCGGGTTGAGGCGCCAGATGCGCCGCACTCCGTCCGGGTCCGTGTACTGGACCTGGAACATGTTGATGCCGTTGTCGATGACTCGCATGATCGAGGCGCCGATCAAGATGCCCCAAACCGTGCCCTCGCCACCGCGCAGGGAACAGCCACCGAGCACGGCTGCTGCGATCGCGTAGAGCTCATACGCGACGCCCACTTGCTGCGACATTTGCCCGATGTACGCCGCATAACAAACGCCGGCAATACCGGCCGTGCCCGACGAGATCACGTACGTTAGCAGCTCGACGCGATTGACGTCGATCCCTGAGTAACGCGCGGCCTCGCGATTGCCGCCGATCGCGTACACATAGCGACCGAGCACGGTGTAGTGCAGCACATAGGCACCCAACGCAGCCACCGCCGCGAAGATGATCGATGGCCAGCCAATGATCGGGTCGCGACCGATGCGTAGCAGTCCGCCACTGGCCAAGCCGAGCAACGGGGAATCACCCATGCTGATCACGCCTCCATCCACGATGGTCTGCGACACGCCGCGGAATAGCAGCATACCGCCAAGCGTCACGATGAACGGCTGCAGCTTGAGTCGTGTAATCAGTAACCCCTGCAGGAGTCCGACGGTCACTGACGCAGCTAGCGCCACAGAAATGCCGATCCACAAGGGGTATCCGAGACCACCGCTTTGCGTCGACGAAAGCTTGGCGATGAGCACGCCCGTCAGCCCAACGACGGAGCCAATCGATAGGTCGATGCCACCGGTGATGATCACGAACGCAATGCCCACGGAAAAAATCCCGAGCATGGATATTTGCCGGGTCGTGTTCACCACGTTCGAAGTGCCCAAGAAATCCGAGTTCGACATCCAGAGCGCGCCGCACATCAAGAGCAGCGCCAAGAACATGCCCAACTCTCGTCTCATGATTGCATTGCTCCCGTTTCCCCGCTCGAGCGCGCGCCACCGCCGTGGTCTCGCCCCGTCATCAAGCCGGCGATGGCCAGCTGCGTGAGCTCATGGCGCTCGAGCACGCCCTTCAGGCGCCGCTCGTGCATCACCACCACGCGATCGCTCATCCCGATGGTTTCTTCCAGATCCGAACTGACCATCAAAATCGTGATCCCTTGCGCCGCTAGGTCGGCCATGTGCCGATAAATTTCGGCCTTTGCGCCGACGTCGATGCCGCGCGTCGGTTCGTCCAAAATCAGCACTTTGGGAGCCATGGCCAGCCACCTGGCGAGCACGACCTTTTGCTGGTTTCCGCCGGATAGATTGACGACGGCTTGTTGAACCGACGGGGTCTTGGTGCGCATGCGCTTGACGCCCTGCTCGGCAACTTGCTGCTCGGTCTTGCGATTGAGCCAGCCCAGCGGCGCATAACTCGACACGTTCGGCAACGATGTGTTCTCGGCGACCGACATCGGCAACACCAAGCCGTGGCGCTTCCGATCTTCTGGGGCCAGGTACACGCCCGCGTTGATGGCATCGCGCGGGCGCGAGGGACGGTACGCCTTGCCGTCCAAGGTCATCTCCCCTGCCAGAGCCGGTGTGACGCCGAAGATGGCCTCCATGAGCTCGGTGCGACCAGCGCCGATCAAACCGGCAAAGCCCAGAATTTCGCCCTTGCGCGCGCTGAAGCTGGCCGGGGTCGGCGCGCCGGGAACACTCAAGTCGCGAACCTCCAGCATCACCTCGGTCGAGGTTTGCGCTCGCTTCTCGGGGAAGTATTCGGCGCTCAGCTCGCGACCGACCATCATTGCCACGACTTTGTCGTGACTGGCGACGTCTCGCTCGAGATCGCCGACGTACCGGCCATCGCGCAAGACCGTGATGCGATCGGCGAGTTCCATGACTTCTTGCATTCGATGAGAGATGTAGATGATGCCCATGCCGTCCTGCTTGAGCCGACGGATGATCTCGAACAGCTGCTCCGACTCCGCACTCGCCAGCGACGACGTGGGCTCGTCCATGATGATGATCTGCGCACGAGCAGACAGGGCCTTGGCGATTTCCACCATCTGCATCTGACCGGCAGTCAAGTACGAAACTGGAGTGGTCACGGGGAGTGTGAGGCCAACCCGCGCGATCAGTTCGGCGGCGCGCTCGTCGAGCTTCTTGCGGGGGAGCGGGCCGAGCAGACCGCCCTTCGCCCCTTCATTTCCGAGAAAAATGTTTGAGGAAATGTCGAGGTTCGGCGCCAGCATCAGCTCTTGATGGATGAGCGCGATCCCTTGCGCTTTCGAGTCATTCGCATCGTCGAGCACTACGGGCTTGCCGCTGATTTTGATCTCGCCTTCATCCGGCAACTGCACGCCACCCAAGATCTTCATCAAGGTGCTCTTGCCTGCGCCATTTTCGCCCATCAGCGCGAGCACCTCTCCGGCTCGTAGCGAGAGCGACACGCCCTGCAGGGCGACCACACCGGGGAAACGTTTCGTGATGCCACGCATCTCCAGCAGCAGTGGCGTTTCGCTTGCGGATCCGAAGCTCATGGCGTGCTGTCTGCTATTTCGAAGGCGCGCTATTGCGCCGACTTCTTCATCGCGTTCAGTTCGGCCTTGAACGACTCGACGCTGCTCTTGTCGATCACGGTCACGCCAGTGTCGATCACGCCGGACGGCGGCAGGGCCTTCTTGGCCTCGTCCTTCTTGGTCGCCAGCTCATGCATCCACTTGGCCGAGAGGTAGCCGAACTGAAACGGCTTTTGCACGACGGTCGCGTCGATGGTCCCGCTCTTGATTGCGTCCAGGGTCGCGTCGTCTTCATCGAAAACGGCGGCTTTGATTTTGCCTTGTTTTCCCAGACCTTCGATGGCGGCGGCGATCGCCGGGCCGTTGTAGTTCCACAGGCCAACCACCAAACTCAGGTCCTTGTGTGAGTTGATGATGTCCTCGACGTTGGAGCGAGCCTTGGCCCGATCCGTATTGTCCTCGCGCTTGTCGACGATTTCGATCTTGTGGCCTTTGATGGCGGCTTCGATCCCGCCCAAGCGCTGGGCGGCGTTGTCGGTCGAGAGCATGCCAACGAACACTGCGATCCGCCCGCCATCCGGCAGGAGCTGGACGATTCGCTCACCGAGCGCCTGCCCAGCGGCGAAGTTGTTCGTGCCGATGTAGAGCAAGCGCTTGGACTTTTCTGCGTCGGAGTCGAACGTGATCAGGTTCGTCTTTTCCGCGACCTCGTTCAGAATGCGGAGCTGGTCTTTTGGCGCGATCACGCTCACCGCGATCGCGTCGTAGCCTTGGCTGGCCAGGTTCTGCAAAATCTGATTCTGATCCTCCGGAGTGCCGTTGGGCGGCATCTTCATGTCGACCTGAATTTTTGCTTCCTTTTCGTACTTTCTGAGCCCAGCTTCTGCGATCTTCCAAAACTGGCTCGAGTTGTTGGTGACGAAAGCAAGCCTGACTACCTTGCCCGCACCAGCCGGGGTGGCTCCTGACGTGCCCCCGCCCTCTTTGCTTGCCTTGTTACAGCCCGGGAGTGCCAATAATGCGGCGAGCGCCGCGAGGCACACGAAAGTTCTCTTTGCGTGGTTCATTTGAGAATGGCGGGGGGTAATTGCCGCGTGCAAGTCCCGCTTGTTAAAAAATCGACCGGCCTCGCGCCGATTGCTCGAGCCAGGTCACGACCGCGGTCCGGCACGGTGTCTATCGGCGGCGTCAGTGACAAACTACGCACCGTTTGGGTAAGTAGAGCGGCGTGCACCTTCAATGGCGGACAACCGTTCGTGCTGGCGCGGCGTGGCTGCTGTGCCTGGGGTTTGTGCGCGCTGCGAACGCACAAACCTCCGCAGTGGTGAGCGTGTCAGTCGACAGCGCGAGCTCCGGGACACCGCTCGAGCCGGTGTGGCCGTTCTTCGGGTTCGACGAGATCAACTACACGACGTCACCGGAAGGAAAAGAACTGCTCCGCGCGCTCGTCGGCGCGAACCGCGCAGCCGTGCACGTGCGCAGTCATTTCCTATTCAACACCGGAGACGGCACACCCGCTTTGAAATGGGGCTCTACGAACGTTTACACCGAGGACAGCGCTGGCAACCCGGTCTATAGCTGGGCCCTCAGCGATGGGATCATGGACGCAGTCACCACCAGCGGAGCGTTCCCGTTCGTCGAGCTCGGGTTCATGCCGCAGGCGCTCTCCACACAGCCCGACCCATACCGGAACTCGGGCGCCATGACGTTGGATGGTGGTTTCACGTCTCCGCCGAAAGACTACGCCAAATGGGCAAATCTAATCCGAACCTGGGCGTCGCACGCCGATGCTCGCTACCCGAACGTGGCCGCGAGCTGGCTTTGGGAGCTGTGGAATGAACCCGATATTCCCTATTGGAACGGTACGTTCGACGAATACACGAAGCTCTATGACTACACGGAATCGGCGCTCCACGAGGTGATTCCGAGCGCGCAGCTCGGCGGACCGGCAGTTGTGAGCCCGGCCGGCACCTTCTTCCGGCGATTCCTGGAGCACTGCGCAGCCGGCACCAACGCGGTCACCGGGAACACCGGGACACGCCTCGATCTCGTGACCTTTCACGCGAAAGGCGGAGTTTCCCTCAGTGGCGACCACGTTCAAATGAATCTGGGCAATCAACTCAAACTTCACCGCGCCGGATTCGAAGCCGTCGCGGCGTTTGCGGCATTCAAGGACACCCCGATCTATCTGACCGAAGCAGATCCTGATGGCTGCGCCGCGTGCCCGGTGAGCACCACGCCGGCGAACGCGTACCGCACCTCACCCGCGTATGGAGCCTACGAGCTGGCGATGATGAAGCACAGCCTCGAGCTCGAGTCGCTGCTGGGCGTTCGACTCGGTGGCGTGCTCACCTGGGCGTTCACCTTTCCCGGCACTCCCTATTTCGCTGGCTACCGGACGCTCAGCACGAACGGCATCGATCTGCCCGTGTTCGGCGCATTCAAGCTACTGGGACAGCTTTCCGGTGTGCGCTTGCCGTTAGCGAGCGGCGGAGCGCGAGCACTCGACGATGTGCTGCTCAACAGCGTGCGCGATCAGCCCGAAATCGACGGCATCGCGACGCGCGACGACGGCGATCACACGGTGCGAATCCTGCTCTGGAACTATCACGATGATCTAGTGACCGTGCCTGCGACGACCGTCCACCTAAGCGTCAATTGGCCGTCAGATCGCGGGACGCGCGCGCGCGTCTCGCACTGGCGAGTGGACGAGGCGCACGGTGACGCCTATACCACTTGGCAAGCGCAAGGGATGCCCGCGCAGCCGTCGGCCGCGCAAGTTCAAGCGCTGCAGCAGGCAATGGTCCCGCAGTTGCTGATGGCCCAGACCCTCACGGTGTCGTCGAGCGGTTCGGTTGAGCTCGACTTCGAGCTGCCGAGATTTGGCGTATCTCTCGTCACGCTCGAGCCACCTAACGGGACCGACGAGCCACCCGGCGTGCGCGGAGGAGAAGCCTCGTCTTCCGGTTCACACGCCGA
>Ga0164309_10000865_pt1 | contig 15567 bp, 10 predicted proteins | sample Whisoiple_247_MG_FD_109984 | JGI IMG/M metagenome (GOLD analysis project Ga0164309, IMG submission 109984) | Soil microbial communities amended with fresh organic matter from upstate New York, USA - Whitman soil sample_247_MG | ecosystem: Environmental > Terrestrial > Soil > Unclassified >...
CAGAATGCGCCGAGTATCGGCGGGCGCCGGCGTCTCGTCCCATTCCGGCTGAATCACCAAGCTCGGAGTGAGCGCAATTTGCCCTAGATATTGCGTCCAGGCGCTAGCCCAATCCGAGCTCTCGTCGACCTCGACACTGAGCGCGATGCCGTTCGCCCCGGGCGCAACCTCGCGCAACAATTCGCGGGCGCGCGCGGCAATGCCCTCGGCGGTCTCGCGGTCGGCGGCGTAGACGACGAGCCGCTTCGCCCCGTCCTGCTCTTCGATGCCGCCCGCCCCGGCTTCGAACAACACCGAGCTTACCGTCTCCGCGAGTTTACGCGGCGTGCGCACCACGAGCTTGACCAACATTTCGGCCTAATCGCTCGTTTCTGCGCCGGGCTCAAGCTCCGTGAAAGCGATTCAAGTCGCTCCAGTAGTGGCCCAAACCTCGAATCAGTTCGATGTAGGCCTCGAACTCCGCCGGCTTAACTAAATAGCTGCACGCGCCGGTCTGATAGGCGGCCGTGATGTCCCCCTCGGCCTCGGACGTGCTCAGCACCACCACCGGAATGTGACACACGTCATTGCTGGCTTTCATGCGACGCAGCACCTCGAATCCATCCACGCGCGGCAGGCGCAGATCGAGCAGCACCAGGTCGGGTCGCGGTGAACTCAGCGGATCACTGTGATCACCCTCGCGCTGCAAGTAGTCGAGTGCCTGCTGTCCATCCTTCAAATGCGCGACGCAGCGCACACGCTCTTGCAGGTTGGTCAGATTCCGCAACACGATTTCTGCGTGAGCGGGGTCGTCCTCGACCAGCAAGATCGAAATCGGACTCGGGGGAGGTTTCATGATTCCTCGCGTTTGCTTCCAGGGAGCGTGAACGAAACCGTGGTGCCCTGCCCGGGCCCGGCCGAATCCACCCAAATGCGACCACCGTGAACGTCGATGATGCGCTTCACCAGGGCGAGCCCGATACCGGTGCCCTCCATTTCGGGATGGAGTTTCTCGAACAGTCCAAACAACTTGTGCTGGTGGCGTGCATCGATGCCGATGCCGTTGTCGCGCACGCGAAAAACGATCTCGCCGTCGACCTGTTCCGCGAAGATTTCGATGCGCGGCGCCTGTACCGGGCGCGAGAACTTCACGGCATTGTCCAGCAGGTTCTGAAACACTTCGACCAGGCGCAGCCGGTCGCCGTACAGGCTGATTCGATCGTTCGAGATCACCAGGTTCGGCTTGTCGATCTCGATTCGGCCAGCGACCATGGAGATTGCGTCGTTCACGAGCTGGGACAATGAAACGCGCTCCGAAGCGTTCTGTTTGCGGCCAACTCGCGAAAGCTGCAGCAGATCCGTCAGCAGCGCGGACATGCGGTCAGCGGCAGTCTTGATGAAGGAGACGTCACGGGCCACGCGCTCCGCGTCACCCCGCTTCGCGTCCTCGACCAAGAACCCCAAGAAGCTCTGTATGGTGACTAGTGGACTCTTCAGATCGTGAGAAACGGTGTACGTGAAGCGCGTCAGCTCCTCGTTTTTGTGACGTAACTCTTCCTCGCGCAAACGCCGTTCCGTAACATCACGACTGATGATCAACACCGAATCGATCTCGCCTGATTCGGCGCGCTCCGGCACGAGCTGCGCATCCCAGGTGAGTGTGATCCCGTCAGGTCCTCTGAAATCGTCCTCGAGTCGCGCGGGCTCTTGGGTGTCGAACACTTGCTGAATGGCCGCGGTCCAGCGCTCGAGTTTGTCAGGCGGCATGCCGAGTTCGCCGTTGGACTTGCCCAGCGCCTTTTCCACCGGAATCCCAGTCGCGGACTCGAACACCGGGTTCGCGTACAAATATCGCTGATCGCGATCCAGCCGAACCACGTAGTCGGGCAAGTTGTTGGTGAGTGTGCGAAATTGCCGCTCACGCTGGGCGACCGCCAACCCTGCGCGATACCGCTCCGTGACGTTTTGCGCCAAAATCATGCCGGACACGACTTCGCCAGCGTTGTTGCGCAGGGGCACGTACTCGTAGTGATAGCGTAACTCGCCCCATGGAACCTCCGCCGAGAAGCGCTTGCCTTCGAGAACGGCGAGCAAGTTGGGTTCGATAGCTCGCGCAAAATCTTCGGGGAGACACTCCGCAGGGGTGCGCCCGAGCATCACCCCGCCAGAAAAGCCGGCTTCTACCTCGGGTCCGTCGACCAGCAAGAAGCGAAGGTTGCGGTCGAACAACATGATCGCGCTGCCGGGCAGATTCTCGACCAGCATTCGATAGCGCTGCTCGCTCTGTCGCAGCTCTTCCTCGACCCGCGCGCGTTCCGTCACGTTCTGAGACAAGATTAGCCCAGTAACGACCTCGCCCGCGCTGTTACGCAGCGGCACGTACTCGACCACGTAACGGACGTCACCGAACGGGATTTCGCGCGAAAAGCGCTTGCCCTCGATCACCGCGCGCATGTTGGGCTCGATGATCGCCACGAATTCCGGGGGCAAGCACTGTGCAGGAGTCAGGCCCACGATGTCTTTGCGCGTGAACCCGTTGGAGGCAATCTCGGGTCCATCAGCGAGCAAGAAGCGAAGCTCGCGGTCGAAGAGCAGGATCGCGGAACCTGGCAGATTCTCGACCAGCAATCGGTAGCGCTGCTCGGTCTGCCTCAACTCTTCTTCGACGCGCGCGCGCTCGGTCACGTCACGCGCGATGCCGACGTACAAGTACGACCCCTTGCTCGGCATGCGAGTGATCGTCAAATCCACGTCTACCCGCGTGCCGCTCTTGTGCAGATGCGTCGTCTGATAGGAGAGGTGCGACTCGGTTTCCAAACGAGTAACGACGGTGCTGAATTGAAAATTGGCTCGCCCGGTGAACTCGGAGACGGGAGCGCCAATCACCTCCGAGGGTACTCGCCCCAACTGCTGGCAAGCTGCGGCGTTGGCGTCCACGACGATGCCCTCGGAGTTCAGGAAAAAAATGCCGTCTTTGACGAACTCGAGTGTGGCCCTGAGTCCGCCATCACCCATGTCTGGCGAGCCCCGTACCTCCGAGTTGCCCAAATCCGCCATGGTGGAATGGGAGGAGGGTATCCGGGTAGTGCCGCAAGTCAACGCGACGCGCGACTCAGGCTCGTTCTTTGCTGTGTCCAGCGTTCGTCAATCGCCAAGCGCTTCACGCACTTTGCGAGCCAGCTCCTTGAGAGAGAATGGCTTTTGCACGAAATAGAAGCCGCCCTCGAGCACACCATGGGGCGCAATGATGTTCTCCGTGTAGCCGGACATGAACAGCACTCGCAGCTTGGGCATCGTCTGCGCGAGTCGCTCGTAGATCTGCCGACCATTCATGTTCGGCAAGATGACGTCAGTCAGCAATAGATCGATGCGCGAACTATGCTCTGCCGCCAACTGAATCGCGTCGCTGCCGCGCGCGGCGCTCAGCACGCGATAGCCTTGGCTATTGAGGAATTTGCTGACTAGGGACCGCACCAGCACTTCGTCTTCGACGAGCAGGATGGTTTCGTTGCCCTTGGGTAACTCCGGCTCGGCCGGAACGACGTGCGCGGTCGGCTTATCGAGCACTGCAGGCAGGTAGATACGGAACGTCGAGCCGCGACCGACATCCGACTCGACGAGCACGAAGCCGCCGCCTTGCTGAACGATGCCGTAAATGATCGATAGACCGAGGCCAGTACCGCGACCAGGCCCCTTGGTAGTGAAAAATGGCTCGAACAAGCGGGAGAGCACGCCTTCGGGCATGCCCACGCCGGTGTCTTTGACGGACAACAGCAGATGTCGCCCAGGGCGAGCATCCAGATGATTGCGACACAACTCGGCATCCACCTCGACCTCGGAGGTCTCGATGCTGAGCTGCCCGCCTTGAGGCATGGCATCACGCGCGTTGACCGCCAGATTGATCAACACCTGTTCCATGCCACTCGGATCGATTCGTACAGCGTGTAGATTGGTGCCTGGCCTAAATACGACCTGTACGTCCTCACCAATCAAGCGCTCCAAGATGGCCATTGCGCCAGACAGCAACTGATTCAAGTCCACGACGACTGGTTCGACCATCTGCTTGCGGCTGAACGCCAGCAATTGCCCGGTCAAAGTTGCGGCGCGCTGCGTGGCACGCTGAATCTCGAGCAGGTCACTATGCGCCGGATCGCTTTCATGAACGCCGCTGATCAGGATATCGGTGAAACCGCGGATCCCCGTGAGTAGGTTGTTGAAGTCGTGAGCCACGCCGCCCGCGAGTCGACCAACCGCTTCCATTTTGGATGCTTGGCGCAGCTGTTCCTCGAGTCGGCGTTGCGCGATTTCAGCCTGTTTTCTCGCGGAAATGTCGCGCAGAGCGGTGAGGATCCCGAGGCCGTCGCGCATGCGCACGGCCACCGTACGCGCCTCGACCACGACCTGGCGACCCGAGCGATGCACGACGGTCAATTCCGTCGGGGGGCAAGCGGCGCCCTCCAAGCAATCGCTGGCCATAACGCGGGCGATAGGCAAGGAATCCTGATGGAAGAGCCCGAGCTCGGGTACGGTCTTGCCGATCACTTCATCACGGCGAAAGCCGAACATCTCTTCGGCTGCGCGATTGATGTCGATGAAGATGCCCTCGCTGGTGACGAACTTATAGGCGTCCGGCGAAGACTCGAAGAGCACGCGAAAGCGCTCTTCACTGTCGCGGAGAGCGGCTTCGGCGGCACGACGTGACTCGACCAGACGCCATTCGCGCAGCGCGCGCTCCACTGCGTGCGCGAGGCCGGCAAACGACTCCGGCGACTTGACCAAATAGTCGAGCGCACCGGCGCGCATGGCGCGCACGGCAGTCTGCTCGTCGCCATGGCTCGTCATCACCAGCACGGGCAACCCTGGCTGGTGCGTGGGGTACGACAACAGCTCGAACGCTTTGCCGTCGGCCAGATTCAGATCAGCGAGGATCAAGGCGGGCAGCTTTTCAGCAATCGCCCGCTGGGCGTCAGCGAGTGAGGTCGCAAAGCGCAACCCGAACCCCCCGTGCGCCGAGAGAACCCGCGCCACGACTTCACAGTGGGCGGGGTCGTCTTCGACGACCAGGATTTCGGGCTGAACGCCGCCCTCCTCGATCATGCAGGCACTGTCCTAGCCATATTTCGCTTGGTCCATAACAGCAGAGATCCTCCGTGGTCTGCTACGACAAAAACACCGCGGCCCGCGGAGCTTGCACCCCGCGGGCCGAAGGCTGAGGCCAGGAGCCTCGATCTCGACTCAGTTCGTGATTGCCGACGAGACGGTGTCGCTCGCCGAGGGCGGCGGCTTCACGCAGAACGGCTTGAGACCGCCCACGGTCACCGGCGCGCACTGGGTGTCTTCATTGCAGTCCTGTGCGACCGAAGTGCAGAACCCCTCGCTGCACACCTTGCCCGCAAACTGGCCGCTGACGCCGGAAGGCGAGCACTCGCGATCCGTGGTGCAGGACTGTGCACAAGTTCCGCCGTTGCACTTGAAGGCAACGTTGTGGTTGGCAATGGCACATTGGGAGTCAGTGACGCAGGCCGCGTCCGGTTTGCAGACCTTCTGCTTGGCGTCGCAAACCTGCCCACCGCCGCAATCGATATCGCGCGCACACTTCCGATAGCACTGCTTGTTTCCGCTGTAGCACGTGCATTCGCCCGTGGTGCACAGGTCGTCGATCGAACTGTCGACGACTTGCTTGCCCACGCAAGACTTGTCGTCCTTGCAGGCCGTCGACAAGGCGACGCCCACGCAGCTCTTGGTGTCCGGGTTGCAGGTCCGCGCCGAAATATTGTTCAGGCGCGAATGGCTTGGACAACCAGTCGGCACGTCCAATCCGACGACGTCCGGGTCACAGTCACCGCCGTAAATACAGGCGTGCGTGTCGTCGTCACATACCCAGGTATTCTTCCCGCAATTGCAATAGGTATCCGCTTCGAAGCACAGCTTCAGAGCGGCGGGGTCCGTCGTTGTGTCGCACTCGATCTTGCCGGTGTCGATGGCATCCGCAATGTCCTGGCACGAGCGAATGCTGGTCGTGTGCAGCGCAAGCGGCAACTGACAGCAGTCGTCGGCCGAGAGACACTCGCCTGAGCAGGTCAGCCCGGTCGGCTCGACACCGAAGCTCTCGAGATCGCAAATCCCGGTGGCCATACAGACGAGACCGCTGTCGCAGTCGCTGTTCACGCGACAGGATTCGCCACGCGCGCTGAGCTGCGGCCCGGCACCACTCGAGGTGCCAGCATCCCCGGAGACCGGAGCGGAACAACGGTTGTTGAAACAGTCGAGGCCTTCTTTGCAATCGAGGCGAGACGTACAGCTCTGACCTTCAGTGCCGAGAGGAGGCGGCACCAAGTGGGCGCCACCGCCGCTACCACCGGCCGCCACGGAAGCCATCGTGTAACAGACATTGCCGATGCAGCTCAGACCAGGATCGCAGTCGGCGGTCCGCGTGCACGATTGACCCTCCCTGCTGGTCACGGGCTTGTTGTCGTCGTCACCGCAACCAACGAGCAAGGCGAGAGCCATGCTCGTCATACCGATCAAGGACATTACTAGAGAGCTACGCATCTGTTCCTCCGATTATTACCAAGATGCCGGAACCGGCCCGCGCGGGTGCGAGTCGGCGACGGCATCAATTCATGCTTCGCGAACCAGGTCGAGCCCCCACCTGGCCCGCGCCTTCATTTCGTGACCAATTTGAATTCGATTCGGCGGTTTTGCTGACGGCCCTTGTCCGTTTTGTTGTCTGCGATTGGGTTATCCGGACCGGCGCCGTGAGTCTCGATGCGACCGTCTTCTACGCCCTTCGAGACCATGTAGGCTTTGACCGAATTCGCCCGCGCTTCGGACAAATCGACGTTCGTCTGCCGCTCGCCGACGTCATCGGTGTAGCCCGTGATCAGGACGCGCAGATCTTTGTAGTCAGTGAGGACTTTGACGGCCTCGTCGAGCACCTTGTTCGAGTTCTTGCGAATCGTCGCCTTGCCGAAATCGAACTCGATGCCTTTGATCACGCCGGCAAACTTGGCGACCGCTTTGGGCAGTTCGTCGGGGCAGCCATCAGCGTCTTCGAAGCCGTTCTTGGTCTCCGGCTGGTCGGGGCACTTGTCGACGTCATCGGGAATGCCATCCCCGTCCTTGTCTCGAACGGGGCAACCGTCCGGCGCGATGCCTTTTTCGGTTGGGCACTTGTCTTCGGGGATCAAGATGCCGTCACCGTCCAAGTCCTTGTTCGGGCAGCCATCCGTCGCGCTCGGCGGTTGACCATCCTCGGCCTCTTGCGGACAGGCGTCGTTCGGGTCGGCAATGCCATCGTGATCGGTGTCGATCACCGGCGGCGGGCAACCATTCGGAGCAACTCCGGGCTGCATCGGACAGGCATCTTGCGGATCCAAGAAGCCATCACCGTCCGAATCGACCGGAGGCGGCGCCGGCTGATACGGAGTACGCCCGAGCGTGAAGCTGGCACCGAACAAGAACTCGGTATTTTGCACCAGGTCGCCGTCCTTGACGCCGACCAAGAGCATGTTCTTCTGCATCAAATTATCGCGAAAATCGAAGCGCGCGCTCACGTACTCGTTGATCGCGAATTTGGCGCCGAGCCCCCAATGCATTTCCGGATCGGAGTCCGTGCCGAGCGTGTCGGCATGACTCTTCACCGTCATCCCACCGAGACCGAGCACGACGAACGGGACCAAACGGTAGCCGGGATATTGCGCGACGAGGTGTGCGCGGTACGTCCAGACGGTCGCGCTGCGGTCGTCCGTACTAGTTTTGGTCGGGATGACCCCGAGTTCGCCTTCCACACCGAGAAACGTGAGTGGATAGAAGGCGGCGCGCAGACCCAGATCGAGCCCAGTACTCAGTTTTTGATGACCATAGAGCGAAGAAGAGTCGGCCGTGACGTTGAGGTCCTGCAAGTTGTGCTGATCGGCAAAGTTAGCGAAGCCGGCGTACAAGCCGAGTTCGAGCGCCATCGGCAACGGCCGGTGACGTTCCCAAAACCCTTCTTCACCGCTGCTGCTCGCTGCGGCTGACGCTCCATTCGAGTCGCCGCCGAGACTAACCGCAGCGGTCGCACCAGCAGCTGCAGCCGGAGGAGGTGAAGCCGGAGCCGGAGCTGGTGCTGCCGCGGGAGCTGGCGCAGGTGCGGGCGCGGCTGGTGCAGCTGGCGCAGCTGGCGCAGGTGCGGGCGCAGCTGGCGCAGGTGCAGCTGGCGCAGGTGCGGGCGCAGCTGGGGGCGGAGTCGGAGCCGGCGGCGCAGCACCTGGCGTTGGTTCGGCTGCGTGCGCGGATGACACGAGCGCGGGGATCGATACCAGGCAAGCCGCAGCAACAGACTTCGATAAACGCATCATCGGGTCACCACCTCTCGAGAAAAAACGAACCGATAGACCACCATGCCTAGGCTGGGCAATCTTCGAGTCAGCAAATCGACCACTCGTGACCGTGCCGCCCTCGTGCCCCGCCATGCTGCCCTCACAGAAGTGGGTAAAAGTGGGACCAATTTGTGCACTCGGAAACCGCTGTTGCCCAAAAGCAACCTGCGTTTGGCGGCGAATGCCGTCAGTGATAAATCCGCCGAAACACCCGTGCGCGTCGTCGTCGCTCCCAATGCACTCAAAGGCAGCCTCACGGCCTCCGAAGCCGCCTTGGCCATTGCACGCGGGTTGCATACCGCCGACAGCGCGATCGAGATCGTCAGTCTACCGATCGCCGACGGCGGCGATGGGACGAGCGCAGTCCTGCGTACGGCGCGCGACGGTGTGATCCGCGAGACCATCGTTCCCGATCCGCTCGGCCGCCCCGTGCGAGCCAGTTTTGGCTTGTTGGATGATGGGCGAACAGCAGTGCTGGACGTAGCAACCGCCTCTGGCCTGACGCTTTTACAATCGCACGAGCGGGATCCGCTATCTTGCAGCAGTCGAGGGACTGGCAAACTACTCAGTACGGCTCTCGATGCGGGAGTCGAGAGCGTGATTTTGGGCGTTGGCGGAAGTGCAACAGTCGATGGCGGATCTGGCTTGTTGGCTGCGCTCGGAGTGGGCTTGTTAGACGACAACGGTACGCCCATTGCGAGTGGCGGGGCCGGGCTCGCGCGCCTGTCGCGGATCGACTTGTCGCGCGCACACCCAGCGCTCGGGCGGGTGCAGTTGCGTATCGCCTGCGATGTGGACAGTCCCTTGCTCGGTCCGTACGGCGCTGCGCGAGCCTTCGGGCCGCAAAAGGGCGCTAGCCCAGAGGCCGTGCGCGAGCTCGAACAAAACCTCGGCCATTTTGCACAGGTCATCGAACAGACGACCGGCCGCGAAGTGGGTCACCTGGTTTCGGGTGGCGCGGCCGGCGGCATCGCGGCGGGGCTATTCGGGGTGCTCGGGGCGACCCTCGAACCTGGCATTGATTTGGTGTTGGAAACGCTCGGTTTCGATCAGGCTTTGCAAGGCGCGGATCTGGTGATCACCGCCGAAGGGTTTCTCGACCAGCAAAGCCTGCGCAACAAGGGGCCGTGCGGCGTGGCGCGCTGGAGCAGACGCCGAGGAGTGCCCGTGATCGCGCTGGTCGGCGGGATCGCGGACGACGTGCGCGCTGCGGATTTTTCCGACTTCGCCGCTATCTTCCCCATCTGCCGGCGCCCGGTCACGCTCGAAGAAGCAGAGCAGCGAGCTGCGGTTTGGTTGGAGCGCGCGGCAGAAACGACGCTACGCGCGGTAACACAGGGCCACCGGCGATGACTTTTCTGCGTCGGCAGCGGAGGCGGTAACAGCTCGGCCTCTGGTTGGTTTCAATCCCGATTCTTTTTTGGACAGGTCGCGCAACACTTGGGAAACACTGGCCTTTAGCCACCCCTCAAAGAACACTAGCGCTCGTCGAGGGGCTTCCTTCTGCACCCAGCTCGTGCGAAACGACAGAGTGTGAGCCTCGCAACACACCCCGAAGTCCGCCCTCAAGATCGGCCCCTCCAAGAAGACGTGCGCTACCTGGCGTCGGCGCTCGGTCAAGTCATCAAACGCCTCGAGGGGGACGCGGTGTTTCGAGCCGTCGAAGACCTCCGCTCGGCTTGCCGAGGGCGTCGTCGAGGTGAGGCCACCGCTGCGGATCTCGACACCCTGCTCACGCGAGTCGAGAGTTTGCCGTTGGAAGTCGCGGCTCCCGTTGCTCGTGCGTTCACCCTGTTCTTCTTTTTGATCAACACCGCTGAGCAGGTGCACCGCGTGCGTCGCCGCCACGCCTACGAAGACGGCGCAGAGAACGCGCCGCAACCGGCGAGTATCCGCTGGGCATTCGAGAAGCTGCGCGACAGCAAGCGCAGCGCGGCCGACGTGCGCGAGTACCTGCGCGAGCTCGAAGTGCGCCCTGTGCTCACGGCGCATCCCACCGAGGCAACTCGCCGAACGCTGCTCCAACTTCAAGCACGCCTCGCCGACGCACTGCTCAAGCGCGAGCACACCAAGCCCGAAGAACGCACCCGCATCGAGAACGCGATCGACGCCGAGATCGAACTGTTGTGGCTGACGGACGAGGTTCGTCGCGACCGCCCGAGCGTGCTCGACGAAGTAAGCTCCGTCATTTGGTACCTGGAAGACCGCTTGCTCGACGCTTCCGTGCAGGTGAGCGAGGGCGCGGAGCGTGCGTTTCAGCTGGCCTTCGGTGAGCCGCTCGGATTTTCACTGCGCTTGCCCATGGGCAGCTGGGTCGCGGGTGACCGCGATGGCAACCCATTCGTGACGCCGGAGATCACCATGGCCGCGGCGCGACGCACGGCGCACGCGCTGCTCGGGTTGTACCATCGCAAAGTCTGGCAACTGGTACAGCGCCTATCGGTGTCGGATCGCTTGGGCGGCGTGCCCGACGTGCTCCGACAATCGCTCGAACGCGACAAGCCGCTCTTGCCGAGGCTCTGGGAGATCAATCGCAAGCGCGATCAACACGAGCCCCTGCGGCTCAAGCTCACGTTCATCACCGGCCGTCTGGAGGCAACACGACGAGAGATCGCCTCGCGCGATTCTGGACAGGCCGAACGCGTTTCAGGTGCTTACGCGACCGCCGAGGAGTTCTGGAAAGATCTGGACGTCGTACGTCAGTCGCTAGTGCACGCCCGCGCCGAGCAAGCACGGCGCAGCCTGCTCGAGCCGCTGATCGGCTTGGTCGAAGTGCTCGGCTTTGCCGGCTACTACTTGGACCTGCGCGAAGACTCCGAGATGCACACTCGCACTCTGGCCGCCATCGCCAAAGCCGTCGGTGTCCCGGAGCTCGACGACGCGGCGATTCACCGCGAATTGATGGGCATGCGCCCGTTGGTGTCGGCTTACGCGCCGCTCGACGAAGAGGCCGCGCGCACCAGCAAGCTCTTTCACACCATGCGTGAAGTGCAGGACGAATTCGGCGAACGCTCCGCCCAGACGTACATCGTATCGATGACCAAGACGTCCACGGATCTGTTGCGCGTGCTGATCTTGGCGCGCGAAGCAGGCTTGGTCGATCTCGCTCGTGAAGAGCCCTTCTCGCGCTTGGATGTCGTGCCGCTGTTCGAAACGCAAGCCGACTTGTTCAACGGGCCTTCGATCATGAAGAGCCTATTTTCCGACCCGGTGTACATGCGCCAACTCAAAGCGCGCAACATGCACCAAGAGGTGATGCTCGGCTATTCCGACTCCGCCAAAGACGTCGGCGTCGTGGCAGCGGCGTGGGAGCTGTACCGTGCGCAAGAAGCGCTGGCAGAGGTCTCGCGTGAAGCGGGCGTGACGTTGACCTTGTTCCACGGTCGCGGTGGCACCGTGGGCCGCGGCGGCGGCTCCCCCGTGTACCGCGCGTTCACGGCGCTTCCCCCAGGCACGGTGTCGGGCCGCGTCAAGATCACCGAGCAGGGTGAAATCATCTCCCAGAAGTTCGGCATTCTGTCGATCGCCGAGCGCAGCCTGGAAGTGATGCTGACGGGCACTTTGATGGCTAAATTCTCGGACTTCCGCACCGAGCTCGAACCGGGTGCGGAAGTCCGCTACCGCGAAGTGATGGCTCGCCTGAGTGAGTCGTCGCAGGCCGCCTTCCGCAAAGTGGTGCACGACGACACGGCGCTGTTCCAAATGTTCCTCAAGGCCACGCCGGTGCGCGAGCTCGGCCACGTGCACTTCGGTTCGCGCCCCGCGTACCGCGAGCGCGGCGCCGGGACGATCAAAGGCCTGCGCGCCATCCCTTGGAACTTCGGCTGGACGCAAATGCGCTTGATGGCGTCGGCATGGCTCGGCGCGGGCACCGCGCTCGATCAAATCATCGCCGAACCGGGCGGGCTCGATTTGCTCAAACAGATGGCGAAGAAGTGGCCCTTCTTCAGCGATCTGCTGGACAAGATCGAGATGGTCTGCGCAAAGGCGGACATCGACGTCGCGCGTCTGTATGCGCGAGAACTCGGTGCCGATCCGGCCGTGTACGGCGGTCTCGAGGCGGAATTTTACCGCACCGTCCAGTCTTTGCACAAGATTCGCGAGCGCGACATGCTGAGCGATCACCGCTTCCTGCAAGGCGCCCTCACGCTCAGGAACCCGTACGTGGACGCGCTCAACCTGCTCCAGGTGAGCCTGCTCAAGAAGAAGCGCAAGCTGGCCGACGATGACGCGCAACTCAAGTTGCTGGACGCGGCGTTGGGCACGACGCTGAACGGCATCGCCCAAGGCATGCGCAACACGGGTTGAGTCTTAGCGTTTCTTTACAAAACTCGGCGGATTCGGCCCCGGATGGCGAAAGTCCGGGGCCGGTACTAGGTATCGCTGCGTGACAGCGAGCACGGCTCCCAGTTCCGCCACGCTGCGCTCGGGTCGTTACGCGATCATCGGGGAGCTCGGCTCTGGTTCGCAAGCCGAAACGCTCGATGCCGTCGACAAGCTGAACGGCCGCGCGGTAGCCATCAAGCGCTTCCAAGTGCGCGGCGCCAAGAGCTGGAAGGACGTGGAGCTCGCCGAACGCGAGGCGCGCGTGCTCTCGACGCTCGCGCACCCGAACTTGCCCGTCTACGTCGAACACTTCGAGGAAGACGGCGCGCTGTACCTCGTGATGGAGAAGATCGAGGGCGAGACACTGGCCGCCCTCCGTCGCCGCCGAGCCACGCTTGCTCACGCGGACATCGCACGCTTCTTGGCCGACGCAGACAGCGTACTTCAGTACCTACACTCGCGCGTGCCCCCGATCATTCACCGCGACATCAAACCGGGCAACGTGATCTTGCGTAAAGACGGCAGCTTCGCGTTCGTCGACTTCGGATCGGTGCGCGATCAGTTGAAACCCGAGGGCGGCAGCACCGTGGTCGGCACGTTCGGCTACATGGCGCCGGAACAATTCCAAGGCCGCGCGCTGCCCGCGAGTGACGTGTACGCGGTCGGCGCGACCGCGTTAGCGCTCGTCACTGGCCGTGAACCCGAGGATTTACCGCACCGCGGGCTCGCCATCGACGTGCGTGGAGCGTTGGGCAGCGGTGCCGAGCCGTGGCTCGTTCGCGTTTTGGGCGCAATGCTCGATCCAGATCCAGACAAGCGCGCTACGCGAGTCCCCGCACCCGGCTCCGGCCGACGCTCTGCCGCGAGCAGCACGAACGGCACCCGCAGCTCGTCCCCTCCCCCATCGGCGGGCCCCGTCCACCACGCCAGCGAAGAATGGCGTGACATCCGCGAACGAGCGCGCGAGCAACGCAAACAACTGCGCGAAGAGGGGCGACGCCTGCGCCGCGAGATCAACGAGCAAGTGCGCGAAGAAACGCGCCGCGCACGCCGCGTCGCGCGTGATCAGAGCGAGCAAGCCTACGACTGGCACCGACGCCGACGTCGGCATCGCCGAGGCGGCTTGCACGGCCCGGTGCTGCTCGTGGTGATGGTCGCACTGACCCTCGCCCGCGTCGCCAGCTGGGCACTCTTCCGGCTCATCCTGCCGACCCTGTTGACGGTCCTATCGATCCCCTTCGGCAGATCATTCCAACGACTAGCTGCGGCTTCGCAAGGGGTCGGTATCGAAGTCGATCAAGGCCTGAGGCACGCTTTGGATGCAGTGCGCGGTCGCGCGACGCAGGAACTCGAAGCCCACGACGCAGAGTTCGAAGACGCGCACGAAACCGCGCCAAAGACCCGCGTTTCCAGCGCCCCGCAGCGAGTCGACGAAGCCGTCGACGCAGAACTCGAACAAGACCCCACCGAACCGCTCAACGACAGCGAACGCCCCGTCCTGCGTCGCGGACGTGCGGAGAGGGACTAACCGCCGAGCCGCAGAGGCCGCAGAGATCTGAAGGAGAGGAGGGTTGGGGACCGGAGTTTGGCGGGTTGAGTCGTAGCAAAGACGAAGTTCGACGCGCCTCGGGCCCCCCAAAATCTCCCTCGGATCTCTGTGGCCTCTGCGGCTCGGCGGTTCAAATCTCCGGGAGCGTTCTGAGCGTGAACCGCTACTCGGATTTGCTGCCCGGGTCGCGCTTCTTCTTTTCGAGTTCGGGGACGACGCGGGCGACGCGCTTCTGCACGACGTCTTTGACCATGCGCAGCAGGCTGTTTTCGTCCGTTGCTTCGGCGAGCAAGCCGAGGGGAATGCGAAAGCCGCCCATGTCGGCGCGGCCGCCACCGTAGGGGCGGCCTTGGTTGTCGTCACCGAACGCGTTTTGCATGAACAGCGCTGGGTCGACGCTCGCGCGGCTCGTTCGCAGAGAGCCGTCGATGCGATCTTCGACGACGCCGAAGACGAGCACCGTGTCGATGTCTTCACGACGCAAAATGAAATCCGCGGCCATGGGGATGGCATCACGATTGTTGGCCGAGACACGGCCGACGCTCGCGATCGCGAAGTCGCGCACGACCTCGAGATCCACGAGCGCGCGGCCCACGGCTTCCATCGACTCGGCGGTGAGCGTGCGGCGTCCGACGCGGCTCAGCGTTTCCGAGTCGCAGAACGGCTTCAAATAGGCGGCCGCGCGGAAATCTGCGGGAGTACCGAAGGCGAAATCGTCGGTGTCCGTTTGGATGCCGAAGAACATGGCCGTGGCCACTGCGGCGTCGTCGTTGCCCTCGGCGCCGAACGGCGCTAGCCCTCGCTCCGCGTACTCCGCGTAGATCGTGCAAGTTGCACCCACGTCGTGACGGATGTCGACGAACGGCGCCTTCGGCACCGTCGGCGGACGGTGATGATCGACGACCGTCAGCAGCTTGAGGCTTTCGGGGAGTTTGATGGCCGACTCGCTGGCGCTCGCGTCGACCAACGCCAAGTAACCGTACTGCTCGAGGTCCGACATTTCGGACACGCGCACCATCGGCACGTTGAGCAACTTCACGAGCGCACGGTTCTCGGAGCGCGAGAGGGGCAAGACGTGTGCGATCGTTGCAGACACACCTAGGCGCTCACATAGGCGCTTGTGTGCGAGCGCACTACCGATGCCATCCGGATCGGGATGACCGCCGAGTAGAATCACGTGCGGCTTGTCGGTGGCGCTTGCGAGCACTCGCTCGAGCTCTTGACCCTTATCAGGCTGACCCATGGCGACTCCGTAGCTTATGTCTCGACCACGACGGAAGCCCACACCGGGAAATGGACTCGGGCTGCTCATGAGGCGTCCTGACGGCCACTTATACGCCCAGGGTTATC
>Ga0164309_10000868_pt1 | contig 15550 bp, 13 predicted proteins | sample Whisoiple_247_MG_FD_109984 | JGI IMG/M metagenome (GOLD analysis project Ga0164309, IMG submission 109984) | Soil microbial communities amended with fresh organic matter from upstate New York, USA - Whitman soil sample_247_MG | ecosystem: Environmental > Terrestrial > Soil > Unclassified >...
ATCGTCGCGTTGTTTGGGGTTCTTGCGGAGTGGGGCTCCACCGCCCGTGTCGTACCAGCCGCTCATTTCGAAGACGGTCGCGGTGCGTGCGGCGTTCGCGCGGAAGCCGCGCGCGGTTTGCGAAGCTCGGAGCAGCGCGAGCGCGGCGCCTCGAGGGATCCCGCGGTGTGGCACTCGTTCGAGCGCGACGATTGCGTCGCCGACGCTGTTTGCGTCGTGGGCCCAGAAGGCGAGCGCACTGTCGTTGCCGCGTTCGCCAGGCCTCGACGTGAGTGGGGCGAGCCCATACACACCGATCCAGGGCTCGACGCCCGGACGCTCGAGGCGCAGAACGAGCTCTTCGCGCTGGTCGCCTAGGCGATCCCATAGCCCAGCTTCGAGGTGTCCGCCGGGGTGCGCGAAGCTCGCGTCGCTGACCGCGTCGATGCCGCGGAGCGCAACGACGGTGCCGCCAAAGAGCACGAAGGCGCGGCGCGGCTGTTCGACGTCGAGCACCGCGATCGGAACGCTTCGCGACCACAGCCCGCGCCAAACCACCTTGCCACTCACCGGCAAGCGAGCAATCTGGCGATCGAGCGCCTGCTCGCTGTCGGCCGAATCGGTCGAGGACGTTGCAACGGCTGTCGGAGCTGTGGCGGGTCGGCTCCACGCTGAGAGACTCAGCTTGTCTTTTGTGTTGTCGAACCAAAGCACGCTGCCGTCTGGCGCTTCGGCGTAGTGACGCCAGAGTGGATCGCGTCCAGACCTGTAGATCTGCCCTGAGGTGAGCTCGTCTCGCAGGCTCGAGACCGCGCGCTGCAGCTTGCTGAGCTCTGGCCAGCGCGTCAGCTGTTCGGCGGCGATGAGTTGCTTGCGCTCACGGAAGACGCCCTGCCAAGTCACTTCGACGGAAAGACCATCAGGCCCGATCTGGGCTTCCGGTGCGAGCTTGGTCAACTTCAGAAGCTCGAGTTCGTCCAGGGATTCGCGAGCAATCACGCCATGCCACGGGGCGTCGTTGCCCGTGTTCGTTGGCTGGGCGAGCACGGTCACCTCCGTCGCCTGAACGCTGCGCGGCAGGACCACGGGCTGCCCGGAAACGTCCACGAGGGCGCGCAACCCCGCGGGCTGTCCGAGAGCCGCGACGCTTTCGAGCAACAAGTAGACGGAATCGTCCGTGGGTTGAACCTCGAGCAGGCGTGTGGCCGCGGGGATCGGCAGCGGCACGAGCATCGGTTCGAGGCCAAGCCGCGAAGCGCGATCGCTCGGACGGAGCTTCACCTTGGCCCAAGCGCTCTCCACGACGTGCGAACTCGGATCGCCGTAGAGCACCACCTCGGATTCGAGGCAGCCGTGCATATCACTACACTGGACGCGAAAAGGCCCGGCGAGCGGCTCGATGGATGGCGGTGCAGTCGAGGACGCGGCGGGTGGCACGGCCGACTGCGACACAGCCGAGGTGATGCTCAGCGACGAGACTACTCTGTGCTCGGGCCGGGCTCGACTACACGCCGTGGGCAGCGCCACGAGCGCAATACCGAACGTCACCAGCGTGCTTGTCCGCGCCCCGAACACGCCGGCGGGTGTATCACGGGGCTGGTCGAGGTTTCCACGACGCTCGTTTCGTGGTGTCAGGAATGTTCCGACACTGGAGCCATCTTTTTTCCGGGGCGGAGATTCTTTCCTGCGGGCCTGGGCCGTTCGACGTGGTCACCGTGAATTCGTCGACGCTTGCCAAGGAGATCTCGAGCCCAACCGTGTTGGTTCGTGCCGTAGACGACGCTCACGTCGTTGGGATTTGGGGAAACACTCTGATTCAAATTTGGCGTGGTGCCCCAACGAATGCCCTCACCGCGGAAGCGAATCGCATCGCTCGCGAACTCGTTGCATCGAGTCCCGTACCTGTGAGCAATCTTTTCATCGTGGAGGCCAAGTCACCGCCGCCCGACGACGAAACTCGCAAGACTCTCGCTACGTTTAGCCGCGACATCGTGAGCCGTATGAGCATCTCGGTGGTCGTCGCCGAAGGCGGCGGGTTTCGCAGCGCTCTGGTGCGCGGGGTGGGTGTGGCGTTGACGATGATCTTGCCTCATTCCTCGAAGTTCAAATTCGTCAATGACCTCAGCGGCGCAGTTTCGCTGATCGAGCCCCACCTCAAGCCAGGGATCGGCGGTGCCCCGGGTCTCATCAACGCCGTCCACGAACTGCGCGGGAAGATCGGCGCTAGGGGATAGCGCCGTTCATTTGCAGCGTCTTTCGCCTCAGGTGCGGTGCTCGCTCGGGCGTTCATCGCGTTTGGGCGCCGCTCTCTAGCTCCTGGACTGGTCGAACTGGGTGGGCGGGGTGACCGGGGGTGCTGTTCGATTGGTCGTACTTGGGAGGGGGTGGACCGGGGGCGGTAATGCGGTGGGTCGAACTGGGGAAGGGGTGGACCGGGATGTTGTTCGATTGGTCGAACTCGTTGGGGGCCGACCGGGGGCGCGCGGACGGTTCACGACACTTGTCCTCTGATCACGGCGTAGCCGCAAACGCTATGCGCGTGGGCGCTAACGTTGGACGACTCGGATCCCAGACGTAAACCGCTTCTTCCGTCACGTCGTACAGCATGCCGCGCTCGATGAATACCGCCTCGGGGCGCGGTTCATCGGTTCTGGGCAACGCGAATGGGTAGTGGCGGATGACGGTGAGTGGCGTCACTGCTCGGGAGGAAACGGCGAACACGCTGAGCACACTCGGACTCTGTTTGGTGATGTCTGTCGTCGCCTCCAAGGGGTCGCTCGCGATTGAGAGCAGGCGCGGTGCCGGGAAATATCCGAACGAATAACTCTGTGCGGACCAGCCAAATGGATCGCTGGGAGGGACCACGCGCGCTTCGGGGACCGGCGGCGCTGTTCCTCGCAGCGCAGCTCCAGGCTCGTCGCCGAGCACGCGGATCCGCACCAAAGAGTCGACGGCGTAGGCATCGCCGATGGTGAGGTTCGTGAACTCACTGCGAACGTCGAGAGTATGATGGGGGTCGAGTGGAATTTCCGCGTGCCCGCCCCAAACCGCGGGTCGTCGGGGCGGCAACGGCGCGCTGCGCGCGAACTTGGCCGGGGCGTGCGACAAGGCGAAGCGATAGCCGTTGGGTGGGGGCGCGCCGTCTGGATTTGCAGGGCGAGGCGGATCGAGCGCCAGCTCGCCGGAGATGAGCTGGGCGGTGCCAAACGGCGCCTCGAGGAGTGTGCGCGCGAGGCTGCTCGTCTCGAGATCGAAGGAGAGAATCGACTGCAGCTCGCTGCCGTGCGTGACCGTATAGGCGCTGCATGCGGGTTCGAACGGAGTGAACGTGCCGTTCGCAGTTCGTCGAGAAACGCCGGGTAGGCGGGCTGCGGGTTCGGCTCGAGCGATCGCGAGCGAGTTGGCAGCGTGTAGCTCGGCCATTGCGCGACGGATCGCTGGCGCGCCGGCTGCTGGTGGCTTGGGGTCGAAGCGCAAACCGAGCCGGTTCGAAGCGGTGTCATCCGTGACCAGGTGCGCGACTGAACCCACGAGCACCGCGTACGCAAAGTCGCCGCTCAGCGCGAGCTGTTCGAGTAGGCGCGGATGCGCGCGATCTTGAAGTTCGAACAGAGAGAGGAGCGTGCCTCGCTCGATCGCAAACTCGCAGGCCGTGCCGGGTTCACAGTGCGTGGGGCGAGGTTCCGCACGGGGACGAGTGATCGCCAACAAGCGATGTCCGTGAAGCAGCAATTGTGGGCGGGATCCGTCTAGCGAGGCGTGTCCAACGACGCGCGGCGCGCGCGATCGCGAGAGGTCCAGCGCTTGCAGCGTGTCGTGCGCCGCCACATACAAAAATTGGCCACTTTGTTGGTCGATCGCAGGCTCCCCGGGGGCGCGGGAAGACCAACGTTCAGTCAATGAGATGCCGTAATTCGACTCGAGCGTGACCGTGAGCGGGCCGCGGTTCCCAGGTTCCGCACCCCGACAACCGGCGAGCAAGTACTCGTCTCGAGCGCGATCGATCAGGCGACTCATGCGCGCAGCGAGCTCGGGTTCGAGCGCACGGCCGAGCGCGTCACAGGTCATCGTTGCCGGCGCGTCGTCGAACGAGGGCCAGACCACGGGTAACGCTTCGTGAGCGTGGTCGATGAGCGCCGCGCACTCGGGCGAGAACTCGACCTCCGCCGGCGCGGACGTCGGCGCGCTGGCGACGATGCGCGTCGACCCACGCAGCTTGACCACGCTCGTGCTCGTGCACGCCGCGTTGCTCACCAGCGCCAGACACGAAAGAACGGGTACCAATTGCTGCCCGCCCCGCCGCCATCGACTCATTGCTCTGACTCTAGCGTCGTTTTTGGGGCGAGCGCGATGGGTGCTCACCGGCTCCGCCCCAAATGACGGAGATTATCGCGCTGGCGTTCCAGCAACAGAGAGGAGGCGACAGTGGCCCGAGCGCCGCACGAGCTGGTTCGAGGCTTGTTCCGCGATGATCACCTCGCACCCGCAAGAGCATGCGCTGCGAGCGGTTGCTTTTGTCCGTCGAGGGCAGATTCGAACTGCCGACCTTTCGGCCCCGAACGCGCTACCAAGTGCGCTAGGCAGCGGGGCTGCTGCTCATCTAGCCGGCTGCGCGTCTTAAGCTAGTAGGGATTCTGTCCCAGGTAGTTGCCGGGTGGGCTGTAGTTGCAGATCCAGATGTCTTCCTTACCGTTTTGACAGGTGGCAACGCCGCACCCGACTGAGGTGCTCGTGCGCCAGACGATCTGCGTGTAGTGGCCGCAGCCGTCACTATGGAGTGCGGTGTAGCAGGCGGTGTCGCATTGATCGGTCGTCATCAACTTGCCGAATGTGTAGCAAGTCTTTTCCGATGCCCACGCGCTTACGGCTCGCTGCGCGGTGCTGCCGCCCGTCGAGCTGGTGAACGCAGCCAGGTTCTCGCCATAGCCGGCGGCCTGAAGCTCCTGTGACGTGCGATGGTGCGGACTCGAGCACGAGCTGGCAGCGAGTTCGTCTGCCCATTGCTGGGCGTATTGCGCGAGCTTGTCAGACCAAACGAGGGGCGGGAGGGAAGTGTTAGTGTCGACTGCTGCGCGGACGGCATTGTGCGCTGCCGTCATGCCCATGAGACGACCCGTCTCTACGTTCATGCCGGACATGCCCGCTACGCCCGACATCCCGGAGATCCCCGACATGCCTGCGCCGGCGCCGGAAGCACCGCCTGTGGTTCTAGCGCCGCCCGCGCCACCGTGGCTCAGGGGCGAGCCGCCCGCGCCGCTGGCGCCCGAGGACGAACCGCCCGCGCCAGCGATGCTCATGGCTCCACCGCCGCCGGCGAGCCCGGTTGCACCGCCTTGACCGCCGGACGGGCCATTGCCCATTTGGAATGGCATCATCATGCCCGAAGCGCCGGCTGAGCTCGCGCTAGCAGAAGCACCAGCGAATCCCCCAGCGCCTGCGTTGTCAGTTGGGTGATCGTTGTGCGGCGGGTCGCTCGAGCTACAGCCGGCGGCGCTGACACAGCCGACGGCACTGATGAGCAACAGCGTGGAAATTGACCAGCATTGTCTCGGTCGCATGGGCATCAATCACGGGGGTTGGACGTGGGCGGTACGGTGGGCAAGGGATCAAGTAGAACAGGCCCCCTGGCAGTGTCCAGTGGGGCGAGCCGCTCCGAAGGCGTGAGCGGATCGGGGCGGGCAGATTCGACGCCAGCCGCTACCCCTCGACGAGGCGATTCAGGCCCTCAATAGCGCCCTGAGCTTTCACTCTAGCGAACGGAACTTCGGCCAGGTCTCGTGGGTCTGGAACTTTGCGGGCGCGTAGCGTTTGCGCGATCGAGGCGCAACGATTGCACTCCGTTGACGCGCAGACCGTCCGATGACGGCGCAGCGCGCGTCGCTGCGCGGGCATTTTCCTGGCACGGGCAATGCAGAAAGCACAGATGCATGTGCCGCAGCCGCTCTCCAGAACTCGTGGCGGTGCTGGTATTGGCAGCGAATACTGCCTTCGCCGAACCGCTGTCAGCGCCAAGTCATCCTGAAAAGGCGGACGAAAGTTCGCACGCCGTCATCTCCCCGCCACGAGCGACGGGTCGCGCGACGCCGATCAGGAACAGGCCACGGCCGGTTCCGCACTTGCACCTGGAACTGCCTGGGCCCATCGCAACGTACCAACCGCTTCGCTTCCGGATGAATGGCATGGTCAGTTGCCCAGAGGGGATCCACGAACCAGCCTTCTTGTGCCCGCGCCTCACACTTCACTGGGCGCGACAGCACTCGCCTCGCCGAAGCCGAATAGCGACTCACTTCGCGTCCGACCGGGGAGCGGATCACGTCGCGGTTGGATTCGACGTTGCTGTGGGCTTCCAAGCGTTTTCCGTCGATGTCCCAGGTTCCGCGTGGCAGACAAGCGCGCCGTCTTTCGAAGTGCAGTTCATTCCGGCCGTTCCTTGGGACGTTCGACTAGGGCCCGCGCTACTGCCCCAAGTCCGCGTCCCCATGGCAACCGAGCAGTTCGCGCAGACTTTGAGCGCCCCCCGAGCGTCCTACCTCAACTCGGACAAGCCCATCATCACGCTCGATAGCTCGGGCCTCGCGCAGGACGGGGTAAACACCGGTCGGCCCTATTCGTTCGACTTCGCGACCGGCGGCGCTGGGTCGTTCTGAGTCGCCTACGAGCCACGTGTCGGCCCGCTCGCGTGTGGCCTGGAGGACGGTCGCGGGCACTTGGGATTTCGTCGCGCGCCAGCGCAGTCGTTGCGACCGCGAGCGCAATCCTTGCGCCGAGCCGCTGACTCGTTTGCACCAACGGATAAGGAGCAATGGGTTTGAGCTCTCGACTGCGTGGTACGCGCTTTGCAGCTGAGTGCAACTTCGCGAAGTGCCAATCCGCATAAGGAAACGCTTCATGCGCCCACTCGTAAGGTCGATTGCTCTGTTGTTCTTCGCTCTCTGCATCCTCGAAGCCAAGGAGGCGGCCGCGGACCTGCCACCGCCGTTCTGCACAACTGAGGGAGCTGCGTGTCAATTGGCGGGCGTGTTGCCGGGCGGCGTGTGTAAGCCAGGGATGTGCACACGCCCGGGTGGCGCCGGTGCGACTGGCTCGGGTGTGATTCCCTATGATTGCCTAGTGTGTGTGAATCCGCACGGCGGGGCCGGCGGAAACGGCGCAGCAGGCGGCGGAAACGGCGCAGCAGGCGGCGGAAGCGGTGCAGCGGGCGGCGGAAGCGGCGCAGCCGGTGAGGGCGGCACAAGCGGCGAGGGCGGTGCAAGCGGCGCAAGCGGCATGGAGGGTGCAAGCGGCGCAAGCGGCACGGAGGGCGCAAACGGCGATGCCGGCGCGAATGGTGCGGCGGGCGCAAACGGCGATGCCGGCGCGAATAGCGCGGGAGGCAGCAATGGCGGCGGAGGCAGTGGTGGATCAGTCGGCGCGGTGGACGACGGCGGTTGCAGCTGCAGCCTGCGGGCGCTCGGCAGCGAACGGGGCGTCGCCGCGCTGATGCTGGGATTGGGATTCTTAGCACTCCGAATCTCGCGTCGTCGCCAGTGAACACGATCTCGCTTACGGCAGCTTTCGAGCGTGCGACGGGTCCGTTGGACTGGTGTCGGCGCGTCGGGCTGCGTTGGATCTCGCGTAGTCAGCTCGCGCTGAGTACCTTCGTGGATCGGGATCGGCGTATCGCGACGCTGGCTTGCGCGAACGTGGCGCTCGCCGCCGTCGGTGCGATCTACTTTCCGGTGCTGCTCTTCACGCTCGGTCCGATCTTGCTCGGCGTCGCTCACGTGGCTTCGGATGTGCGCTACTTGGTGCTTCGCCGCCGGCTTGCTCACTGGTGGCAGAACGTCGTTTGGCTTGGCTGCCTCGCATTGATCGCGCTTCGTGCTCTGGAGGAGTTGGGAGTGCTCCGTCAGGTCGAGCGCCTCGAGCTGGGGGTCGCGGTGGCGTTCGTGGCCGCGGCGCTCGTGGCTGCGCTGCGGGAGCACGGCTCGCGGCTGCGCGCTGGCTTGGCCGGAGCGCTGCTGGTGGTTGCGGCGGGGCTCGCTTGGCGCCATCCGAGCGAGGCGCGGCTGGTGTTCCTCCACCTACACAATCTGATTGCGCTGCTGGTCTGGGGACTCTTATTCCGTGCAGGCAAGCGCTGGCTGCTCGTTCCTGCATCCTTGATCACTGCGACGACGCTACTCCTGGTTGGCGGCATCCTGTACGAACAAACGCTGGCCTCGCCTTTCGCTTCGATCTTTCGGCTGCACGTGCTCGCGGTAGCCGACTGGGTGGCTCCGTTCGCTAGCCTTCGTACCGCCGTTGGCGTGACCTCGGCCTACGTCTTCCTGCAATCGATCCACTATTCGGTTTGGCTGAGCTGGATCCCGCAAGAAGAGCTGCCGCGTCGGGGCACCCCGACCTACCGGATGAGCGCGCGTTCCTTGTTTGCTGACCTCGGTCCGAAGGGGGTTCTGGCGCTCGCGATCGCAGCCGCTGCAGTCTTGCTTGGCGCTTGCTTCGAGCTCCGCCGCACCCATTCGCTCTACCTGTCGCTCGCGACCTTCCACGGCTACCTCGAACTAGCGCTGCTCGGATTCTTTTGGGTGCGAGGCACAGGGAGCGCAGTTGCTGCGCGTTGACGTGCGCTGTCGCTCGAAGGCTCACGAGGATTGGCAGGTACGGCTGATGCAAGCGACCCGAGCATGGCAACCCTGGCAAGGCCTCACTGGTCCCCGACTGCGATGGATCGCCGGCAAGCGTTGCGTCGCGCGCTGCTCAGCTGCGGAATCGCGACCGCGCTGTTTTACGCGGCGATGAACGCGTTCGTCCCGGTGTTTTGGCCGGCATACCGTTGGACCTCGCAGACGGTGAGCGAGCTTTCGGCCGTCGGTGCTCCCACGAGACCCCTTTGGGTCGCGCTCAGCCTCGTCTACTCGGCGTTGTATGCGGCGTTCGGTGCGGGGGTTTGGGCAACGGCGCAGCACAAGCGCTCGCTACGCTGGGCCGGTGCTTTGCTCTTGGTTTCCGCGGTACTCGGCCTCGCTTGGCCGCCAATGCATCTGCGCCCCGTGCTCGCCGCGGGCGGAGGCACCCTCACCGATACGCTGCACCTGGTTTGGACTGCGGCTTGGGGAGCCTTCTCGACGAGCGCGATGATCCTCGGCGCCCTAGCGCTCGGCAAACGGTTCCGCATCTTCACGGTCGTGGCCCTATCCCTGCTCCTGGTGTTTGGCGCGTTGACCAGCGTCGAGGCGCCGGCCGTTCCTCTCGACGCACCTACTCCCTGGATCGGCGTCTGGGAGCGACTAAATATCGCCTGCTATTTCGGGTGGCTCATAGCTTTCGCCGTCGCGCTGCTCTGGACACCTGCAGTCGAGCGCGGAGCAACGCCATCGGCTTGGGGCGCGCGGATCAAGTTGCTGGTCGGTGCGGGCGACCGCATCATGGCGAGCGCGCTGCCGTTCGCGCTACTCGGAATCACGGCGAATGCGCTGTGGCCCGCGCTGTTTCATCTGGGTCTTGGTGGCAAGGGGCTCGTACTCGGCGGAGCGCTTTTGGCGCTGGGGATCCCGCTCTGGTTCACCACTGCCGTGCAGATCTTGCTGCTCGTTCCGCAGGGGAAGCTCATCACCCGTGGTCCGTTCGCGATCATGCGTCATCCGCTCTATACGTCGGTCGCGGTGCTCGTGACTCCCGGGGTCGGATTGCTGTTCGACTCTTGGCTCGGATTTGCGCTCGGGCTCGTGCTTTACATCGTCTCGCGGCGTTTCGCCCGCAGCGAGGAAGGCGAGCTCGCGAAGCGCTTTCCCGCTGAATATCCCGCGTATCGAAGGCGGGTACTCCTGCCGTGGTTGTGACATGACGAGCTGCACCGTCGGCGGCCCCGCGACTCGGTACTGAGCAGTACGTATGCGCAACTATTGCGTCGGCCAAAACGAACAGCTTGCGCGTAGAGCGAGTTTTTTTGTGTTGGGTAACGCGCTGCGCGAGGAGTTGGGTTGGTTAGCGGCACCGAGCGCATGGCATGAATGATGCTGACACGATCCTCCTCAGGGCGACGCACCGCTCATGATCGGAGGGTCCATGGCCAAACGCTCACTTGAAGATCGATGCTTTCGTTTCTTTTGGCGCTCGGCATTGGCCGCGTCGGTAGGCGCTGCCGCAGGGTGCTCGGGCACCTCGACTGATGACGTCGAGGGATGGTCGAAGGAGGCGCTCCGTCATGGTGAACGGCAGCATCCGCACGCGAATCGCCACGGAAAATACGGCCACCTTGGCCATTGGGGTGAGTCATGTGGACGCGCGGGTGCGAGCGGAACCGCAGGAAGCGGCGCATTCGCAGGGCAGACGGGCGCCGCCGGGGCCGACGGCGGAACCGCGGCAAGCGGCGGAAGCGCGGGAGCCGCCGGGCAAGCGGGCTTCGCTGGGGCCGACGGTGGAGAAAGTGAAAGCGGTGGAGGGTCTGGAGCATCTGCTGGGCAAGGGGGGCCGGCGGAGCCAGCGGCGGAACAGCAGCGAGCTTGGTTCTGTCTACCGACTCTTTAGTCTTCGAAGGCGCTTGCGACGCGCCCGCTCAGAGTGTCACCGTTTCGAATGAAGGTGTCAGCTCGATCACGTTTACGGCGGAGAGCGGAGCGCCAGTCTACGTCAGCCCGCAGTCGTCGACGCTCTCGCCTGGGGCAAGTGTGACGCTGCAAGTTGCGCCATTTCCAGCCCCAATCCTCGCCGGGAACGGCAGCTACAGTGGGACAATCAGGCTCGCACAGGATGTGAGCATTGCGGTCCAATACAGGGTGGTCGGCTTCCGTGCAACGCTGCCCGAAAACATCGATTTTGGCGATGTGCCGCTCGGCACTAGCGCGCAGCGATCGATCTCGGCGATTGCTACTCAACCGTCGACGCCTCTGTCTCTCACGGCCAACGATCGGGATTTTCGAGTATTCGGAGCGGGAAGCCCACCCAATTCGACCCGTCCTCCGTGGACAGTGACATTCGCTCCCACGACGATCGGCCCGCGGAGCACCGTGGTGAACGTGCAGACGGTGAACGGCCTGGCCCCCGTCTGCCCGCCCAATGCGATTACCGTTACTGGCGTCGGGGTGCAGCCCAATTGCGACCCGACCACGAATCTCTGTGGCTCAACTCCGTCCTGCACTGGACTGGCCGCAACCTGCGGTCCCAATGGGAACGTGAGTTGCTGCGACTCCACCGTCGTTGGTGGGGGCACCTTCAACCGCGGAAACGACCCCAAGTATCCCGCAACGGTGAGCAGCTTCCGACTCGATACCTACGAAGTGACGGTGGGTCGTTTCAAGAACTTCGTTGCTGCCTATGTGCCGCCCACGGCTGGGAGCGGAAGAAATCCGAACAATCCGAACGACCCTGGTTGGGACGCTTCCTGGAATACGGGCAGCTTGGCTGACGCGACAGCGCTGGCGGCGGCGGTCCAATGCTCCGTCGACTATCAAACCTACACGGCGGGCAATGACAACTTGCCGATGAACTGTCTGAACTGGTTCGAGGCTCAGGCCTTTTGCATCTGGGACGGCGGGCGCCTTCCGACGGAAGCCGAGTGGAACTACGCTTCTGCCGGTGGTGCACAGCAGCGGACTTACCCGTGGGGATCGGCAGAGCCAGGGGCAGATGCGAACCTCGCGGTGTATGGGTGCTACTACCCCGACGGGAGCGGTAGCTGTACTGGCGTAGAGAACATTGCTGCAGTGGGTTCTATCCTCGCGGGCAATGGCCTCTTCGGTCAGGCAGATCTCAGTGGAAACGTCTGGGAGTGGGTCCAAGATTGGAGCACCGAGTCCTACCCGAATCCTTGCATCAATTGCGCAAGTACGAGCGCCGACCCCAGCAACCCCGACCGCGTGGTGAGGGGAGGTGGCTTCCGCAGAACCAGCACTCTTCCAGAGCTGTCTTCCTCGAATCACGCTTCTGCCCCACCTTCCCTTCACGAAGGCGTGATCGGGGCTCGGTGCGCGCGGTCCCCCGCCGGTTGAGCGCCGACTAAGTTAGCCGGTTCGGAGCCGACTTCGACGCACTTGGCAATGGCCGGACCAATTTGGGGTGGTGGACGTGCTCCGAGCTACGCGACGTGCTGTGCGCGCCGCGCCCGCTGACCAAAATCAATCCGAACCGGATTGGGGTTCCAAACGCGGCACTCTATTTACAGACCACGAGGGTATAGTTGAAAGAGGCACAGACGTGGGTCCGCGCGGTGAGGACGCGCGTTTGCAGTCCGTTGCTGATTGTCAGCTGCGCTTCGAGAGCGACGGGTCCGTCGGACGCCGGGTTCGGTAGCTCGCTCTCGCTGCCAGCGAACACCTGCACGTCCCAGCGCTGCCCGGATGCATCGAGGTAGTACGGCGCGTTCGACGCCGAGTTCAAGCACGGTGGTTGGCCTTCGAGTCCGGCGCAGGCCGCGATGCTCAGCCGAACAGTGCCGCAGTTGACCGTGCCTTGCGCCCAAAGCGAGCATGTGAGCTCGTCACAGACTTCGCATTTGTAGCTGCAATCTCCGCAGCTCGTGTCGAGCGGGTAGCTTAGACGAACCCCATCCTTTACTAGATCGATGTACTGGTCACGGACGTGGCAGCTCGGCGGCGCAAAGATGCACGCTTCTCCTTCAGGGATGCCTGGCGGGGCACCGCCCGTAGTAGGGATTGGAATTTCGAGGTCCGGTGCGCCGCCTGAGGGCTTGCCAGCTCCGCCAACACCCGACCCAGCAAGGCCCGCATCACCGAGCTGGGCCCCGCCGCTTCCGCCGGAGTGGCCTCCCGATCCTCCCGGCGCGGCCTGGCGGTTGCTGCCCGATTCTTGCGCTACACCGCCGCACGCCAGCGCAGCGAACCCCGCAATCCCAACCCCCGCTAAGCGCCAGTCCATGGCCAGATGGTAGCTCTATTGTCCCACAACGGGAGGCAAGGACTGAGGATACGGTGAGACAGCGTCGTTCACGGGGTTCGCGGGCTCCAGAACTGCACGTGGTCGGCGTCAGCTCAGGGCGGGACCGGACGCACGCCGGAGCGCGTGACGATTGACGATAGATCGGACGTTGAGTTGTGTGCGTTCACTCTAACCCCGAGGTAGCGTAGTGGGAGCACCCCAGAGTAAGATGCTTTTTACTCTGGGGTGTTGACTACGGCGGCGGCCCTTCCGTCCAACGGAGGGGGCTGTCGGACTAGGGCTTGGAGATTTGATCAGAATGTCGCTACGGAGGTGTTCGCGGGCGGGTGGCCCGCCGGCTCGTTTTGCCGGATTGTGGTCGACGCTGCTGATCGTCGGTTGTGGGACCGTGAGCTCGGATCCGGGCGTCGAAAAGCCGGACACGGAAGTGGAGCTGTCGTGCAACGCCAGGGCTGTGGCGTGTCTCTCCGTTCCAAGCATCCCCATCGAGCCGCACCTGACTCGCGATAAGCCCGCGTGGGGCGGGTATCCCGCGGCCGACGCGTACACGCAGCTTAGCCAAGCAGGTTGTAGCAAAGAATACGTGGTCGAGATGACTCCGGCGGATCTCGGGGGCAAGTCACTTGTCGTCGAAATCTATTGGTCGGGTCTCAACGTTCCACTGACACCCATGGGCTTACGGTGCGACCAATACTCGGGGTTCGTCCAGGCTTACGATCGCGCGGACGAGAATTCCCGTTGGAAATTGATTAACTATCGAACCTTCAAAGCTGAGGCCAATAAAGAAGGCTCGGTCTGCACGCCAATCCTCCTCAAGAGCGGCACGGACGACCCGGAGTTCCACTTCCCTGACCCGACACCCCGGATGTGGTTCACACCCAGCCGCCATCCGGGTGGCATTCGCGTCGTCGCCGGCATGTATCGCGATTGCCAGCCGCTCACGCTGGACGTGAGTCTTTCAGAGGAATTTCCGGCGTCCCCCTAGTACGGTCCAAACCAGTACCCTGAACAAGTACTGCCCGCGGTGAACGACGGACTCTGACATTTGTCGTCGATGCACTGGAGAGAGAAGCGGCAAGTCTGGGTGCAGGGGTGGCACAGGCCGCCGCGTTTTTTGCACGTCGTGTCGCAGTAGTTCGAAGAACCGCAATCGTTGTAGGTGCACGCGGAGCCCAGTGGCGTGATGGCGAGTACCGTGGGAAACGACTCGCGTCCGTGCAGCTAATCACGCAGCACAAAAGCGAAAACCCCGGCTTCGGGTGCCAGGGTTTTCTTTGTGTCGCTGTCTCAGTCTGTCGGGGCGGGCAGATTCGAACTGCCGACCTTTCGGACCCGAACCGAACGCGCTACCAAGCTGCGCTACGCCCCGTTAGGAGGCGGCGGACAATGGTCTGCGGGGTTCGATCTGTCAAGGATGAGACGACGTGGGCAGGCGATTTTTGTTCAGCGCTGCCGCCTGTTGGCGCCGTCCGACCAGCCCCCCGCGCTTCCGACGTCCGCTCGAAAGCGTTGAGGCCGGGAGGGGTGGTCCCGGCCTCGAACTGAGACGGTTTGCGCGCCGAAAATATGGTTCGGATCCGAACTATATTTTTCAGTCGCAGACCGTTGCCTCGGTGCCGCGCGTCGCCCGCGTTAGGCGCGCTTCTTCAGCTCCGTCACCAATGCCGGCACGGCCGTGAACAGGTCGGCCACGAGGCCGTAGTCGGCGAGTTGGAAGATGGGGGCTTCGGGGTCTTTGTTGATGGCAACGATGACTTTGGAGCCCTTCATGCCGGCGATGTGTTGGATGGCGCCCGAGATGCCGACCGCGAAATAGAGCTGCGGGGCGACGATTTTGCCGGTTTGGCCGACTTGGTAATCGCCGGGGGCGTAGCCAGCGTCGACCGCGGCGCGGCTGGCGCCGAGGGCGGCCCCGAGGGAGTCGGCGAGGGGTTCGAGGACCTCGTTGAACTTCTCCTTGAGTGCGCGACCGCCGCTGACGATGACTTTGGCGTCGCCGAGTTCTGGACGGGCGCTCTTCACGGCCTCGAGCGAGACGAATTCGACGCGCGCGGCCGAGCCGGGGAGGGCGGCTTTGGCGACGGCTTCGACCGGGGAGTTACCCCCGCTAGGTGACGCAGCGTCGACTTCGCTTTGGCGCACCGTCGCGACCTGAATCGGCGTGTTGAGGGTGCAGTAGCCGAAGGCGTTGCCGGCGAACATCGGGCGTTTGTAGACGAGCTTGCCGCCTTCCACTGCGACACCTGCGCAGTCGCCGGCGTATGCCGCGTCCAAGCGAGCAGCGACGCGCGGCAGGAGATCTTTGCCGAAGCTCGTGGCTGTGGCGACGATCAGGCCGAAGCCTTTGCCGACAGCGGCGACGGTGGCCGTGAATTGCTCGGCAGTATATTTCGCGAAGGCTGCGTCGCTTGCGCTGAGCACCTTGGCGGCACCGTAGCCGCTGAGTTCTGCTGCAGCGGTTGTCGCGTTCGCCCCCAAAACCAAGATCGAGAACGTGCCGCCGAGGGCCGGCAGGGCGCGCTGCGCGAAGGTGATCGCGGAGAGCGTGGACTTTTTGAGTTTGCCGTCTTCAGAGAGTTCGGCAATCACGAGTGCGTCGGACATGCTTCAAATCACCTTCGAAACGGTGGTGAGCTTTTCGACCAGCTCGGCCACGTCTTTGACTTTGGCACCACCGGCGCGTTGCGGCGGGCGC
>Ga0164309_10000871_pt1 | contig 15515 bp, 13 predicted proteins | sample Whisoiple_247_MG_FD_109984 | JGI IMG/M metagenome (GOLD analysis project Ga0164309, IMG submission 109984) | Soil microbial communities amended with fresh organic matter from upstate New York, USA - Whitman soil sample_247_MG | ecosystem: Environmental > Terrestrial > Soil > Unclassified >...
CAGATCTCTGCGGCCTCTGCGGCTCGGCGGTTCAATCTCCGGGACCGTCCCTCGACGTCACAGCCCTTACACAGTGGGGGCTTTGAGGCCGAGGCCGACGATGAAGACTTCGGTGCTCTGCTGGCGTGTGCCCTCGGGCCTTATCACTTGGCTCTTCTCGTAGCGCTCAGCGGCGAGCTTGCGCGCGATTTGAAAATCGCCACTCATGAAAATCTTGGCTACGAAATGCGAGCCGGGTTTGCCGAGCGCCAGCGCGACGTCCAGGGCGCGTAGACAGAGCTCCAAGCTGCCCGCTTGATCGCGAATTTTCGAGCCGGAGGTGTTCGGTGCCATGTCACTGATCACCACGTCGTACGGCGCAAACTCCGAGAGCGCGGTGTTCTCGAGCGTCAGGGCGTCCCCTTGGGCGACCTTGACGTTGGGCGGAAACGCTTGGCGGATCTCCTGCAGGTCGATGGCCAGCACGCGTCCACTCGGACCGACTTTTTGGCTGGCATACAGCGACCACGAGCCAGGCGCGGCGCCCAGATCGAGCACTTTTTGCCCGCCGCGCAGCAACCTCACGCGGCGGTCGATTTCCTCCAGCTTGAAAACGCTGCGCGCTGGGAAACCCTGTGCCTTGGCCGCCTTGGTGCGGGCGTCGGGCTTCTCGTAAACGTTGCCTTTGCGACCGCTCATTTGACGCTAATTAGCACGCTCTTGGCCGGAAACGGTCCGGCAGGTCCGGGTGGGCAATCTAGCGGAGCCGGCAGGTCTTTGAGCTGGCTGATTTCGCGGCCAGCCGCACGCGCGGCGTCGTGCACGATCTTGCGAAATGCCTGCGGGGAGGTCTTGCGGTGATTGGTCACGGCCAGCACACGACCGTCGCGTTCCAGCACGGCGAACACCCGCTCGAGCGCGCCCTGATAACCGTCAGCCACGCGAAACGTCTTGCCCTTGCCAGAGGTAGAGAAACTCGGCGGATCCAAAATCACCACGCCGAATCGCTCGCCACGCTTGGCAGCGCGTGCGAGCCACTCGAGCGCATCGGTTTGCACGAACGCATGGCGCTCGGGGTCGAGCCCATTGAGCCGGAAATTTTCGCATCCACGAGCGAGCGCGTGACCGGAAAGGTCCACGCTGGTCACGTGCTCCGCGGAAGCCAGCGCCGCGTACACGCTGAACGAGCAGGTGTACGAAAACAGATTGAGCACTTTGCGCCCGCCGCACAGCGCCGCTACGCGCCCACGGTTGTCTCGCTGATCGAGGAACAAGCCGCAGGACAGGCCCTCGTCGAGCGTCACCGCGAACTGCGCGGCGCCCTCGCGCACGATCAGCGGTGCGTCCGCAGCCTGCCCCGCAATGGGCTCTTTGGGAGCCAGCTCTGCGTGCTGCTCGCGTCGTAAGTCGGCTCGCGCGCGTTGCTTCAGGTACACGCCGCGCGCACCGAATTCATGCAGCCAATCGGCGAGTTCTTGACGTCGATCCGCCGCCTCGTCGCTCGACAGCGAGAGCACGGCGAAGTCACCATAGCGATCGACACAAACGCCGGGCAAAAAGTCGCCCAGGTCGTTGACGACGCGAAACGTGTCGCCCGCGCCGAGCAGCGGCTCGCGCAGGCAGCCGGCATCGGCCAAAGCCTCGCGCACACTCTCCGACGAGCCGAGCGCGGGCGCACGCGCGTGCAACGCGGCGGTGAACGCGACGGGCACCGGCGCGTGGGCGCTGAGCGCTGGCTTTTGCAGGACCAAGTCCCGCGCGTGCAAAAACAAGCGCTCGGCAGCGGTGCTGCCATAGAGCAGATCGCCGACAATCGGTGCGCCGACGTGGCTCAAGTGCACGCGCAACTGATGGGTCCGCCCGGTCTCGGGGCGAAGCTCGAGCAAGGCGCGATCCCGGACGCGTTCGAGCACGCGATAGCGAGTGAGCGCGCGCTGTCCTCCGCCCTTCACCACTCGAGTGCGCCCCTTCGCGGTCTCCAAGCGCTCTTCGATCACCCCCGAGTCGCGCAATCGGGCTTTGCCGGAGAGTGACACCACCGCAACGTACGTGCGTGCGATCGAATGCGCCTCCATCTGCTCCGCGATGCTGGCGTTGAGCGCAGGATCGCGAGTGAACGCCAGTACACCCGAGGTGCCCAAGTCCAAACGCTGATGAACACCCAAGTAATCATCCTCGCCACGAGCGCGCAGCAGGCGCTTCAACCGTGAAACGAGATCGGAGGCTTGCTGCTCGTCACCGCCATGCACGACAATCCCGGGCGGTTTGTCGACGAGCAACAAACCGCCCTGATCGTGCAGGATCCGCTGCTTGCGGAAGGCGGGAAACAGTGCCTCGAAAGCCATGCCAGTGCAGAGCTTTCAAGATGCGAATCACGCCGCAAGGAGCGGCGTGACGGGCATCACTTGCTCGGCTTGCCGCCGCGCTTCTTGATCGCACCGCGCACCAGCACGAGGCCGTTGCGCGAGCCCGGGATGCCACCCTGAATCAAGATCAGGTTTTGCTCCGGCACGACTTTGACGATCTTCTGGCTGAGCACGCTGACGGTCTTGTTGCCGTGCTGGCCCGGCATCTTCATGCCCTTCTTCACGCGGCCCGGAGTCATGTTGGTACCGATCGAGCCGCCGTGACGGCGATACTCGTGAGTACCGTGGGTCTGCACGTTACCGGCGAAGTTGTGGCGGCGCATGACGCCCGTGAAGCCGCGGCCCTTGGACACGCCCTGCACGTCCACGAATTGACCTGCCTCGAACAATTGATCGACCTTGAGGTCCGAGCCGACTTCGACGCTCGCCGCGTACTCGCTCGAGCAACGGAGCTCGCGCAGCTCTTTGCGCGGCGTCACGTTGGCTTTCTTGAACACGCCCGCGAGCGGCTTGTTCGTGTGCTTCTCGGTGCGCGTGCCGGAGCCGAGGATGATGGCGTCGTAGCCATCCTTCTCTTGAGTGCGCTTGCCGACCACGCTGACGTTGGACTCGACGACCGTGCACGGGATGACGCTGCCGTCTTCGGCGAAGATTTGAGTCATGCCGATCTTGCGACCGATGACGCCGGGGAACTGATTCATTTGCGAGAGGACCTTTGGTAAGTGGCGAGGCCGCCACCCCGCTTACGGCTGGGGGCGGATTCGCGTTACGGGCGATGCCGGTTCGAAAAACGGCTCGCCTTTCAATTCAGGGACGGGCGGATTAGCCCCACAAACCCCTGTCGTCAAGCGGAAGAAGCGTCGGGTAGTGAACGTCGGCTCAGATTCGCTTGACGGCGGGTTCTCGGGATGCATAATCCCGCGCCCCTACCCCATTTTCTCAGGATCGGCACAGACACCATGGCGACGCTCTCGATTATCCAAGCCCTCGAATCTGCCGCGCTCCGCAAGGATCTGCCGGATTTTCGCGTCGGTGACACGGTCTCCGTGCACTACAAGATCGTCGAAGGCGACAAACTCCGCGTTCAGGTGTTCAAAGGCGTCGTGATCAAGCGCCACCGCGCGGGTCTCCAGTCGACCTTCACCGTCCGCAAGGTGAGCTTCAACATCGGCGTCGAGCGCATGTTCTTGCTGCACTCGCCGCGCATCGAGAAGCTGGAAGTGACGTCGAAGGGCGTCGTTCGCCGCGGCCGTCTGTACTACCTGCGTGATTTGGCCGGCAAAGCCGCCCGCATTCAGGACGAGAAGGACCGCTGAAATTACCGGTCACCGGCTCAGTTTGCTGAGCGGTGGCCGTTTTCGATGCGTGGCGCTTCCGACTCCGGGGCTGAATGGTGAGTTCAGCCCCGTTTTGCTGGTCGAAGCGGTAGCTTAAATAAGGGTCAGCGCCGCAAAGGCGATTGTTTCTGAACGCATCGCACGCCCTTTAACTGCGTAATGACGCAGGAAAACGGGTATGCTCCCCGGTGCAAGCTCGCGCAAGCGAGCGCGGCATAGCTCGAGCTCGGGAGTTTTTCACATGATCGTGTGCACGCGGTGCGGCGCGTCGAACCAGCCCACCAGCAAGTTTTGTCTGTCTTGCGGCAATCCATTGGCCGCAGCAGCGCCGCCGCCTGCGCACGGCGCTCCCCCCGCTCAACCACCGCAACCGCCACCACCTGCGCCTGCGTGGGGTGCACCGCCTCCTGCACCAGCCGCCCCACAACCATACGCGGCACCGCCTCCTGCACCGCCCGCCTGGCAGAACCCAGGTGCCTCCGGTTCTGGCAATGTTCCACCGCCCGCGCCTGCGTGGAACAACAGCCCGCCGCCCGCTGAGGCGAGCAGCTTTGCGCCCTCCGCTGGATCGGATCGCGCGCGCTTTGGATCCCCAGAAGGCATGAATCCGTTTGGCGCGACCGTTTCGCCCACCGCGGGCGCTGCCGGGTACGGCGGCTCACAGCCGACGACCGCGGTTCCCTCGACGGCCTACGGCGCGCCCCCCGGCGCGCCCCCCGGCTACGGCGCGCCGCCCGCTTACGCGCCGCCGCCCGCCGCGCCCGCTTACGCGCCACCGCCCGCCGCGCCCGCCTACGCGCCGCCGGCGTACGCCCCGCCGCCCGGCGCTGCCGCGGCTGCGCCGGCTTATCAGCCCCCGCCGCCCGTGCAGCCTCAGTGGGCTCCGCAAGCGCCTCCGCCCGTCGTGCCGTCTGCGGCGCGTCCGAGCGCCCCCGCGGCTCCTCACTCGCACGATCCATCCGCGTTTGCCGCGACGTCTCCGCCTCCAACGACGGACGAGCACGAGGCACAGATCCGACGCAGTCAGGCTCCGATTGGGCATAGCCCATCCGCGCCGCCCGCCCGCTCGGCTCCGCCGCCGCAAGCGGGAGCTCCTGCGCTCGGTCCAGGTCGCGATCCCGAGTCGGTCGAAGCAGGCGCCATTCGCGCGCTCGCGGGCTTCCTGATCAGCTTCGACCAAAGCGAGCTCGGGATGTTTTGGCCGCTCTATCAAGGACAAAACGTACTTGGACGCAAAGGCGCAAGCGCTGGTTTGGACATCGAGATCGACAGCCCGACCACGTCGTCGCGCCACGCCGTCCTGTACGCATCAGCGCGTCCAGGGCGGCTCAAAGTCGAAGACGTTGGCAGCACCAACGGCACCTTCATGAACGAAGCCCCGCTCGAGCGCGGCAAAAAGTTCGAGCTCCGCGACAACGACACGCTGCGCTTCGGTGGCTTCACCGTCACCGTGAAGATTATTTAGGTCTTTTCTGGTTTCTTTCTCGCCTCTCCGCAAGTTCCCCAATCGCGACCCGAAAAAGCACAACAGGGCAGAGATGCAGCATTCACTCAACTATCGGTCTCCGAGCCGCGCGGTGGTCGCGCTGGCTTCTCTGCTCGCCTGCTGGCTCGTAGCGCTCAGCGCTCAAGCTTCGCCAGAGGCGAAGATCTTGCGCGTCGACCCGCGCGCCGCGCAGGACAATGGCAACCCGGTCCTGACCACGGTGGTCGAGGTATCGCAGAGCAAGCGCGTGAGCGACGCGATCGGCGAGTGCGGCGCGCTGACCGGCAACGGCCAGCTCGACTGCATGAGTCAGAATCTGGAGAAGCCGTTCGCGCTCTACACGCCGTTCCCGTTTCCGGCAGCGAACGCCATCTTCACCGTAACGGTGGACGGCACGGACGTCCCCGCCAAGTTCGTGAGTGACGCTGCTTGGGGCGACAGCCTGCAGCAACCCGGCGTGGGCACGGCGTGGTTGATCTTGGTCGACGCCGATCGCCGCATGGGCAAGAGCTTCACCGACGCACGCCAGCTCGCACAGCAATTCGTGCTCAGCATGGGCGCGAACGACATCGTGAACGTGATGTTCTTCAACGATCGCCAAGTCGTGAAGGACTCGAAGTGGGTGACGGCGGCGCAGAAGGCGCGCGCCCAAAGCGTGATCAATGGCACGACGGAAACGTTTCCCTCGTCCGGGCGCAATCGCTCGCTGCTCACCATCATCAAGACTGCCGCTACCGACGGATTCGGCGCGCTCGGCAACGTCGGCGATGACGTGGCGATTCCATTGCATCAAGCCATGATCGTGCTGTCGGACGGTTTCGGCGGTGCCGATCCGTCGACCACGGGCCCAGGCGCCCTTCAGCTTCAGCAATACCTGACCGGCGGTCGCTTCCCCGAGGACAACACCGCGCTGCCGAAAGCGCCCGTGCCGGTGATCAGCGTTTGGTATCCGCCAGGCGTGGTCGACGAGTTCCGGCAGAACTCGCTCGAGTTCATGCAGAACATGGCCAACCCCGACATCGGTGGCTTCTTCAGCGTGATGCGCGAAGGCGGTGGTTCGCGCTCGAACAGCATCGTCAGCACGGTGCGCCAGCGCTTCTCGAAGATGCACATCGTGAAGTGGAAGGCGTCCTGCGTGTCTCCGACCGTGACGCAGAGCTTCAAGTTGGTGTTCAACAACGTGAAGCCGCCGATCTTGGGCGACAACACCTTCAAAGACGTGCCAGTCGGCATCGATCCGACGACCTGGCCGCTCGACGTGAACATTCAATACACGCAGGACATGGCCAAATCCCAGGGCGGCGTGTACCCAGGCGGCCAATTCAAGGTGTATGGGGATTTCTGTTGGGGCGGCGAAAAGGGCCGCGCGGAAGTGTACTTTTTGCCGTCGGGTCAACCCCTGCCGACCGCGCTCGCGGGCACCGACATCGACACGGCCAAGCGCACGCAACAGCAGCTGATCGCGATGGGCATGAAGGGAACCTCACTCGAGGCGAGTGAAACCTTTGCCCAGTTCGAGGCACCGGACAAAGACAAGATATTGGCCGGTTCCGGCGAGCAAGCAGTGGTGCGTTTGGTCGTGTACGACAACAAGGCGCACCGCACGAGCGGCGTGACCGCGGCGACCATCATTCAGCTCAAGGGCACCACTCAGCCGCTCCCGCTGCTGTTGATCTTGTGCGCCGCCTTGGCGCTGGTGGTGATCGCGCTCTTGATCATCGTGATCGTGCGCAGCGGAGGGAAGAAGCGCGGTGGTGGCGGTGGTCCCCCGGCTCCTGTCGTGGGCGGCGGCGGTGGTTACGGAGCACCCCCGGGTGGCTACGGCGGTTACGGCGCGCCTCCTGGTCAAGGCTACGGTCCACCCCCGGGAGGCTACGGTCCCCCGCGTCAGGGCGCAGCGCCAGCGGCCGTCAGTCCAGAGCTGATGTACGGCGGCGCGGCTCCGGGTCAAATCTACGGCGGGCAAGCTCCGGCTCCGCAAGCACCACCACCCAACCCGTACGGCCCCGGCACTTCGAGCGCGCTCTTGCAGTGCTCGGCGGGCGTCTTCACCGTGCTGCAGGGTCAGGAAATGCGCGCGGGGCGCGACGCAGCACAGTGCGGCATCGCCTTGGCCGAGCCGCGCATCTCGGCCGTCCATGCCACGTTCAAGCTCGAAAGCGGGCAACTGATGCTGCGCGACGAACACAGCAACAACGGCACTCTGGTCAACAATAGCCGGATCTCGCCCGGCGTCTGGGCACCCGTGCCGAACGGCTCAGTGGTGCGTCTCGGGCCGGTCGAGTTCACGGCTCGAGTTCAGTAGTCGGCATTTCGCGAAGGGCGCGAGTCCGCAACATCGCCCTGGCTTCGGCAGTGGTTGCTCGAGGTCAGGGCGCGCAGGCTTGTGCCCAGCGCGTGGCATCCGCGGCAATCACGTTGAACAGCGTGTCGCCATCGCGAAAGGTGCCGAGCTCTCCCTGTCGCGCCAAGATGCCAAGATAGTGATGCTCAAAGTCGATGAACGGGTACGCGCCATAAGCACCCGGGCTCGAGTTGCGCTGACCCGCCTTGCAATCGAAGCTATCCGCCCCGAGTGCGGTCGGGCACTCGAGCCAGTTGCCGAAGCCGTAAGCCCAATCTTGGCCCAGCGCGTCCAACACGGGCGAGTCAGCAACCTTGGCCTCACCACGCTGGCTCGCCAGCATCGCTGAGCGCGTCTCCGGCGCGAGTAGTTTGCCGTCGTAAATCGCGCGCAGGAAAGCCAGGTACTCGGCGCCCGTCCAATGCATGCCGCCGGCCAAGCGCGGATTGGTGCTCGACGGCAGCTCGAAGGCCGCGCTCGGGAACAAGCCGCTGCGCGCCTGCCAAGCCGAAAAGACTTCGCCGAAACCTTGCGCGCCAGTCGCGCGCATCGCCATCAAACCGGCGATCTGGAGGTGCACGCTCGAATAGTCGAACGCGCTGCCTGGCGGCGGTGCAGCGTCGACGTTCAGGTCATACGCGCGCTCGACGCAATCGGCGAAGTCGGCATTGGGCAGGTTGAAACAGAGCGGTTCTTTGCTGTAACCGGAAGTGAACGAGAGCAAGTGCGACAGCTGCACCCCACGCGCTTTCCAGAACGGCAGGTACGCGGATGGCTCATCCGCAAGCGAAAGCACTCCTCGATCCACCAAATCCAGGATCACGACTGCAGCGACCCACTTAGAGGTGGACGCCGATTCGTAGCTCTTCTCGAGCGAGGAATCACCATGCGAATAAACGAAGCGGTGCCCGTCGGCGGCCTCCAACGCAACGGTCAGGTTGGGATCTTTCGTGACGTTGGGATCTTGAACAGCGGCGCCCAACGCATCGCTCATCGATTGCTCGATTTCGGCGCGCGCGGCCGCGCAATCCGCCGCTGCACCGGCTTGCCCAGCCGCGCCCGCAGTCGGAGCGGTCGAGCTCGAGCAGCCAACTGCAAGGCCCACCCCAACGTACACCGTGGCCAATCGGAGGACGTGTTGGGCAGACGAATTCTCGAGCATGCGCGGTCGCGTTGCGCGATTCGTGCCAAATCGAACTGCGGCGAAACCTAGCAGCGACAGCCGCCGCTTTGGCGGCGGTGTGAACTTTGGTTCAACACCTGTCGCCAACCGTTCACTCCGAGCGCAGTCGTTCGCGCCCTGTTCTGCGCGGCTTCGATAGCTTGCGGTAGTGCAGCCAGCGGAGCTCCATCGGCGCGACGCCACTGTCGACTCGGTAGCAGTTGAGGCCGCGCGACCAGCTTTCATACCAGCTGGTCGGCGGCCAATGCTCAGGCGCCTGGTGTGCCTTCTCGTAAGCGTGAGCCGACTCGTCCGAGAGTCGCGAAAAGCACAAGCCCCGCGTGGCTCGAGCGAGCTCCTGGCGCGTGAACACGGTGCTCCAGGTGAGCTGGGAGACCTCACGCGTAAACAGGTCGAGCTCGAGCCCAGGTTCGGCGACGAATGCGTTGAGCAGCAACGAACCGCCGGGGCGCAGCCAACGCGCACAGCGCTCGAACAAGGTGCGCAGCTCGTCGACGCCTCGAAAGTGGCTGGTCACTTCCGAGCACAGAATGAGCGAGTAGCGCGCGCGGGGAATATCGAGCTTGGTCGCAAAGAGGCTCCCCTCGATGACTTCGACGGATGCGCGTTCGGCACGAGCTACGCGCCGTAGCATCTTACAAAACGCCGGCGTCGGCTCCAGCGCATCGACACTGAACCCCGCGCGAGCCAGCGCAAGCGTGTTGCGTCCGGTCCCCGCGCCAATATCGAGGATGCGATGCCGATTGGGAGGCGTGAGCGCCTCGGCCACGTGCAGGAGCTTGGCATCCGGACCCGCACCGAACAGCGGTGGCTGTCGAGAAGCGGCCCAATCTTCATACTCGGCTTCCACGGTGCCGGTTTCGAGCCAAATCGTGTAATCGATACCAGCTCCGGGCGGCGGCTCGGCTTGCCACTTGATGTGCACTCGTGAATGCGGCGAGCGCGCAAATCCGTCGTTCAAGCGCGGAGCCAACATCTCTCGCAAGGCAGTGCGTTCTGCGCGCGAGAACACCTTGCCCATACTCGCGAACATCGCGAGTAGGCGGCGCATGTACAACTCGAGCAGGGCCGGCGCGGCTGGAAAGCTGAGCTCGCCGTCGGATCGAATGCGTCGGTCCAAACTCGCCGTCAGCGCGGCGCGTGCCGCGCGCGGACTCAGCGAAGGCTTGGCAGCGACCACGCGAGAAACGCCGAGCAACGGAAACGCGCAGGGCTCACGGGACCCGAGTGGCTTTGTCGGTCACTTTGATGCTCGAGCCGCCCTTGAAGTCGCCTTTGATGCCGCTGGCCTTGTCATCCTTGATCGAGCCCTTCTGGGCGGCGCCGTTCTTGATACCGTCCGCCTTCACGTCACTGCCACCCTTGCCGACAGCGCCCTTATCACCCTTGCTGTCCTTGTGGCCGTCCGGGTTCGCGTCGCTGCCACCTTTGCCGGTGGCTTTACCGTCTTTGGTCGGTGCGCCTTTGACCGTGTCGCCCTTGACGTCACCCGCGCTCTTCCCGTCTTTGGTCGGCGCGCCCTTGACGGTCTCGCCTTTGACGTCGCCTGCGCCCTTGCCGTCTTTGGTCGGGGCGCCTTTGACGGTGTCGCCTTTGACGTCGCTCGCGCCTTTACCGTCTTTCGGAGCGTCCTTGTGCCCGTCCGCTTTCGCATCGCTCGCTCCTTTGCCCACGCTACCCTTGTCGACGCCCTTGGGAGTTGCAGGAGCGACCGCCGGTGATTTCTCAGCCACCTGGTCAGCGGCACGAACAGAGGTTGCAGAGAGACCAAGGGCGAGCGCTGCGAGTGTTGGCCGCGTACGACGAGGAAGGCGCATGCCCCCATCCTAAGTGACAAGCGCGCGACCTACCAGGAAAACGGCCAGCCCGTTTTGTCGGCAAATGTCGGTGCGGCGACGACTCGCCGCTCTACTCACCAGCTCGCGAGCAGACGAAGATCGCGCCGTCTTCAGCGTCACCCGAGGAATGCTCGTCGACTGGCGCCAAAGAGTACGGCGTCAGCGCCTGAATCTGCGTGAAGCCGGCGCGCTCGAGCAGCGCTCGAAATTCCGGGAGTTCGTACAGCTTGACCTCGAAATCTTCGAATTCTTGGGCCAAGAGGCGGCCCTCTTTCAGCAACTCATAGCGCTGCAAGGTGCTGGAAATGCCGGTGGGTGCAACGTACTGCGACAGCCAGCTGAGCACGATCTTGACGCCATCCGGGCGCGTCACCCAGCGGCCACCCCAAGTGCTGCTCAACTCCGAAACACGAGTTCGATCGCGCCGCTCGATCTCGACAATGAAACGGCCGTTGGGCTCGAGCAATTCGCGCACGCGCACGAGGCCGGCCAAGGCGGCGCTCCGATCCGTGATCAAGCAAAACGAACCCGAGGGAATGAAGATCAAGCCAAAGCGGCGGTCGCTACTCAGCGCGTCCAACCGTTGCTCGCTCAGCGCGGGCTCCAGCCCGAGCTGCGCGGCACGAGCGCGACACGCCGCCAACATGTGCGGCGACGCGTCGCTCCCGACGATGTCGAAGCCGCGCGCCAAGAGCGGCAACAGGAAGCGACCACTGCCACACATCGGCTCGAGGATTGCGCCGGGGCAGCGCTCGGCTTCCGCCAAATAGAAGTCGAACGCATCCGGCGGTGGCTCGGGCTTGTCGATGTCGTAAAACTGCGCGCTCAGGTTGCCGTAGGTTGACACCGCGCGAGCGTGTGCCGAGACCGGCAAAACGGCAACCGCTCAGCCGGTCACGCCACTCAGCGCCGCATTGACGACTTTTCCGCCGGAACCCGCGACGAAATCGTTGGCCAGCGCGTCGCTCGAAATCCCCAGGCCGACTCCGAGTGTCCGCGCCATGGCGACGTGAGTTTCCGTGCGCGGGATATCGCCCATGGGTACGGGAGCACCAGTGGCAGAGTCGATGTCGGCGGCGCCGAGCGCGCCATTCGAGCCCTGCCCACTGACTGGCAAGATGCCGCCAATCACGCTCGGCGCGATATTCTTACCAATCATCACGCACACCGAGTGGTTGCCGTAGTGATCGCGACCGGTGCGGCTCATGACCTTGCTGATGCCGTTCAAGTTTCGGCCGAAGACGTTCAAGGTGGCGAAGGTTACGCTGTCTTGCAAGCCCATGCCCGTGAGCGCATCGAGCACCGCTTTGATGCCAGCGACACCACTCACCGTTTGGTCGGCCTCTGCTTGCAGATCGGTGTCGTTGTGATTGTCGCCTCCGAAGGGGATGTGCATGGCAACGACTGGGGTGACCTTGGCCGAGATCAGCGCGGCCGCGGCGAGTGCCTGACCAGCGACGTCGTCACCGTTGATCTTGCTCAGCGTGTCGGAGAGCGCTTCTGCCAGCTGACGCACCTGAGTTTGGCTGGCGGCGAGCGCGTCGATGAACTCTTTCTGCACGTTCGTGGCGTCGCTCTTGGCGAGGTCGTACAGGGCATCCAGCTGCTTGTCGCGCATGGCGCGCAGGCCAACCAGGGAATTCTTGCTCGATCCGCCGCCCTGAAATCCGCCGCTCGCGCCGGAGCCGGTCAGCAGCTGGCGCAATTGCGTCGGCGAAACGGACGGCAACGAGCGACCTGCAAAGCTGACCAACTCGCTCGAGTTGCCGCGCGCGCCGACGGACACGGGCTCCATCTGCACCGTACCCAAGCACGGCGCGAGGTGCTTGGCATATGCCGAAACCAACATCTCACCACCGCTGGTAGCGCCCATGAGGCGCATCACCTTCGGTTGATCGCCGTGAACGATGGACAGCGTGACGTGATGAAAAAACGACGTGCGCGCGAGCGTGGCCGCGCCGAGCGTGCTCCACGGCGTTGCCGCACCGTAAGTCTTCGCGCCGAGGGTCAGCATGGTCGGCGCGACCTCGGCCTGTTGTGGATGGATGGCGGTCGCGTCTTCGTAAGTGCCTGGGCAGTTGCAATTGATCGGATCGCCGTTGCTCGACACACTGACGATCAACGACTGCAGCTTGGCAGCGTCCAGCGCACACTTGAGGTTGTCCGCGTTGGCCTGGCGAGGGTTGGCAATGAACCAAGCCGGCAGGCCCGTAGCCAGAGCCCTGAGCCCGATCAGCCCCGCCCCGAAGAGCGTGGTCAGGAGCGCGTCGCGTCGCTTGATCATCATGGTAGTCTCGTGTTTTGCCGGGGTTTCAGAGTCCGAATGCCACGCTGGTCGGCGACTGGCAGGCGAGTGAGAACGTCGAACGCAGCGCGTTCGTGGCCGAGCCGGAAGCAGCCGCCTCGGTGTAATGCGCGTGCAGGATTTGTAGCGCCGTGTCGTGATGAGGGTCCGTCGCCGTGTAGCCCATGATGGTCACCACCATATCGGCCAGCGCGTTGTCGAGGTCCTTGCTGCTGTAACGACTGTTCGTCACGTCGACGACTTTGGCCGCCACGTTTTCACACAGCATTTCGCTGGCCGCGCGGAAGAAGAGCGTGGGCGAACTCGGAGTGACCGGGCTCTCCGCACCGCGACTGAACGTGTCCGCCGGCAAGCTGCCGGCGATGCGGAATGCCGCGCGCTGCACCTCGATGGGCGAGGTCGAAGTGCCACCGAAGCCACTGGAGAACGGGAACGCGACAGACAACGCACACAGATCGGGCATACCGAGCCGATTGGAAAGCGAGGCGCACAGCTGATCCCGGCGAGCAATGCTCACCAAAACGTCGCGCGACTCGAAGGTCTTGGTCGTTGCCAGGCCGGTGACCAGGGGCGACGAGAACATCTCGTGCACGAGCTTCTTGAAGTTGAACTGCGAATCGACGAACGCCTTGGCGATGCGACGGAACTCCGGATCGTCTTCGGCACACGCCGCGGAATCCGCGTAAAAACACAGTTTTTGTGCGAAGGCGATGGCAAACCGGCTCAGCATGTCGGCGCCATCCGTGCCTTGCGCCAAAAGCCCACCGAGATCGGCGAGCGTCTTCCCACCAGTGTTGACGCTACCGAAGGCCAAGGTACCGCCAGTCGTCGTTGGCCGAGTGCTCTTGCCTCCGAAGCCGCTGGCCAAAAAGTCGTTGCGATCGTTGAAGTCGAATTGAGTGGCCCAAAACTGCCGCAGTGGGTCGAGGCTCTTGTGACAGCCGTAGCACTCCGAACCGTTGACTGCGTGCTCCGAGTCGAGCCCAGCGGTGCTGCTGGGCGTGATCGCGTTCTCACTGGTGAAAGATCTACCCCACGCCACGAGTAAGGTTTGATTCGCGGTGACGCGGTGTTGATTACTATCGTTGGTATTCCAGAGCGCCAGGTATGCGGGCGTGCTGTAGAAGCCCACGCGCGGCAGTGCCAACGCGAGTGACGTCGCCTTGCGCAGCGCGGGCAAGTCATACGGAAGCGGAGCGTAGGGACCAGTGTCCGTCTTCGGAGTCACGGTCACCCAAGTCCAATCCGTCAGATCTTGAGTCGTGAAATACGGCAGGGACACGTGCTCCCAGCATTCAGGCTGAGCCACGAACTTGTAGCGCGGCGTGAAGCCCAAGAGCCGCTGAAAGAGCTGCGCGTAGCCCGTATAGGTGTTGACCTTGCCCGCGGTGCCCTGACAAGTCGGGGTCAGCTGGAAGCTAGCGGCCGTGACGGGAGCCTGATCCGAAAAGACCATGTAGTTCGGGCTATTCGGATCGAGCGTGTCCTCGAGCGGAATCGCAGTGCCGCTCATGTCCACGCTCCAAGCCAGCGGATTCTTCGCGCCGCGACTGTACGGCTGATCATTCGGCATCTCGACCTGCAAGTACAGGCTCTTCAACGCCGTGGTCATGCGAAACTTTTGTGTCGTGAGCACTTGCGTGAAGGGCTCATCCGCCGCCACGAATTCCCACGCGGTGAGCGCAAAGCTATCTTGGATATTTTGCACGAGGCGCGCGAACGCATCGTCCGCATAGATGCCGAGCGGTCCAAAATCGAAGCCGCCGTTTTCGAGCAGCTGAAGCTTGAAGTCCTCGTTCGGCGTAAAGCCCGTTTGCTGGAACGAATTGCGAAAAAAGCCCACCAGCTTGTCGTGAAAAGCGGCGTACGTTTGCGCTTGATCGGCACTCGTCCAACCGTCGATCAAAGTACCGATCGCGCTCGCAGGATCTTTGGCGGATTGCACCGCTTGAATCTCCGCGTCAGTCGGCGGCAGCCCCGTAAGCAGATTCTTCACCTTGCGCACGGCTGCGAACACCGAGACGGACTGAAACGGCTTCACCGGATCGCCCCCCGGGTTCAGCGTGCCCGCGCTCCCACCCGCGCTGGGATCGGTGTTGGGGGTGGTCGAACCGTCACCGCCGGTAGCCGGACTGACGGAGCCGTCACCCGCGACATTCGCATCGCCATTCGAACGGTGATGGCCCGCGGTGCTCGTGCCACACGCGACGCACAAGCCGATGGCGGACAGCACGCTGACTCCGCCTCGAACTCGCCGCGCAAAGACGCTCCTGGATGCAATTGGCAGACGGTTCATGACACCAAGGCTGAGTCCCTCACATTGCTTCGCGGGCCAAAAAACCAAGTGCGTCTGTGCAATTGGTCGCACGAATCGAATCTTGCGTCGCGCGTGCAACCGCTCAAAGGACTTACACTTCGAGAAGATACTTCACAAACGTTCGAGCGCGGAGAATCGCACAATGTGAGTAATGGGAGACATGAGCGAACGCGAGCCGTGAGCGGCGCTTCGCTTCGCTCGGTTTCGTGCTGCATCTAGAACTTCCATCCAGACGGCCCGCACCGACGCCAACCGCACCGACGCCAACCGCACCGACGCGGCCAAAATCTTACTTCGGATCAGAAGTATCTTTTCGATTCGAGAAGCGCCGTCCTGGCCAACGGTGCCGCGGCCAAAATC
>Ga0164309_10000873_pt1 | contig 15498 bp, 13 predicted proteins | sample Whisoiple_247_MG_FD_109984 | JGI IMG/M metagenome (GOLD analysis project Ga0164309, IMG submission 109984) | Soil microbial communities amended with fresh organic matter from upstate New York, USA - Whitman soil sample_247_MG | ecosystem: Environmental > Terrestrial > Soil > Unclassified >...
AGGGCTCCTACGAATTCCAGCACACGCTCTCGACCGGCAAGCGGCCGGACTGCGTCGTGTTCCTGCCCGACCAGCGCCCGCTCTGCATCGACGCGAAATTCCCGCTGGAAGCCATGACCGCGCTGCACGACGCGCGCAGCGACGAGGAGAAGCGGATTGCGACCCAACGGCTGCGCAACGACGTGATGAAGCACGTCAGCGACATCGCCGAGAAGTATCTGGTCGCCGGTGAGACCCAGGATTCCGCGCTGATGTTCGTGCCATCGGAATCCGTCTATGCCGAGATTCATGACGGCTTCGACGACGTGATCCAGAAGGCCTATCGTGCGCGCGTGGTGCTGGTGTCGCCGTCGCTGCTGATGCTGGCGATCCAGGTCATGCAGCAGATCATGAAGGACGCGCGGATCCGCGACGCCGCCGACCAGATCCGCAACGAGGTGATGCATCTCGGCGACGACCTCGGCCGCCTGCGCGAGCGCGTGCTGAAGCTGCAGAACCATTTTTCCCAGGCCAACGAGGACGTGCGTCAGATCCTGATTTCCGCCGACAAGATCGAAAAACGCGCGGGACGGATCGAGGAACTTGATTTCTCCAAGAGCGATGCGCCGTTGGAAACGCCGCGCCTCGTCGAGCCGCGCGCACCCGAACTGTTTCCCGTGTCGCGCACGCTACAGGCGGGGGAGTAAACGCCTGTTATCGCCCAGCTTGACCGGGCGACCCAGTATTCCAGAGCATGCGAAATGGAGCCACGCAGTTTCTACGTCTACATTCTTGCCAGCTACATCGGTGGCACGCTGTACATCGGCGTGACAAATGATCTGGTCCGACGCATTGGCGAGCACAAGTTGGAAATAACAGAGGGATTTACCAAGAGATACAGCGTCCATAAGCTCGTTTATTTCGAACAATTTGATGACGTAGAAAACGCGATCAGGCGCGAAAAGCAGTTAAAGAAGTACAATCGAGCCTGGAAAATCCGGCTGATAGAAGAGTTTAATCCCAATTGGGACGACCTTTATTCGGGCCTAGCTGGCGTTTAAATTCCTCCGTCATACCCCGCGAAGGCGGGGTATCCAGTAATCCAAGGAAGTCATGGAAAAATGTTGGCGTCGCGTAATACTGGATCGTCCGCCTTCGCGGACGATGACGGTGCCATCTGTCGCGTTCGAATCTGTTAACAGGTCGGGATGAACATCGCGTCCGACGATCCGGCCAACCCGCCCGCCCCCTCCTGGCGCGACGCCTTCGCGGTTTATCTGCAGCGGCGCGTGCTGATTGTGTTGCTGCTGGGGTTCTCGTCCGGATTGCCGCTGGCGCTGTCGGGATCGACGCTGTTGGTATGGATGCGCGAATCCGGCGTCGATCTCGGCACCATCGGCCTGTTCGCGCTGGTCGGCACGCCCTACACCCTGAAGTTCCTGTGGGCGCCGCTGGTCGACGCGATGCATGTGCCGCTGCTCACCCGCAAGTTCGGCCGCCGGCGGGGCTGGCTGGTGTTTTCGCAGGCGCTGCTGATCGTCGCAATATTGCTGCTGGCGCTGACCGATCCGGCACACTCGCCGCTGTTCGTGGCGCTCGGCGCTTTGCTGGTGGCTACCACCTCGTCGACCCAGGACATCGTGGTCGATGCGTTCCGGGTCGAGAGCCTGCCCGAGAGCGAACAGGCGGCCGGGATGGCATCCTATGTCGCCGCCTATCGCATCGGCCTCCTGGTTTCGACTGCTGGCGCGCTGTTTCTTGTCAGCGGATTTGAAAGCACCGGCATTGCGCGCGGCTCGGCCTGGATGTGGGGCTATGTGGTGATGGCGGCCATGGTGTTGATCGGCACCGTGACCGCACTGGTCGCGACCGAGCCCGAGCAATCGGTCCGCGCGGAAGCCGCGACCAGCAGGGAAGCAGCATTGTCCCGGGTGCTGCATGCCGCAATCGGCGCGTTCTCCGAATTCCTCGGCCGCAAGGATGCCTGGGCGGCGCTGGTGTTCGTGGTGCTGTTCAAGTTCACCGACGCGTTCTCCGGCACCATGACCGCGCCGTTCGTGATCGACCTCGGTTTCACCCGCAACGACTACGCTGCCATCGTCAAGGGCGTCGGCCTTGCCGCGACCCTGATCGGAGGGTTTGCCGGAGGTTTTGTCGCGCGGCGCTATTCGCTGGCGGCGAGCCTGTGGATCGGCGGCGTGCTGCAGGCGGTAGCCAATCTTTCGTTCTCCTGGCTCGCGCTGTCGGGCGTCAACCAATGGGCGTTGGCGTTCGCAATCACGGCCGAGAACTTCACCAGCGCGATCGGTACCGTGATCTTTGTCGCCTACCTGTCGGCGCTGTGCCGCAACCCGCTGCATACCGCAACCCAATATGCGCTGCTCACGGCGCTTGCCGCAGTGGGTCGGACCTATCTTTCATCGGGCGCGGGTTATGTCGCCAAGGCGGCCGGCTGGCCGCTATTCTTTGCGATCTGCGTGCTGGTGGCAATTCCGAGCCTGATCCTGCTGCTTTGGCTGCAGCGGCGCGGGCACTTCGATGAGTTGGGACCGGTGAAGGTTTGATCTGCGCGTCGCCGTTCCCGGGAAAGCGGGGGCCGGCGTCCAAAGCCCGTCAGTGTCTGGTCACGACGCTCCATTTGGTGACCACCGCATCGCTCATCTGTCCGGCGTGCTGGGAACAGGCGACCTCGTCGACCCTCAGAGAGACTTCCTTGCCGAGAAAATTCTTCAGTTGCGACGCCTGCGCGTCGCCGTTGGTGATGATCTGGAAGGTTTCAGGTCCGGTCTCCAGACCGCATAATCCGTTCGCGGTCGGCAGCCGTCGCGGTTCGCTGGTGATCTGGTAGGTGGCGACCCGCTTGCCGTTGTTGGCGCCGCGAAGCTTCATGACGTTGAGTTCGCCGGTCAGCACATCACCGGCCTTGATCGGCCTGGCCGCTTTCGGCGCCGGCTCGGCCAGCTGCGCCCATACGGGTGAGAAGGCCGCCGCGCCCATCGCCACCACAAAGCTCCAGCGCTTGCCGAATCGTCGTTTCGTCATGTCGGTTTCCATCCGGTGAGGTTAGAACAGCGTTCGCTGCCGCATCGCCGCTGATAGCGTGCCTTCGTCGAGGTAATCAAGTTCGCCGCCGACCGGCACGCCATGGGCGAGCCGCGTCACCTTGACATTGGCTTCCTGCAACAGGTCGGTGATGTAATGCGCGGTGGTCTGGCCGTCCACCGTTGCGTTCAGCGCCAGGATGATTTCGCTCACGCGCGAATCATGCGCGCGCGCTACCAGCGCATCGATGGTAAGGTCCTGCGGACCGACGCCGTCTAGTGGCGACAAGGTCGCGCCTAGCACGTGGTAGAATCCGTTGGTCGCGTGCGCGCGCTCGAGCGCCCAGAGATCGGCGACGTCGGCGACCACTACGATAATCGAGGGATCGCGCCGCGAATCCATACACACGGTACAGGGATTCTGGGTGTCGATATTGCCGCAGGTCTTGCAAATCTGGATCCTGTCGATCGCGACCTGCAACGCGGCGGAAAGCGGCGTCATCAACGTTTCGCGCTTCTTGATCAGATGCAGCGCCGCGCGCCGTGCCGAGCGCGGGCCGAGCCCTGGCAGCCGCGCCAGCAGCTGGATCAGGCGTTCGATCTCGGGACCTGCAACCGCAGCGGCCATATCGCTCAGCCGAGCCCCAGTCCCGGCGGCAGCCCGAGACCACCGGTCAGGCTCGCCATCTTCTCCTGCATCGCGGCTTCCGCCTTGCGCCGCGCGTCACCAAGCGCCGTGACCAGCAAATCCTCGAGAATTTCGCACTCGTCTGCCTTCAACAACGATGGATCGATCTTGATCGCCTTGACTTCCATCTTCGCGGACATCCGCACCGTGATCAGGCCCCCGCCTGAAACACCCTCGACCTCGACCTGGCCGAGTTCCTCCTGCATCGCCTTCATCTTCGATTGCAGTTGCGCCGCCTGCTTCATCATACCAAGAAAATCAGCCATCGGGCATTCCTCTTGAGATCGTTATTCGTCGCTGTCGGGGCTCTCGAGAGGGTCTTCACCGCTAGCATCGGATTCCAGCGGCTCGGGGGCAAGCCGACGCACTTCGACGACCCTGGCGCCGGGAAACCGGGCCAGCACCTCTTTTACCCTTGGATCGGATTCGGCGGCGCGCTCGCGCTGGCTCTTCTCGACTTCCATCTGGGAGCGCAGCGTCGGCTGTCCCGGCGCGTTGGATACGATCACGGTCCAGCGCCGGCCGGTCCATTGCTCGAGTTTGCGCGAGAGATCATTGACCAGCGTGCGCGCGGCATTGCGCTCCAGCGCGACTTCAAGTCTTCCGTCCTCGATCCGCACCAGACGGAGATCGGTTTCAAGCGCTGCCTTGGTCAGAAGGTCGCGCTTCTCGGCAGCGAGCGCCACCAATTCGGTAAAGCTCGTGATCCGCAGCGCAGACGCGACCTGCGATTCCGGCGCGGCATCGACCAATCGCGGACGGGCAGAAGCATCAGCCCCGCTGCGCGGCGGCGAGGACGTGCGCATCGGCGCAGGGGATAGCGAAGCCGTCGACGATGCCGCCGAAGCCGGCGCGCTACGTTGGGTACTGCCTGAAGCGATGACAGCCGACGCATCGCCGTTCGGATCGAGCATCCGGATCGCCTCGTCCGGCGTCGGCATGTCGGCGACATAGGCGATGCGCACCAGCACCATTTCCGCCGCCGCGGCCGGCCGGGTCGCGGCCTGCACCTCGGTAATGCCCTTCAGCAGCATCTGCCACATCCGCGACAGCACCCGCATCGACAGCTTCGCGGCGAAGTCACGGGCGCGCAACCGCTCGGTCTCGCCGAAGGCGACGTTGTCGGCGGTCGCAGGCACGATCTTCACCCGCGTGACGAAATTGACGAATTCGGCGAGATCGGACAGCACCACGATCGGATCGGCGCCGGTGTCATATTGCTCGCGGAATTGCCTGAACGCGCTTTCGATGTCGCCACGCATCAGCGAATCGAACAGATCAATCACCCGGGTGCGATCGGCCAGTCCCAGCATCTGCCGCACCGTGTCGGCGCGCACCGGGCCCGCCGCGTGCGCGATCGCCTGATCGAACAGCGACAGTGAATCGCGCACCGAGCCTTCCGCGGCACGGGCGATGATGCCGAGCGCTTCGGATTCGACCTCGACGTTTTCCTTGGCCGCAATACTGGCGAGATGCTTCATCAGCACGTCGGCCTCGACCCGGCGCAGGTCGAAGCGCTGGCAGCGTGACAGCACGGTGACCGGGACTTTCCGGATTTCGGTAGTAGCGAACACGAATTTTGCATGCTCCGGCGGCTCTTCCAGCGTCTTCAGGAAGGCGTTGAACGCCGCGGTCGACAGCATATGCACTTCGTCGATGATGTAGACCTTGTAGCGGGCGCTCGCCGGTGCATAACGCACGCTGTCATTGATCTGGCGCACATCATCGACGCCGGTGTGCGAAGCGGCGTCCATTTCCAGCACATCCATGTGCCGGCTTTCCATGATCGCCTGACAATGCAGGCCGGGCACCGGCATGTGGATGGTCGGCCCTTTCACCGAGCCGTCGGGCAATTCGTAATTCAGCGCGCGGGCGAGAATGCGGGCAGTCGTGGTCTTGCCGACCCCGCGGACCCCGGTCAGAATCCAGGCCTGCGGAATCCGCCCCGTTTCGAACGCATTGGACACGGTGCGGACCACCGCATCCTGGCCGATCAAATCATCGAAACTGGAAGGACGGTATTTTCGCGCCAGCACACGATAAGGCTTGCCGGCCTGCGGCGGACCGCCGAGATCGAAGCCGCCCTGCCGGCTGCTGTCGGAAGCGCCGGGGATAGCGTCATGAGAGATCGGAGGCGTGCCAGCGTCGGTCATCGATCGGTCCGCAAATGAGTGTCTCTCGAAGCCGGCTTGCGGAATAGCAGAAGAACCAGCGCAGGACGGACTATCCGTTGGCGCGATTCGCTCGAAAAACAGGTAGGAGACTGACGAGCGACCCGATCCGGAACTCGTTAGGGCTGCTTCCTTCCGGACCTGACCCGGTTGGCGAGTGGCTCGTCCACCGCCAATCTCCCGATCCCTATTTGGAGCCAAAAGGGCCGGAAAGCAAGCGGCGCAGCCGTCCCCTATTCCCTGATGTTCGGGGATGCGCCTGCCGTCCAGGTCGTGCCTCGCGCCGCGCTTCCCGGCCCTGCTACAAAAAAACATGGATGCGTGGCCTAAAGCCGGGCATGACGGGAGCTGTCCGCAGGGCCAAGTCTCTGCGACTCTGCAGGAACCGCCGAGAAACCTGATGCCCGACTCTGCCTGGTCGCTTAACCCGCAGCTCAAACAGGACACCACCGACATCGGCGACCTGCCGCTGTGCCGCGTACTTGTGATCAACGACGCAAATTATCCGTGGTTATTGCTGGTGCCGCGGCGGCCGGAAGCGGTCGAGATCATCGATCTCGACGAGGTCGAGCGGGCGCAACTGATGACCGAAATCAGCCGGGTCGGGCGCGCGCTGAAAGACGTCTCCAAATGCCATAAATTGAATATCGCAGCACTCGGCAACGTCGTGCCGCAACTGCATGTCCATGTCATCGCTCGCCGCCCCAGCGACGCCGCCTGGCCGCGGCCGGTCTGGGGCGTAGCGCCGCCGCTCCCATATGATGGCGAGCAAGTACAGCAGTTCATCAGCACGCTCCGCCGCAAAATCTGGCTGGGCGATCCATGACTGCATTCGATTCATTTCCGCTCGGCCGGCCAGCCTTTGTCACAAATGTGCTCGATCGCGCCGCCTATCTGCGCAATGATGATGTAAAGCTTTTAGCGTTTGAAGGCAGGCGCGATAGCCGCGCCTATGTGGTGCATCGCGACTCGCTGGTCGTGAACAAGGAAAACGGCGGTTCACGCGCGCTGCTGACGATCCACGAGGCGATCGAATACGGCGCCAACCCGGGCACCATCTTCCTCGGCCTGCGTGAAGGCGCGGCGATCTTCGGCATGGGAATCGGCGCGCCGGCCGTGGAGAAACTCTTGAGCCGCGACGATGTCGCGGTGCTTGATTTGCGCGGCATGGCGATGCAAGGCGTGGTGCCGCCGGACCAGCTTTCTGCGATCGCGATGGCGAAATCGGTGGTCAACTGGCATCAACGCCACGGCTATTGCGCCAATTGCGGCAACCGCACCGCGATGACGCAAGGCGGCTGGAAGCGCGATTGCCCGAACTGCAACGCTGAACACTTTCCGCGTATCGATCCGGTCGTGATCATGCTGGTGACCTCGGGCGACAAATGCCTGCTGGGCCGGCAGAAGCCATTCCCGCCTGGAATGTATTCCTGCCTCGCCGGCTTCATCGAGGCGGCAGAAACGATCGAGGATGCGGTGCGTCGTGAAATCTTCGAGGAATCTGGCATTCGCTGTACCGACGTGAACTATTACATGACGCAGCCCTGGCCCTACCCGTCATCGCTGATGATCGGCTGTACCGCGCACGCGACCAATGAAGACATTATCGTCGATTACTCGGAACTGGAGGACGCACGATGGTTCGACCGTACCGAGGTCGCTCAGATGATCAGCCGGCAACATCCGGACGGCCTTGCGGCCCCGCATCCTTTTGCTATAGCGCATCATCTAATTGGCCGCTGGATGCATGCCGGCTAATACCGGCGCGTGGCGGGAACCCGGAGATGGCCTATCGATTAACCCGGGTTCGGGCAGCTTGCCGGAGCCTTCATGACGGACCGAGGCATGAACTTTCACGACGCTGCGCCCAAAATTCCGCCGCGCATTCTCTGTATAGGCATACCGGTACGCGACCTGACGTTTCGTATCCAGGATTTGCCCGCGCGCGGCTTCAAGGCCAACGCCAGCCATTTCGAAGAGATCAGCGGCGGCAACGCGCTGAACGCGGCAATCGGCATCGTGCGTCTGGGCGGTCGGGCCTCGCTCTGTGGGCCGATGGGCGACGCCCGCGAGACCACCAGCCGCTATATTTTCGACAAGCTCGCTCATGAGGGCATCGACACCAAAGAGCTGATCCATATGCCGGGGCTGGTGACGCCGATCTCGAACATCATGATCGATCCAAGCGGCGAGCGCACCATCGTCACCTTCCGCGATCCGGAACTGTGGAGAGTGCGGCTGCCTTTGGCCGACAAGTTGCTCGGAGACTGTGGCGCCGTGCTGATCGAGAGCCGTTGTGCGGAATTCTGCACCGACCTCTGCGCTGAGGCACGCAACCGCGGCATTCCCGTGATCGTCGATGTCGATCGCACCATGTCGCTGCGCGAAGGGCTGCTGACAGCATCTTCGCATCTGGTATTTTCCAGCGAAGCGCTGCAGGCCACCGCCGGGATCCCCGATGACGCCGAGGCGCTAAAAAAAATCGCCAGGCTGACACCCTCGTTCCTCGCGGGCACCCGCGGCGCCCTGGGCACGCTTTGGCTCGACGAGCACAACAATCTGCGGGAGACGCCGGCTTTCCCCGTACATACCGTGGACACGCTGGGCGCGGGCGACGTGTTTCATGGCGCGTTTGCGCTCGCAATCACTGAAGGCCAGGATCTGCCGGCCGCGCTGCGGTTTGCCTCCGCCGCCGCAGCGCTGAAATGCACCCGGTTCGGCGGCGCCTTCGCTGCCCCCCAACGCGCTGAAGTTGAAGAGCTTTTGGCCCCCGGCCAAGCAGCCAGCGCAGCCTCTTCGGAGCACTAACGGGCTTGTCATAGAAGATTTTTCTATATATTAGGGGTGCGATCCCTGAATATGGAAGAAAGTTCTTATGACCGACGTCGCCGTTCATGTTCTTGAACCTAACCGCCGCCTCGACGCCATCGATCGCAAGATCCTCACCGTATTGCAGGATGATGCCTCGCTCTCCGTCGCCGAAATCGGCGACCGCGTCGGGCTATCGTCGACGCCGTGCTGGAAGCGCATCCAGCGGCTCGAGGCCGACGGCGTGATCCTGCGCCGGGTGGCGCTGGTGGATCAGAACAAGATCGGGCTCGGGATCTCGGTGGTCGTGTCGGTAGAAAGCGCCGATCATTCGGACGCCTGGCTTCGGAAATTCGCCGACGCCGTCAGCGCGATGCCGGAGGTGATGGAATTCTACCGGATGGCCGGCGACGTTGACTACATGCTGCGTGTCGTGGTTGCGGACATGCAGAGCTATGACGTGTTCTACAAGAAGCTGATCAGTGCGGTGCCGCTGAAGAACGTGACGTCACGTTTCGCGATGGAGAAGATCAAATCGGTCACTGCATTGCCGGTACCGGCAGCCTAGCAACAGTCGCATAGGCCGCGTTTTTCAGCTGAAGCTCCGCCATACTTGATACCCCCTCGCGGGTATGACGGCAGGAGGCGTGGCCGCACGGCAGAAAAACCCAAGCTCAAATCTTCTGGTTATATTCGCCGACCTCCGGATGGGTCCGCAGCACCGAATCCATCGCCTCGAACAGGTCGCGCATGCGTTGTTCGGATACCGGGCTTTCGACCACCACGACCAGCTCGGGCTTGTTGGATGACGCTCGCACCAGGCCCCAGCTGCCGTCCTCGACCGTGACGCGGATGCCGTTGACGGTGACGAGATCGCGGATCGGTTGCCCCGCGACCTTCTCGCCCTTCTTCTGCATCGCCTCGAAATGCTTCACCACGGCATCGACGATGCCGTATTTGGCTTCGTCCGCGCAATGCGGCGACATGGTCGGCGAGGACCAGGTTTTCGGCAGTGCGTTCTTCAGGTCCGCCATCGACTTGCCGGGCGCGCGGTCCATCATCTCGCAAATCGCGATCGCCGAGATCAGGCCGTCGTCGTAACCGCGACCGAACGGCTTGTTGAAGAAGAAGTGGCCGGACTTCTCGAAACCGGCCAGCGCGCCCAGTTCGTTGGTGCGGCGCTTCATGTAGGAATGACCGGTCTTCCAGTAGGTCACCTTGGCGCCCTGCTTTTGCAGCACCGGATCGGTCACGAATAGCCCGGTCGATTTCACGTCGACCACGAAATGCGCGTCCTTGTGGATCGCGGACATGTCGCGCGCCAGCATCACGCCGACCTTGTCGGCGAAGATCTCCTCGCCGGTATTATCGACCACGCCGCAGCGGTCGCCGTCGCCGTCGAAACCAAACCCGACATCGGCCTTGTGCTGGAGCACCGCGTCGCGGATCGCATGCAGCATTTTCATGTCTTCGGGGTTCGGATTGTATTTCGGGAAGGTATGGTCAAGTTCGGTGTCGAGCGGCACCACCTCACAGCCGATCGCCTCCATCACCTTTGGCGCGAACGCACCTGCGGTGCCGTTGCCGCAGGCGATCACCACCTTGAGCTTGCGCTTCAGTTTCGGGTGCCGGGTCAGATCGGCGATATAGTGTGCGGGAAAATCCTCCTGGAACTGATAGGAGCCGCCGACCTTGTTCTTGAAATCGGCATTGAGCACGATCTCCTTCAGCCGGTTCATCTCGTCGGGGCCGAAGGTGAGCGGACGGTTGGCGCCCATCTTGACGCCGGTCCAGCCATTGTCGTTGTGCGAAGCCGTGACCATCGCGACGCAGGGCACATCGAGTTCGAACTGGGCGAAATAAGCCATCGGGGTCATGCAGAGGCCGATATCGTGCACCTTGCAGCCGGAAGCTAACAGTCCCGAAATCAGCGCATATTTGATCGAGGCCGAATAGCCGCGGAAATCGTGTCCGGTGACCACTTCCTGTTTAATCCCGAGTTCGCCGATCAGCGCGCCGAGCCCCATGCCCAGCGCCTGGATGCCCATCAGGTTGATTTCCTTGCCGAACAGCCAGCGGGCGTCGTATTCGCGAAACCCGGTCGCCTTCACCATCGGTTCGGATTCATAGGCATAGGTATTCGGAACCAACATGGGTTTCGGCTTCGGGAACATGCAGATGGCCTCGTGGTGAATGCGGAAAGGCGCCTTTGAACGCTTCCTGCAGCCATAGCGAATGCAATGGCGGGGCGGAAGGCGGGATCGGCGTTTTGTGAGGATTAATTGCGTCGGATCGGGAGCCGAAGGCAGCCTATTGTTCCAGCACCATCATGCCATTAGCGTATTCGAAGCGTCTGAGCCTGGACAGAAATGACAGGCCGAGGAGGTTCTCCGACAGCGCCTCGTCGGGCAGCACCATGGCATCGACATTGCGCACCACCAGCCCGCCGACATCAACCATCGCGATCCGCGTCCGCGCCGCCTTGATGGTACCGTTGGCGGTGGTGACCGTGGCGTTGTAGTCGCCGCGCGACGGGCGCAGGCCGAACCGCGCTGCTGAACTCTCGTTCAACGCAACCACGGAAGCGCCGGTATCGACCATGAAGTTGATACGCTGGCCGTCGATGTTGCCTTCGGTCGCGAAGTGGCCGCGGGCGTCATGCGGAATGTTGAGTGTGCGGCCCGACACAGACGCCACGGGCGCGGCCATCGCGACAGCCGCCGATTGATGCGATGCGGAGTTGGCGAGCACCGGCGTCAGCTTGTCGGCCATCTGGGCCATGAAAGAGCCCGAGCCGATCATCACGGCGGCAAAGATCATGACGTTACGCACGACGCTACACCCGATACGCTACACTCGATCCAGACAGGCGATAACACCACGTCCGCCGCCAAACCGCGACTAACGTTCAAGGCAGAGGTCGTTGTTTCCGCGAATAGGATGAGAGAAGTGTTAACGAAGCGGCTCGCGCGCCTTGAGCGCAGCACTTATGTGCCTCGCGGCTTGACCCGGCGGGTCGGCATCGCGCTGGCAGGATCCTCCGGCCAGGGGTGCCTCGGATAACGCCCGCGCAAATCGGAACGCACGGCTGCGTAGCTGCCGCGCCAAAATCCCGGCAGATCGCGCGTCACCTGCACCGGACGATGCGCCGGCGACAGCAATTCCAACACCAGGGGTATCGTGCCTTTCGCGATCGAGGGATGGGTGTTGAGCCCGAAGAGCTCCTGCAGGCGCACCGCGATCGTTGGCCCCTGCTCCGCCTCATAGTCGATCGCGAGTTGCGTGCCGGTCGGCGCCTCAAAATGCGTTGGCGCCTCCCGCTCCAGCCGCCGGCACAAATCCCACGGCAGCAGCGTCAGCAGTGCGTCCGACAGATCGCCGGCCGAAAACTCCTTCAACGAAAGCTTGTCGTGCAGCGCAGGCACGAGCCAATTCTCGCGCTGCTCGGCAAGGGCGCTATCGGAAAGGTCGGGCCAGGCCGACGAATCACCCTCGGCCTTGCGCAGGAACAGCACGCGGTCGCGCCATTGCTTTGCGGCTTTCGACCACGGCAGCTGTTCGATGCCGGCGGCGATCAGGCCATTCGCCAGCACTCGCGCGGTCTCCGCCGATGGCGCCAGCGCCAACGGGGCTTCCGACAACGTGATCGCATGCAGCCGGCGCCGACGCCGCGCCCGCAACGCCATCGCGTTACGATCAAATGATATCTCGTCGGCGGTCTCGATCTCGGCCGCGAAGCGGGATTCGATATCGGCCTGCGCGATCGACGCCGCCAACAGGATTTTTCCCTGCGCCGCAGAGCCCGTGAGCTCGCCGACCGCAATGTAAGGTGCGCGCGCCAGCGAGGAGGTTTGGTCGACCGCGGCACCACGTCCATTGGCGAGCACGAAGCTACCGTTGCCGCGGTTGCGCGCGACGCGATCGGGAAAAGCAAGGGCGAGCATGACGCCGGCGCTCAATTCCCCTCCCCCTTGTTCGACGCGCACGCGTTTCTGCTCCCCTCCCCCTTGCGGGGAGGGGTCGGGGGTGGGGGTAGCCACAAGCGAGGCCCTCCTTGTGGACCCCCCACCCCGACCCTCCCCCGCAAGGGGGGAGGGAGAAGAGGAGGTCCGCCGCTCGCTCTCCGCCACCTGCTCCGCCAATCGCCGCGCCAGACTCCGCGCGCTGCTCGCCCGCTGCGAGCGGTCGCGGCGGAATTGATCGAGCCGATGCTCGAGATCGACACTGTCGCCGCCGAGGCCCCGCTCGGTCAGAACAGCGGCGATGTCGGCGGCCTCCTCGCCAGCGCCGAGCCGGTGCGAATCCACGATCATGCGCCCCAGCCGCGCCGGCAGCGCCAGCGCGCGCAGGCTATTGCCCTCGGCCGTGATCCGACCATCGCCGTCAAGCGCGCCGAGTTCGCGCAGCAAGCTGCGCGCCTCCTTCAGCGCGGGCCCAGGCGGCGGATCGAGAAACGACAGAGTAGAGGGATCGCTGACGCCCCATTGCGCGAGATCAAGCAGCAGCGACGACAGATCGGCGCTGAGAATTTCAGGCTGCGTATAGGCCGCGAGCGAAGCGGTCTGCGGCTCGTCCCACAGCCGGTAGCATACGCCAGGCTCGGTACGTCCGGCGCGGCCGCGCCGCTGATCAACCGCGGCGCGCGAGGCGCGCACGGTTTCCAGCCGCGTCAGGCCGATATCCGGCTCATAGCGCGGCACCCGCGCCATGCCGGAATCGACCACGATGCGAACGCCCTCGATGGTCAGCGAGGTCTCGGCGATCGAGGTCGCCAGCACGACCTTGCGCTGGCCCTTCGGCGCGGGCGCGATCGCGCGGTCCTGCACGGCGGTATCGAGTGCGCCGAACAGCGGCACGATTTCGACAGACGCATCGTGAACCCGCTCGGCAACGAAATTCTGGGTGCGGCGGATTTCGGCCGCACCCGGCAGAAACGCCAATAGCGAGCCGGGATCGGCCCGCAGTGCGGTTGCGATCGCATCCGCCATCTGACGCTCCAGCGGCGCGTCCGCCTTGCGGCCGAGATAGCGCGTTTCCACCGGAAAGGCGCGGCCTTCGCTGGCGATGACCGGCGCATCACCGAGCAGCTTAGCCACCCGCGCGCCGTCAAGCGTGGCCGACATCACAAGGATGCGCAAATCCTCGCGCAAACCCGTTTGCGCGTCGCGCGCCAGCGCCAGGCCGATATCGGCGTCGAGCGAGCGTTCGTGGAATTCGTCGAACAGCACGGCCGCGACATCGGACAATTCAGGATCGTCAAGAATCTGTCGGGAGAAAATCCCTTCGGTGACGACCTCGATTCGGGTTGCGCGCGATATTTTCGAGCCGAAGCGGACGCGGTAGCCGATGGTCTGGCCGACCGGCTCGCCGAGCGTCTTCGCCATTCGCTCGGCGCTGGCGCGAGCCGCGATTCGGCGCGGCTCGAGCATGATGATTTTCCTGTCTCCTAGCCATGGCGCATCGAGCAGCGCCAGCGGCACCCGCGTGGTCTTGCCCGCGCCCGGCGGCGCCACCAGCACCGCGGCATTGCTGCCCGCCAGCGTGCGCGCCAGGTCGTCGAGCACCACATCGATCGGAAGAGGGGTGTCAAAACTGCGCACGAATTCTCACCATTCGTCATGCCCGGACATAGCCGTCTAAAGGACGGCGTCGCTTCCGCTCGCCTATGTGCCGGGCATCCACGTCTTTCTTGCAAACAAGACGTGGATGGCCGAGACAAGCCCGGCCATGACGAAATTAGATGCGGCGGAATGAGAGAAGCATCAACCCCGCACCGGCACGCGGCCAACGCTTTCGTAGACAAAGCCGAGCGCAACCATGTCTTCGGGGCGGTAGATGTTGCGCAGGTCGATGATCACCGGCTGCGCCATTCCGCGCTTGATGCGATCGAGATCGAGCGCGCGGAACTGCACCCACTCGGTAACGATCACCAGCGCGTCGGCGCCGCTGGCGCAGACATAGGGATCGTCGCAATACTCGATATCCGGCAATTCGCGCCGGGCCTGTTCCATGCCAACCGGATCGTACGCGCGCACTTTCGCACCCATGTCGAGCAGGCTGGTCACCAGCGGGATCGACGGCGCCTCGCGCATGTCATCGGTGTCGGGCTTGAAGGTGAGACCCAGCACGGCAACGGTCTTGCCGCGCAGGCTGCCGCCGACGGCGCCGGAAACCTTGCGCGCCATCGCGCGCTTGCGATTGTCGTTGACTGCCAGCACCGCCTCGACGATCCGCAACGGCACATCGTGATCAAGCGCGGTCTTGACCAGCGCGCGGGTGTCTTTCGGAAAGCACGAACCACCGAAGCCCGGTCCCGCATGCAGGAACTTGGTGCCGATACGATTGTCGAGCCCGATGCCTCGCGCGACATGCTGGACATCGGCACCGACCTTTTCCGCCAGATCCGCGATCTCGTTGATGAAGGTGATCTTGGTGGCGAGAAAGGCGTTGGCGGCGTATTTAATCAGCTCGGCGGTGCGCCGCGCGGTGAACATCAGCGGCGCCTGGTTGAGCGACAACGGCCGGTAGATGTCGCCGATCACCTTGCGCGCGCGCTCGTCTTCGGTGCCGGCAACGATCCGGTCGGGGAACTTGAAGTCGCGGATCGCGGCGCCCTCGCGCAGGAACTCCGGATTGGAAGCGACCTCGACATCGGCGGACGGATTGGCTTCGCGAATCAGCCGCTCGACCTCATCGCCGGTGCCGACCGGCACGGTCGATTTGGTGATAACCACGGTGAACCCTGAAAGCGCCGTCGCGATTTCGCGTGCGGCGCTGTAGACGTAGCTCAAATCGGCGTGACCGTCGCCGC
>Ga0164309_10000876_pt1 | contig 15421 bp, 13 predicted proteins | sample Whisoiple_247_MG_FD_109984 | JGI IMG/M metagenome (GOLD analysis project Ga0164309, IMG submission 109984) | Soil microbial communities amended with fresh organic matter from upstate New York, USA - Whitman soil sample_247_MG | ecosystem: Environmental > Terrestrial > Soil > Unclassified >...
CCACCGCCACGCCGGCGCGCGTAGTGGATTCGATGCGTTCGATCTTGGAGTTCTCGGCGAGTTTGCGCTCGACCACGCGGGTCACGCGTTCTTCCACGTTTTCCGCCGTGGCGCCCGGCCAGGACAACACCGCGGCGGCCACGCGCACGGGGATCTCCGGATCCTTGCGTTTCGGCATCTTCTCGTAACTGAAGACGCCCCAGGCGATGGTGAACACCAACAGGATCCAGGAGATGTGCGGATTCTCGGTGAAGAAGCGCGCGGTATTGCGCACTTTCTCGATCATTTCTTGGTCGCTCTTGTGGGCCATGACTGTGCTTTCGTGCTGAAGGGAATTCGAAATGGGCTCAGGGGATCACGACGGTTTCGCTACCGTCTTGGATCAGCGTCGAGCCCAGGGTGACGACGCGCTGACCGAGTTCGACGCCGCTCGCGACGGTGATGGAGTTCCCCAGCACGTCGCCGAGCTTGACGTCATGCAAGCGCGCACGGCCGCGCGCTGCTTGGCCATCGATCACGAACACGGAGAAGCCGCGCGCATCCGTCGGCGAACGAACGACCGCGGACAGGGGCACGCTGAGTGAGCCTGGCTCGATTGCGGCCACGGGCACGCGCACCGAAATCACCGAGCCGCCTTGAGCGTTCCGTCTGAATTCGGCAACTCTGCTTCGACAGAAAAGACTCGGCCCTTGGCGTCGGCTGCGGGCGCGATGCGCGTCACTCGCGCGCTCAGCGTGCGCTGCGCGGCGCTCGATTCGCGCTCGGCCCCCACGTGCACACTGAGCGGGCTGCCCACCGACAGCTTCTCGACCAGCGTCTCCGGCACCGCGAAATTGGCTTTGACGCGGCTGATGTCGACCAATGCGATCACGCTGCGGCCCGGCGCGACCAGCGTCCCGATTTCGAGCTCGCGACTCAGAATCACGCCGTCCATCGGTGCCGCGAGCACGGTGTCTGCGAGCGCCACGGCGGCTTCTCCGGCCTGCGCGGTGGCTGCCGCGACGTTCGCGCGCGCCGAGTCAGCGTGGGCCCGCTTGGCGTCGAAATCGGCTTTGCTGATGGCCTTGGTCTCGAACAAGCGTACAGCGCGCTGCAGCTCGGCGTCGGCGAACTCCGCTTCAGCACTTGCTTGGCTGATCCCTGCTCGCGCGGTGGCGACTTTTTGGGAGTAGTCGGCGCTGCGAACCTTTGCCAGCACCGTTCCACGCTTGATGAAGTCGCCCTCTTCGAACGTGCGCGCCTTGCCATCGGCGCCTTTCACCTGACCCAGGAACTCGACATAGCCTCCGACGCGAAACGCCATGTCGACGCGCGCGACCGGCTCGAGCGATCCCGAATAGCGCGCGAGCGACACGTCGGTCGTGCGCGTGACCGGCTTGACCTTCACCGGAATCGCGCTCTGGCCAGGAGTTGCTACGTGTTCAGCCGAGCAACCCATCGAAACGCCAATCGTAAATAGAGCGGTGCTGGCCACCGCGATGTGGATACGAGTCATCCCGAAACCTCCTGAGAGACGCCCTTTGCGAAAGTGATGCCAACGGCAGGAAAGTTGCTTCCTGGGCTGTTCGTGCCGCTGCAGAGCGGGAAATCAGGAAGAAACGGATATGACCAGCCCCAAGACCCACTATCCAAACGCCTCTCGGCGGTATCCAAACGCCCAGCCGGAAGGGCCGATCGCCCTGCTCGGTGCCGACCCGGCCTTCGAAGCGCAGCTTTATCGACTAGCCCCCTCCCGAGTCACCGTCTTGCTCGTGGGCGGCAGTACGCCGCTCAAGGAAGCCGTCGCTCAGACCCTTCACGAACGGTCGCCGCGGCGAGAACAGCCGTTCGTGGTCTTCGATTGCCGTGGGCTCGCTTCGGAAACGGTCGAACTCGGCCTCTTTGGAGGGCCGGCTCATGCACCGCCGAGCGCGGGCGCCATCCAACAGGCTGATGCCGGCACCCTGTACATCGCGACGATCGACGAGCTGCCCCTGCTTTCCCAGCCGCGGTTCTTGCGTTTCTTGGACCAGGACCGAAACGCGCGTGTCATCGCTTCGACTGATACCGATTTGGTTCTGCACGTCGAGCGCGGTCATTTCCGCTTCGATCTCGCCGAGCGTCTCAGTCTGGTGGAGCTCGCGCTCCCAGACGGCCTGCACTCGGTGTACCCTCGCGACCGCTAGGGCCATGGACCATCGGGAGATACGCGCGATTCGCGGCACACTGAGCCGAGCGGCGTTCGCACGCCTTCTCGGGGTGACGTCACTCACCGTGCTGCGCTGGGAGCTGCCGGACGACAACAAAGAGGCGCGTCGTCCGCGCGCGCGCATGGTCGACGCCCTGCGCAAGCTGCAGACCGACGGAGTCGGCGCGAAGAGCAACGGTCCCGCTGAGCCCGCAGCCGAAGATGACGACGACGAGAGCGCTTCAGAGCCCGTCGCTCTCGAGCGTTCACCGAGCGAGCCTGCTCCGTCCCCCGCATTCGCCGCGGATGAAGCGTTGGTTCAGCCACTGCTCGACCGTCTGAATGGCGAGACGTGGCTTTCAGCCGAAGACGATCTACTGAACTTGCTCTCGGGCAAACAGCTGCAAACAGCCGCCGGCCGAACGCTGGCCACGCTCGGCTTGGTTCAAGTTCAGATCCTCGGCCGCTTGGATATCCGCAGCGCCCTGGTCACGCTGAACCCGATCTTGGATGAAGTGGAGCGAGGTGGCGCCTTGCGTCCGGTCGCAGCCCGGGCCCACCTGCTGGCGGCCCTGCTGTTCGGTGCGCCGGATTCGCGCTTCTTCGACGTGGGACGCGTCAACGCCAACGCTGCGCGAGCCGACGCGCTGCTGGGCGCAAACGAAAACGACCTGCGGGTCCTGCTCGCCACCGCGCGCATCTCGGCGGCGCGCTTTTTAGGCCCGAGCGTAGCCGTACACGTGTACGAGACCGATCTGAATAGCCTGGAGCGCGCGGAATCTGCGCTGCCGCGCTTTCTGTTGCTCGGCTTCCGCAGCATGGTTGCGGCATTGCGCGGCGACGAAGCGCTCGCCGAGCGCTTGAGCGGCGAAGGTCTCGCCATCGCCGAGCGGCTTGGACTCTGGCCGTTGGTCATCGCAGTGCATGCGGACCGCGCCTGGCGCGCGGTCAACGGCTCGACGCTGCCCGAGCGAGTATTGGAGATCACGCAGCGCGCTCGGCAAAAAGCGCGTCAGGTCGAGCTTGCACCCGGCGAACCGATGCTGCGGCTCTTGGCCTGCGAAATCGAAGCCTTGGCGCGCCTCGGCCGGTTCGAAGAAGCGAACGCCGTGATTGATGAAGCGAACGCCCTGGCACGCCGCGGTTCGCTGCCGCGCTACGCGCTGGCGATGCCCGTGGCGCGCTTCTACCTGTTCACGGATCGCAACGAACGCTTGCCGGAATGGGCTGAAGCACTGGATGCGGAAGTAGCAGGGAATGGTCGTCCGCTATCCAACGTGCACGCGCTGGTCGTGCGCGGCATGTTGGCCACCTTGGACGGCGATCCGGAACGCGGAGCCGAGCTCTTCGCGCAGATCTTGGCCGCGCCCGAGACGACGATCGGCATCGACTACCTGATGCACCACGCGTTCTTCGAGTACGCGCTGGCGAAGCTATTGCAGCAAGACCTCGACGGCTGTCGGGCAGCGGTGCGTCGCAATCGCGAGTATATCGAACAGCATCCGTCCGCGTGGCACTCGGTGCTGTGCACGCGCATGGAGTCGTTCATCGGGATTGCGGCTGGACAATTTTCGGATGCGCGCCAAAAAGCCGAGACCACGGTCAGCACCTTTGGACTGATGGGCGACGTGATCCAAGTCGCCTTCAGCAAAGCCAACGTGGCGATGGTCGCGCGCGCCTCGGGCGCACCTGACGCGGAACAGCGCCTCGCCGAGACCGTGCAAGAATTGCGACGCCTCGGCGTTTGGTCGCCACATTTGCTCAGGCGCGCACAACTCCTGTCGAAGCCGGCCTCGACCGAACAGTGGCACGCCGAGACCATGACCGAGCGCTTGGTCGGCGCAATCGGGCGTCTCTCGGTGCGCGGTCTGTCGCACGACCAGCACCGTCGTGGTCTGGCGATCATTTTGGGCGAGCTTTTCCCGGGTCGCGAAGTGCTCGTCGGCGGCAAAGAGCTGTCCGAGGACGAGCCGGGAGTGGTGCAAGTCCCGGACTTGGCCGATGGCGCGCTGCGCTTCGGCGTGCGCGGCGCGCTGACGCCGGAGGAGCACGCGGCTCTGCGTATCTTGGCCGCGTTCATCCCACGGGTACTTGGCAGCACTGTGGTCGCTGAGTCGGAGGGCAGCGTGGAGCACGTGCTGCCGCAATTCATTGCCGCCGCACCCGCGACTCGAAAGCTGAAGACCGAGATCGCTCGGCTGTCCCGCTCGTCGGCCACTATTTTGATCGGTGGCGAGTCGGGAACGGGCAAGGAAGTCGTCGCGCGCGCGGTGCATGATCTCTCGGCACGGGCGGACAAGCCTTACATCGTCTTCAACTGCGCGAGCGTGCCGCGCGATCTCTTCGAGAGCCAACTCTTCGGCTACCGCAAGGGCGCCTTCACGGGTGCGAGTGGCGATAGCCCGGGCGTGATTCGAGCCGCCGATGGCGGGACGCTGTTCTTGGACGAGATCGGCGAGCTGCCACTGGACACGCAGCCCAAGCTGTTGCGCTTCCTCGAAAATGGCGAAATCACGACGCTCGGCGAGCAACGACCGCGCCGAGTCGACGTCCGGATCCTGGCCGCGACGCATCGCGATCTCGATCGGCTCGTGCGCGATGGGCGCTTTCGCGAAGACCTGTACTACCGGCTCAACGTGATCCCGCTGCAGGTGCCGCCGCTGCGCGAGCGCCCGGAGGACATCATCGCCCTCGCCCGCTTGTTCATCGGCCGGCTAGCGCCGGAAGCCGGTTCCGCGCCGGATCTCGCGTCCGACGCGGTGCAGGCGTTGCGGGCGCATTCCTGGCCGGGCAACGTGCGCGAGCTCCGCAACGTGATCGAGCGCGCCATGGCCTACGCCCCCGTGCCGGAAATCCTGCACGTGGAGCACCTGCGGCTTCCGAGGGCTTAGCGAGTCGGATGTTATCCAACCTCCGGCGCACGACGGCACGTCGGTTGCAGAACGCTGAGGCATGGACATCGCAATCTTTCCAGCTCACGAACTCGACCTAGTACTCGGCGCCCTGCGCGACGTGGCCTGCAGCAACGACCACTTCAGCGAGGCCGAAGCCCAAATGATTGAAGGGCTCGCGCGGCTTCACGGCCACGAAGTTCGCGCGGACGAGCTGCGCTTTGCGACGCTCGACGAGCTCGCGCGCGCCGTCGTGGACCCGCATCGACGCAAGCGTGCCGTGCAGCTCGCCATCATCGTCAGTCTGATCGAAGGCCAGCCGGACGAGCGCGCATCCGAGGCCGTCACGCGGCTCGCGCGCGCCCTCGATGTGGACGATGAGGGCCTGCGCGTGCTGGATCGCGTCGCGAACGGGCACGCCATGCTCGCTCGCATCGATATGGTGCGCCGAGTTCAGCGCTTTGCTCAGCACGGTGGCGGCCCGAACTTTTTGAAGGTCGCCATTCCCACGCTGCTTGGCCTTGGCCAGAACGCTGAACTTGCGGCGCGCTACCAGGCACTCGCCGAGCTGCCTCTCGGCACTCTGGGCCGCGGCTTGTACCAGCACTATCGTGACAATGACTTCGCGCTGCCGGGCGAAAAGGGCGGCCTGCCGGAGCTCTTGCTCTTCCACGACGTGGGCCACGTGGTTTCGGGCTATGGCGTCGACCCCCAGGGCGAGATTCAGCAAGCCGCCTTTCAAGCGGGATTCGCGCGCACTGACGGCTTCGTGTTCCTGCTCTTCGGGATCTTGCAGTTTCACCTCGGACTTCGCGTCACGCCCATCGCCAAAGGTCAGCAGGGGTTGTTCGACGTGCCGAAGGTGCTGCGTGCACTCGAGCGAGGCGCCTCGTGTCAGATGGATTTCTCCGACCACTTCGACTTCTTCCGCTACGCAGCCGAGCCACTCGACGTGCTGCGCGCGCGCTGGAACGTGCCCTCGCTCGTGCCCGACGGTCACTCGGCCGCGGACGAGAAGTCCGTGAGCAGTCGCGTCATCACGTCGCGAGCCGAGTAGGAGTCCCCGTTTGCAGGCAGGTAGGCGAGGACTTCGCGAAACCCCTCGCCCACGGTCAGCATCGGTAGTTCGTCTTCCGGCGTGCGCCGCTGCCCGAGGCCCACCGTGGCAAGCAGCCCGTTGCACAAACAGAGTTTGTTCTTCGTCGCCTCGATGGTTCCGCCCTTCTTCAAGTACGTGTCCACGGGTTCACCTGGGCAACGAAACGCGAGCTGGCCTCGCTCATCCACGAAGGCTTGGCGCAAGTAACCGAGATCGCAAATGCGTTCACGCGCGCGTAGCTGTTCCCGCTCGCCGGGATGTTGCGCGTCGAGCAGCAACTTGAAGGGGTAGCCCGTGGGTGACGCTTCGAAGTCTGTCTCGACGCGCAGCGTCCCAGCGCGACAGCCGGCGATCACCCGTCGTTTGACGTCTTCGGCGATGCCCGACTCGTCGCAATACGCAAACACGGTACCGACTTGAATGCCGCGAGCGCCGAGCGCGATCGCTTCGCGCAGCTTTTCTGCCGAAGCAAAGCCGCCGGCGAGCCAGAAGGGAACCCCGAGCTCGCGCAACGGCTCGAGTTCCGGTGCGTCCGCGGGACCGTACGTCGGAATAGGCTCGGCCGCGGCGGCGCTCTTCTTGCGGGGCGGCGCATTGTGACCGCCAGCAACGTGCCCCTCGACCACGAACCCATCCACGCGTCCGGTCGCCTTCTTGTGCAAGGTCTTGGCGAGAATGTGCGAGGACACGATGGCGAGAAAAGCCGGGCGAGCGAGCGCTTCGAGCTCGCGGCCGCCCACCGCGCCTTCAGCCGATGAACGCGCTTCTTCCTCGAGACAGTGCGCGATGAACGCGGCGGGGTCGAAACGTGAAGTAAAAACGCGACCTGCCTCGTTTTGCTCGACGTGCAACTTGATCTCTGTCGCTTGGAGGCGAGCGAACGCATCGAGTACGCCGGGAATGGCGAGCGGGATCCCCGCGCCCATGAGGACGACGTCCACACCAGCGAGCATTGCGCCAAATAAAGTAGGCAACGTGGGGAGCTGGATCTTTTCCAACAGGTTGATGCCTACCAACCCGCTGTGACCCAGCTTCGCTAGGTAGACTTCAACGAACGCTCCGAGCACATACAGCGCCTCACGCTGAAACTTGGGATGCTCGTTGGGCAAAGAAGCCAACCGGAATGGTGCCCGAGGGTCGACGCCGCCAGTCACGAAATAGTGCGCTATGACTCGCTGCGCGATCGCAGCGAATGGGAACGCTTCGAGCGCAACGCGAACGTGTCCCCCGTCATCGCCCAGCTGAAGTCGACGAATCAACACCGTATCCAACGCAGTCCCTGAAACGACGCCCAATCCGCCGACCTCTGCGACGGCGCGGGCCAAGCGCCAATTGGACACAGCAACGCCCATGCCTCCCTGGATGATCCGGGGAAGCTCCTGTACGGAACTCATGACACAGCCTCTCTCGGCCGATTCGCACAGCCGACTTGCTCGCTAGCGAGCGGCGACTACACCGCACACTGACTGTTGATGACCCGCTCACCGTACGCGCAATCGGCGCCCGAGAGAAGCAAAGTAACTGCTCATGACGGTAGTGTGACTCGTACGTTCGAATGCGAGCGAGACTAACGCAACACGTCGAGGTGCGTGCGCTTCACCGGAACGCCCTCGTAGCGCGGAGGAATGTACGCGCACGCCGGGTCGGAACCGAACATGTCGCCGCCCTGAGACAGCGCACGCGCGCGCGAGCCACCGCAGACCTTGCGGTATTCACAGACTCCGCACTTGCCGGAGAATGAGTCTTCGTCGCGCATGCCGCGAAAAACTGGGTGATTGCGATAAATTTCGAGCGGATCGCGATTTCGGACATTACCGCACGGGACGGGCAAGAAGCCGCTCGGGAACACATCTCCCTGGTGCGAGACGAACATGAAGCCGCGCCCCTCGTTGACCCACCCGGCGAGCCGTCCTCGCGCGGGCTGATTGTCTTTGCGCTGTTGAAGGAGCACGCGTCGAAAGTGCGGGGCCGCCGTGGTCTTGATGGCGAACGATTCCGAGGCCGCCGCTTCTGCCAGGTCTTCGAGTAGTCGCTCCACTTGTTCGGCGGAGAGCACCATGTCCTGCGTCGCGCGGCCCGTGCGCACGACGACGAAGACGCTCCACAGCGTGGGTGCGAGCGTTTTTACGAGCGAACGAAACTCGGGCAAGAGCCGGATATTCCCAGTATGCACCGAGGTGTTGATCTGCGTCGAAATCCCGCAATTTCTGGCACTCTCGAGGATCCGGAGCGCGCAGTCGAAGCTTCCGGCAACGCCGCGAAACGTGTCGTGCACCGTGGCGTCGGGTCCGTCGATGCTGATCGCCAAGCGAGTCAGCCCGACTCGACCGAGTTCGCGAATCAACTCGTCGGTCACGAGCGGCGTAGCCGACGGCGTCAGCGCCATGCTGAGCCCGCGCGAAGTTCCGTGGGCCACGAGTTCCACCAGGTCTTGGCGCTTGGCCGGGTCACCGCCCGTCAAGACAACGAGTGGCACCTTGCCCGCGGCTAATCGATCGAGCAGCCGTTTCCCTTCCTCCGTGGTCAGCTCCGCAGGGTCACGGTCTTTGCAAGCCTCTGCGCGACAGTGCAAACACACGAGGTCACACGCGCGTGTCAGCTCCCAGATGGCGATGAATGGCTGCTCGTCGAATGTCTTCATTGCTTAACCTCACGGACGCTGTGCCGCTTGCTGACGCTCAGTCTTCGGCTGCGGTTGGTGCCGTCATCAGCTCGTCGTTACCCGTGGTGGTAGCCGGCGAGAGCGGACGCTTGCGCAACAAGCCGACCGCGAACCACGCGAAGGCGACGGCACCGAACGCAAAGATCGTGTCACCGATCGCTCTGAGCCAGCGCAGCGTGTTCATCAGCGGCGTCTGCAAGAATTCCGGGCTTCGGGCGTACCAGTAGCCGACGTCCACTGAAGCTTTGGTCTGCAGCAAACCGACGGGCAGCAGGCTGATCAGCACCATCGCAGCAAGACCGATGTTGAGGAGCCAGAACGAGAGGGCAAGCGGCCTTTCGTTCCACTCGCGTTGAGAGTCCGCCGCGCGCATGCAAAACAGTGCCAGAGCGAGGCCCAGCATCCCGTACACCCCGAACAGCGCGGCGTGGCCGTGGACCGGCGTCGTGTTGAGGCCCTGCATGAAGTACAGCGCCACCGGCGGATTGATCATGAACCCGAATAGCCCCGCGCCCACCGCGTTCCAGAACGCGACCGCGACGAAGAAGTAGATTGGGTATCGGTAACGCCGCACCCAGCCGCTCTGCCTGGAGAGCCGCAAGTTCTCCCAGGCTTCGTAGCCGATGAACGTGAGCGGTACGATTTCGAGCGCGCTGAAGACGGAGCCCAACGCCGAGATGAACGAAGGAGTGCCGCTGTAGTAGAGATGATGCAGCGTGCCGACGATGCCGCCCGAGAGGAAGATGGCGGCGGCTGCAACGACTGCACGCTCGGTCGCCTTGGCCTCGAGTAGCCCGAGCCGCGCGAACAGGAAGGCGAAGACCACGGTGGCAAAGACTTCGAAAAACCCTTCAACCCACAGGTGAACGACCCACCAGCGCCAGTACTCCGCGATCGACAAGTGCGTGTGATGTCCGTAACCGAGGGCCGCGCCGTAGAAGCCCGCGATGGCCAGAGCCGACAACACGAACAGCACGAGCAAGCCACGCTGTTCGTCTCGGCGCTTGAGCGCTGGCCACACCGCACGCAAAACCAGCGTCACCCACAGAAATAGCCCCACTAGTAGCGCGATCTGAAAGGCGCGACCGAGATCGATGTACTCGTAGCCACTGTGACCGAAGTAGAAGCGCACGGTGTCATCGCCGAAGCGATGCATCACGCTCAACCATTGACCGGTCATGGACCCGACCACCACCAACACCAACGCACCGAGCAGCACGTGCACACCCAGCCGTTGCCAGGGCGGGTCCCCACCACCAATGCTCGGAGCAACGAACAAGCCGGCGGCCAGCCACGCCGTTGCGATCCAGAAGATCCCGAGCTGCGTATGCCAGGTGCGCGTGATGACGTACGGCAACCAACGCGACAGTGGAACGCCGTAGAACCCATCGCCCTCGACGCCGAAGTGCGCGGTGATTGCGCCCATGACGATTTGAACCAGAAACAGCGCGACGACCACGCCAAAGTAGATCAGCGAAGCCTTTTGCGAAGGCGTCAGACGCGCATGGAGCAACGGGTCGTCGGCGGACGGCTCCTTCAGAGTCGAGTGGTCGCGCACCGAGCCACGCCACCAGACCATCGCAGAAATACCCGCGAGCAACACGATGATGCTGACGCCAGTCCACACCACGGCATCACCCGTGACCGTGTTCCCGACCAAGCGTTCGTGTGGCCAGTTGTTGGTGTAGGAGACGCCGGGATGTCCGGGCCGATCGCTACTTGCCGCCCACGAGGACCAGAAAAAGAAGCTCGTGAGTTGATGCAGCTTCGATTGGTCCGCCTGCGCCCCGCGTGGGATCGCAAGCTCAGCGCGGCCGTTGCGGAAGACGTCGGCATAGTGCGCCTCGAGCTCACGGAACGCCCGCGCGCGCTCGTCGGAGACGACCAACGCGCCCGTCCCTGGATCGACGGCGTTCGTACGCACCACGTTCTGGAGTCGCGCTTGGAGCGCAGCTTGCTGCTCGCGGTTCAACGCAGCGTAGCTCGAACCTCCGCCTTGCTTGGCGTATTGGTCGAGCATCAGCATCGCTTCGCGGTGCAAGTAGTCCGCGGACCAGTCGGGAGCAACGTAGCTACCGTGTCCCCACACGGAGCCGACTTCCATACCACCCATCGCCTGCCAGACGTTCTGACCGTTGGCTACATCGCTTTCACCAATCAGCACTTCACCGGACGTTGAAGTGACGAGGGTTGGGATCGGGGGTGCCTCGCGCTGAATGCGATGCCCGGCGTACAAGAGCACGGCGAAGGAGGCGACAATGACGAAGATCAATGCTTTCCAGGGAGAAATTCGTGTGAGCACGGCCAGCCGCTGAGCAAACGATGTGCCACCTGGCTCGCCCCACGGCTCAGGGCGCAAAAGGAACCAGGCACGCCGCGCAGACGTCTGCGCGCACACTGGCTCCCGTGCGCGAAGCCGCTCTCGACGCGCAGTTTTTTCGCGAGCGCGCGCCGTTTGCGGGTTGGATCGGGCTCATGAGCCGCAAACGCCAAGCTGCGAATTCGGCAGCCAGGGAACACAACTTGCTAAGCGGAGCGAATGCCGACGCACCAGCTGTCACGACGGGCAATCGACGAATCAGCGCGGCATCGCGCCCTCAACCGTCGCTATTTGCGGGTGATGACGGAACCCGTCGAAGACCGTGAAGACTCAATCGAGGCCTACACGGTCGACTGTCCACGGCGGGGGTACGTTGGGCTCGATGTCTGCGTCGCATGTCCAGAAAGTGGACGCGTTCGCTATCACCGCCGCGGCAAAGGGCCGATCACGATCGAGTGCAGCTACGTCAAGCGCCCCAACGCACCGAAGCTCCGGCTCGTGGAGAGCGAATTCGAGTTGCTCGAACCGAGCTCGGCGCTGCTCGACGACCGGAAATAGCGCGAACCGGTACGCGCGTTGCATCGCCAGAGCGCGATGACTGACTCGGCACCGAGCGTGGCTGTGATCGGCGGAGGAATCACCGGTTTGGCCACCGCTTTCTACCTGCGCAAACTACGACCATCGGCAAAGATCACGCTTTTCGAAAGCGCCACGCGGCTCGGCGGGAACATTCGCACCGAACAGCGAGACGATTTTTTGGTCGACGCAGGGCCGGACTCGTTCATGCGCGCGAAACCCGCTGCGCTCGAACTGTGCCGAGAGTTGGGTCTAGCGGGCGAGCTGATTGACGCGCGGCCCGGTGCGCGGCGCGTGTTCGTGGCTCGTGCAGGGCAGCTTCAGGCAATCCCCGAGGGACTCGTGATGGGCGTGCCCACACGCCTCGGACCGCTCCTTCGCTCCGGATTTCTGACGCTGTCGGGGAAGCTACGCATGCTGGCCGAGGCCTTCCTGCCTCGTGGATGTGGTCGCTCTCTCGCTGACGTCGGCGACGAATCGATTGCCTCCTTCATGACCCGCAGATTCGGCAAAGAGGCGGCGCTACGCTTTGCCGCGCCGCTACTAGCGGGGATCTATGCGGGGGATGCCGAGCGACTGAGCATGAGAGCGACCTTCCCGCTGCTGAGTGCGCTCGAAGAGCAACACGGAAGCGTGATCTGGGGACTGCTCTTGGCGCAATTCGCGCGCAGCAGTGGAGCGCAGCACGTCGGCCGCTTTGCGCGCCTGAGGGCCGCGATGCAGTGGCTTGCGGCCGCGCCCGGCGAGGGCCAAGAGAGCCCGTTCGTTTCGCTGCGCAGCGGCATGGGGAGCTTGATTTCGACGCTCGCGAGCCGCCTCGGTGAGACTCGAGTGCTGATCGGACAGGGTGTAGACTCCGTGCAACGCACCGGCGATGCGTGGTCGGTGTTTGCCGCAGGCAGCAGGCTCGATGTGGACGCAGTCGTGCTCGCGCCCCCCGCACACGTGGCAGCGAAGCTCCTGACTCCGGGGCGGCTCCGCGACGAGTTGCGAGCGATCCGCTACGCTTCCACGGCGACCGTGTTCTTCGGCTTCGACAGCCGAGCCGTAACGCAGCCGCTCTCTGGCTCCGGATTCATCGTGCCTCCGGGCGAGGGTGACGTCCTCGCTGGCACCTGGATCACCAGCAAGTGGGAGGGTCGAGCACCCGAGGGGTCCGTCCTCGTCCGAGCGTTCTTGGGCGGGACACGCTCGAGAACGGACATCACCGAGCAAGACAACGAGGCGCTCGCGGCGCGCGCGCTATCCGAACTGCAGCGCTTGGCAGGCAGATTTGGTGCGCCGCGCTTCTGCAGTGTTCATCGGCACATTGCTTCGAACCCGCAGCCGTCACTCGGGCATCGAGCGCGCATCGCACGCATCGACGGTGAACTCGCGGCGCTACCGGGCCTTCACCTGATCGGCGCCGCGTATGACGGGGTCAGCATCGCCGACTGCGTCCGCCAGGCCCGCGGCGCGGCAGAGCGGATCGCAGGCGCCGAGATTTGACGGCTATTGCCGCACCAACTCGATGTCCAATTCGATCGCGACTTCGTCGCCAATCATCAGTCCGACAAGTTCGTGCTCCGAGTTTGGGCCAACACCGAACTCGGTTCGGCGTACGCGAGCACGCGCGACAGCGCTGATGCCCGAGCCTCGCCCCTCGGACGGTTCGCACTCCGAACTCCGCTTCTGCATCTTGCCCACCGTCACGGTCACGGGGCGACTGACCCCGTGGATCGTGAGCTGACCGGTGACCTCCAGGCTGCGACGACAACGCCGCGCGCTGGTAGATGCAAAGGTGATCTCGGGAAAAGCGCGAACATCCAAGAAGCCAGAGCTGCGCACGCGCGCGTCGCGTGCCGCGCTGTGCGTAACGACGGACGCCGACTGAATCGTCACCTGGACGGCCGTATTTTCAGGCCGCCGCGCGTCGTAGTCGACCGAACCAGAGAGGCGCATGAACGCGCCATGCACGCGACCGGTCATGTGTCGCACGCTGAACGCAACGCGCGTGCGCAAAGCGTCGAGTCGGAAGCTCTCCTGCGAGGCTGGCCGCGGCTCCGCGCTCTTCGAGGCGTGAACGGTGCGCATCTCCTGCGTCGGTTGTGTCAAAGCACAGCTCCATCCGGCAAGCGCGTCAGCAGCGAAGTAGCCGCGGGTGTTGCGAACATGCGTGGGACGTTACTCCCGGGCCGGTCGATGGCGGCATGACAGGCGTCATGTCTCGCGGGCTGATTCGCCGCTGCTGGGAACGTCGATCCCGCTAGCCACCCGCAGCGCCGCAAGGTCATGCAGAGTGAACCCGCGATCGGTCGTCGAAAGTACGCCTGCGTGTTCCCAACGACACATCGTTCGAACCACGGTCTCGAATGCGGTCGACACCAACTCTGCCAGCTCTCGTCGCGAAAGCGCGACCGGAATCGTGAAACTGCCATCAGCGAGCTCGTCCCCGAATTCAGCGTGGAGTTTCAGCAGAGCCGTGGCCAGGCGGGCCTCGACGGATCCGGCGCCCAGAATCTCGATTTTGTCGTGCAAGGTGGTCAGTTTTCGCTGGATGCTGCAGGTCAGCGAAACGGCCAATTCAGGGCACTTGGCGAGGCACTCGAGCACCAACTCTCGCGGAATGGTCACGAGGCTCGCCGTGTCGGTCGCGACCACGGCGCTCGCCGGATAAGGAGTTGCCCGGATCAACATCACGTCGCCAATCGATTCCGGAGCGCCGAAGAGCCCACACAGGCTGACGCGGCCATTCCCTCCGACGCGCAGGATCTTGACCAAGCCGTTACGAATGACCGTCAAGGCTTGCGGCAGGTCTCCGGCCTGCCAAACGGCGACGCCACGTCGCAGCGTCTTTTGACCGGCAAACGACGCCATGCGCGCCAGGTCGGCCTGCTCAACACCAGCCAAAGAGGGGGTACGCTGTAGGACATGAATCAAGCTCATTGTCCGAACCCTTAGCAACGGGCGTACCTGCGATTCGAGAGCGAGATGTCGGCTCGCACCAAGCATCGGCTGGACATGACAATCGTCATGTCGCGTTCGAACCGCGCAACGATCGCCAGAACGGCAATAAAGCAGGCGCGAGCGCAGATTCTTCGCGCGGGAAGCGCAGGGATTGCGCACACGCGATCGCGTCGTAGTTTCGGCGTAACTCTGCAGCCAGAATACGCGCCTTCGCGCAGTTCACGCGCGGGGTTCAGCGAGCAGTCAGCGGGCACGTGCCTTGCTCTCAATGACGCATCAACTCGAACTGGAGATGAACCGAGTATGTCGTCTAGCAACGCTCGCAAGCTGTGCCTCATGGTCTTCGTCGCGGCCTCGATCGTCGGCTGCCAAAAGAGTCCGTCGGTTCAGCAAGCACCGAGTGAGACGCAACCAGTCCAGGCTGCTCCGGCGGCGGAACCGGAGAACGATCCCGCGCTAGCGGCCGCCACTGCCAAGTCGACATTCAACTCGAAGTGCATCGTGTGCCACGGAAATGTCGGGCTCGGTGACGGTCCGGGCGCGGCTGCGCTCAACCCCAAGCCGCGCGCCTTCGCCGATGCGGCGTGGCAGGGATCGGTCACTGACGAGCAGATCTCGAAAGCGATCGTCGAAGGCGGCGCGGCGGTCGGCAAGAGTCCCAACATGCCGCCCAATCCGGAATTGGGCGACAAACCCGATGTCGTCAAAGCGCTGGTTGGTATCGTCCGCGGATTCAAAAAAGGATAACTGACACGCCTCG
>Ga0164309_10000878_pt1 | contig 15390 bp, 22 predicted proteins | sample Whisoiple_247_MG_FD_109984 | JGI IMG/M metagenome (GOLD analysis project Ga0164309, IMG submission 109984) | Soil microbial communities amended with fresh organic matter from upstate New York, USA - Whitman soil sample_247_MG | ecosystem: Environmental > Terrestrial > Soil > Unclassified >...
ACGAGCAAATAGTGCATCAACCTGAGATTCGGTTGTTGACTTCTCTGCCGCAGCAGGAGTCTTGTCATGGATGTCGGCACCAGAGCGACTGGCTCGCTTCTTGGCGTCAAACAGGGTTGGAAGGTCATTCTTCAAATCATCCAGTCTTTCATCCAGACCAGTAACATTACCCTCGTCATCCAACTCAACTCCATCGTAGTTAAGGTACTTTATAACACCGCTCACGTCAGGAAGTCCATCCTCGGACAACTTGGCAGCAACCTTGGTCTTTAACAACTCGTCCTTTAACTTCTGAACAGCGTCGTCAGAAACGTTTTCGACCTGTGTCTTTAGTTCGTCGCGCTCCTTCTCGATAGCCTTTACTTCTGCTCTCAATTCAGACAATTGCTGACGAGCGTCGTAGTACGCCTTTAGAAACGCCTGCTCGTCTTCAACTTCTGAAAATGATTCAATCTTCTTGTCTGTCACAGTGTCTTTCCTTCCGATACGCCGTCATCATTTAGACGGTCAACTCTTGCTGCTACGTCATAGCCCTCTTCACGAGCCTTTTCAACGTAATATTCCAACCACTCTAGGGTTGTCTTCTTGTTGGTCATTGTTCTTCAACATTCCTTTCGTCATTATTTGTTTCGACACGAACCTGACGCTCGTATCCTGCAACGTCACCATTTTGACGCTCTAGTTGTGCCTCTTCGATAACTCTTTCAATTACCTGTTCGTCGTACCCGGCCTCTCGCATAACCTGTGCCAGTGAGATACCAACGTTGCGCTTCTTCAAATCTGCATCTAGACGCTCTAGGTAGTCTAGGGATTCAACTGCTGCCCACTGAACCTGTACGTCCTCTTCGATGTCATTAATCTTCAGAACGAACATGAAGACCTCTCTCCACGTCTGTCCAAATGAATCCTGCCTATCTGACACCTTCTTAATTAGCGGTGCCTCAGCGACTCGTAGAGCCTCTCCTGACGGCACGTTTCCAGTCTTCTCAAAGTAGTGAAGCGGGGTGTTGGTGGTTGATGCCATTGAGCGAACAGTGTCCTTGATTGGCTCCCAGAAAACAGAAGGGTCTGCGGCCTTGAACTCTCCAACCTTTTCAATGTTGTCAAACACCTGAATGATGCCGGGGCCATTTCTCAAAGCGCCAGCGTTCTCACGGTTGGTGTCGCCCTCTTCAAAGTCATCAATGTCAGAGCCGTCAGTGTCGGTGCGAGTAATAGCCCATCGCTGAGGCGCTCCCTGATACTCAGTTACAAGCATTGACGTTACAAACTGCTTGTTAATGTAGTCCTGTGCGTCATAAGCATCCAAGTGCTCTGGACGACCAAACGGCCTCATTGTCCTAAAGTGGAACACAGGAACCTCTCCAAATGGATTGTCCACAGTGTCGATTAGGTTCCAGTTAGAGCCCTCTGTTACAGACTTGTTCTTGACGAAATACTTGTTAATCTCATCCTTAGTGTAGATGTTCATTCTGGTTCCGTCAGAGGTTTCCCAAATCTTTACTGCGTACAACTTGCGCTTAGGGTGCTCTGGGTCATAGACAATGGACGTGGTGAGCGGGGTGTTGTAGGAAATTTCAACATTACCCTCATCGTCAGGCCAGACCATAACGTAGCAATCACCGTAGACAAGTGCTCTACGGTGAATTTCTCCAGCGTCCAAACCTAGTTGATTAAATGCCCACGTGTCTCCAATGACCTTGTTTGCAGCATCAGAAACGCCAATCACAGCGTTAATAGACAGACGGTTTGATACCGCGTCTACAACTGGACGGCAAAAGTTAAGCGTACCTACTGCACCAGAGTCGTGAAAGGCTCTGCGTAGTGGTCGAGAAGCAAAGACCTCAGGCACATCGCCTTCATAGTAATCCTCTGCTGTCTCATAGAATGCCCTGCGGTCTATAACCGACAAGACCTCTTCTCTAAATATTGTCACTTGTTAAAATCTCCTTAAATGTAATGTGTTTGATGAATTACAGCCTTCTTTGGTCGGTGGTTAAGATATGTAACCGCCATTCCAAGCGAGTCCACAAGGTCATCATGCCTTACATTTGGAAACGCCAGCATTTGTTCCTGCAATGCAGGGAAGTTGCGTGTGTGAAAAACCTTCTTCTTCACATAATAAGTGTGGGCCTGTCCAGCACGGTATTCCTTCTTGTCCGTTGCCCTAACAGAGCGATAAGCAACAGCAATGTCTTGAAATACCTGCTTCCACAGGTCACCACCTTGATTGGTTTCAATATACAGGATTTCGCATTCAAATGCACTCACGAGTTCAGCAACATGCTGTGAAAGGCCGTCAGGGGTCATCTTTACCTGCTCTGAGTGCCTAATATATGTGCGCCCATCACTTCCTAGGCTTGCAATTGTAATGCCCGTGAAGTCGCTTCTCTGCTTAGTGGTGACGGCGGGGTCTAGAGTAATGATTGTCTTGACGTATTCATCATCTTCTAGAGAGTCAAAAACAATGTCTGACTCTTCCCAGAAACCACCGTCTAGACCAATTGGCCTGTTTTGCATGTTCATCTGGAACTCACGGGTGCCTCGTTCCTCGTTAAGATAGTCCATAGACCACCTCTCGGGCCAAAGGCTGTATTCTCCACCGTCTTCATCGGTCATAATGGCAGGCCAGTAGTGAACTTGAATGTTCTTGTCCACCACCCAGCGCATATCAGGGTCAACCTCTTCCTTAAAGGCCAACCTGTTCCACTCGTTTTCAGCCAAATAGTCCTTCTTCAACTCTCCGACCTTACGCATCTGGTCAATAATTGAGTCAGGCATGGTTGTGGTGCCAATAAAGACCTTGTGAGCCGCAGAATTAAGATACCAATGAGACGAAAGCAGGGTGTTTAGCCTCTTCTTGGCCTCTGCATCAGAATAACGAGACATGTCAGGCTCAATATCGTCAAAAATAAGCACCTGCGGGCGAATACCATTGACATTAGCACCAAGCACGTTGTTGTCTGCCCCTGCGACCTGCAAAACAAATCCGTTGGCCCTATGTGTCAGGTTCCTATTGTCTGAGTACGCACGGGCCGATTCTGAGGCTCTGGCGAGGTCACAGAAGGCAGGGAAGTCAGCCTTTAGACGCTCATTGGCGTTGATTTCCATTTTGAAGTTCTGTAGCCAGTTCTTAGCCTGTGTATCAGAGTCAGAAAATGCCATTACATAGGACTGGTGCTTGTAGGCTCCAATCCAAATTGGAATGATGTGATTAATCCATGTTGACTTACCCGTCATTCGTGGAGCAATAAAGCAGTCGTGATGCGGGGTATGGATATCAAGTGGCTTAACAAGAGTTTTAGCATAAGCAATAACGTCTAGGTGAAATTCATTAAGAGTAACGTCACTGATTGTCTGCCCAGCGTCTGAGTCATACAACTTGTGAGGCATGTAGATGACAGCAAACATCAATGGGTCATACTTGCACAAAGCCCTTCGGCCCTCTGGTGTAGACAGCAGCCTTGAATCAAAGTCAGGCAATGCTTCTATCAACTTCATGAAATCTCCGTTCTACCAAAAATAAAAATGACTCTACCCAGATTCTCATGTTCTGGGGAAATGTTTCTTACACTGCGCATTAACTCTAATCAATCTGCCTTTAGAACTAGATTTTGTGTGTCTTGATTAATCTTTTCTTGATTCGCAATCAGTTCATTCAATTCCAAATCCTCTGTGAAGTGTGACCTATTCTCTACAATGTCAGTAGACTTACCTTCAATAAGGTTCATAGTGTTGACAAACTTCATGTATGACTCACTAATCTTCTTGATATCATCAGCAGTAAGGTTGTCTGAATTAAGCATTTCCATAACACGTTCTAGTCCTTGCTCACCAATGGCAATCTTAGACTTCTCATTAAAGGCTTCCTTCATAGCGTTAGCCATAGCCTTGACTTCACTGATGATTGGGGCCTCAATACCCCTTGCTTCGAACCATCTGTTACCAGTAGCCCATGAATTAGGATAACCTAGTTCTCTGATAGCCCTACTGATGCCTTCTGTCTTGGCTACCTCAATAAAGGCTTCTTGTTCTTCGTTACTGTACCTTTTTACCGCCATTTCGGGTTATTTCCTTTCAAAAGTTTTTGATTTGTGGCTTTGTGCTTAAGCCCCCTTATGTAATTAAGCATGTACCTAAGCATTCTGCTCATCATTTTCTAGCCAATGCGGAGTCCAATCAGGCTCTAGTCCTGCTCTACCCATTAGATATGCAACCAACTGTTCAAGTTGTTCTCTGTCTAACTCTTTTAGTTCCATGCTCTATTACTCCTGTCTGCACTAGTTGTTGTCTACATGTTGAACAATACACCTCACTATCTACCGCCGCTTCTGTCATGAAGCCACAGCAGTAGAATAGTCCTTGTACGGTGTGAGCCACTCTTATAGGATACCATTCTCACATTCTCAATGCATAACTGTCATCTAGGTTGTCTAGAACTACGACAACCTAGAGACACAAAGAAACACCCTAGGGGAGCGTTGCCGAAGACAACTGAGTGTTGCTCAACCCTAGGGTGTTTCCGTGACAGAGCCACAGAGGTATGAACCAGATTCCTCTAATGGCACTCTTCAATTATAGCCCAAGCCATCATGCCATGCATACCCGCCGTCTCTGTCTCTGTGACAAGGTACACAGTATGGGTCATAATCATCAACATTCAAACTCCATACCCGACCCTCATCTTCATAAGTGTGAACAGCATTAGGGTCAAGACTCCACTCTCTTGCTTGGTCACCACATGCTATGCACTTGTGCTCAGTGGCCTTACCCTTAACTGCTTCTACTCTTAGGTGTGCTCCTCTATAACCTACCAACTCTTGTCTTTTCCTTCCTCGTCTACCGCCCGATTCACTAGGCTTTGTGTAGCCCATCATCACATTGTAGTGAGACCCACACAGTCCCCTTGCTCTAGGACGCCTAGTACAGCCCTCTGAGGCGCACTGTGCGTCCTTGTCAATTAGTTTGCGGGTAGTTGTTCGTCTGCTTTTAAAGTAGTGCTTACAACACTTACCCTTTGCATAGTAAGCACCACCACATTCATCACAACTCTTCATTGCCCAACTTACTCTTGCACATCAAGTGGGTTGTGTACTTTAGTTCTGGGTTGTACCAAATGATGTCACCCTTCTTAATCATACCGCCGCAGCCGTAGCATATTGACTCAAACCTAGCGGCCATTACAAACCATTCGCCCATTCATCTACTCTCCTAATAGTTTATTGATTACTTCATCAATATCTGGATTCTCTGCCAAGATATCGTAGTATTCTCTTAACTGTTCAAACGCCTCTGCAATTACCTCTGGCATCAACGTCTGACCTCTGGCATAGGCATCGCGTTGTAGGTTTTGCAACCAGCCTATAAACGCTTTCTTGAAGAACTCGACTTCTTCGTCAAAGTCACTCGTCACGTCTCTCCACTGCCTTATCCCTTAGGTCATAGTAATCCATTCTCCACCTATCCACTTCTTTTTCCAACTCCCTGTTCTCAGCCCTGAGGTCTGTTATCTCTTGCCTAAGTTCATTCCTTAGGGTCGTTGCCTCATCAATCTTTACCTTGTTCCTGCCTAGCCACGATTCCAGCACCTTTAGCCCCATGCCTCCACAAACTGTGCCTATCAGGGCAATCCATGCTGGGTCTAGGTGCATTGCTAGTCCTTTAATTTCTTAACCGCAAAGAAATACCATGACCAAAATGCTACCTGAGGCAGAGGGTAGATAATCATGGCAAACCAAAGCCCACCTGTTAGGTATAGGATTGTCATATACATCCATGCAAGGAAGCCTAGCATGGCCGCAGCGGTACCGAAGTAATAGTGTTCGGTAATCATCACACAAATGTTCATAGCAGATAGCACCAGTAACACTATACCGAATGGTACGACTAGATGCGGTGCCATTGAAACAAAACTGATTGCACCAACGCCTGCTACGTTAGACAGAAATGTGAACACTATGCCGTTAACGAGATTGATGACAAAGAAAATCTGTGCCAAAGGGTTCAAGAACTCTGCCGGTGCTCCGAACTTTACTCTATCCATGACTTCAACCTCTCTGGTGTACCGTGCTTTCTGGTGTACTCAGTCAAGAACGCCTTCATGCACGCCTTGATGTAGTCTCTGTCCATTGAATGCAGAGGAAAACTGCCAGCAATTCCCTCTTTACCGCGGAATGCTGCCACACAAAGCCTACTTTCTGTTCTTTTTGCCATTGTACTTGTCCTCCGTAATCATCCTTTGGTTCGCCTCTATGGCGTCTGCGACTCTGTGCAAAGACTGAGCCACGTCTCTTGGGTTGAGCCTTGTCGTCTTGTAATAGTGAATCAAGGCCAACTTGGCAATCTCATCAATCAGTGCAATCGCCTCATACTTCTTATCGTATGCCACTGGCACCACAATCTCTACAAGGCCCTGTGAGCCAACTTTAAATTGTACGGTACCCGAGGTCACATTCCTTTTTGCTAGGCTCTCAGACACCATTGTGGGCTCCCTTGGTGGCATTGTGGCACACCTTGCACCTGCTGTAGTACGAAGACTTGCCCGAACGCTTGTAAAACTCGCTGACTCTCTTCACTTCCTCACAGTAATTGCAACGCCTGTATCCTTCAAGACCAATGTCTGACTTCTGATAGACCTTTAGAGGCCTCAACTCTTGACCGTTGTAGTCTTGCCATAGGTGACCAGAGCAAAGACCACGAGCGTGTATCTCTTTGGTGCATCCTTCGAAACTGCATTCATTCATTACCAAGCACCTCCTTAATCGCGGCCTGCGTTCTAAAGTTAGGTCGGGACTCCTTTACGTACCACTTAGGGTTAAGGCAAAGTTCCCTGATTTGCTTCTTCTGTTCTAAAGTTAAGGGAAGGTGTCTAGTTGCATTGATGTAGGACTCTATTTGTTCTAGTCTATTGAACACTGCTACCTCTCCTAACTTTTCATCTTCATCAGTTAAGAGGACCGGCTCGTCAGAGTCGGGACTCTTCTTGGAAAGTTCATTGGTAAGTTCTTCTGGTAAGTTCTTGGTAAGTTCTTGTCGTAACTCTAGACAACCTAACCCGTCATCTACGACAACCTGCTTGTCGTAGTTCTCTACAACCTCATCGACATCTACGACAACCTGATTCACATTGGAGCCTCGATTCTTAACTGCTAGGTTGCCGTAAACTACGACAACCTCTGGCCTGCACAACTCGTACTCACGAACGTTGTCCTTAAGAATCCTGACCACTTTCAGCCAGCCCTGCTCCTCTAATGCTGTCATATACTTGCCGACAGTCTCCCTTGACACGTTCACCATCGAGGCGATACGCTGTCTGCTAGGCCACACGGTTTGGCTTTCTGACCAGTTACCGTGGCTTCCAATGGCGAGGCAGATAGCCACCGCCGTTGGGTTCATATTAGGGCAGTCCCAAATCTGCTGCTGCCACTCTTGCATGTTCATCTAATCTCCTTCTAGGCGCTCTCTACACCTTGTACTTCCAGTATAGCATCTGGAATTCTAGTTGTCAAGTATACAAAGAGAGATGCCCCCTAGGACTTTTTCTAGTCCTAGGGGGCTTGAAGAAGAAACTAAATGAATAGGCTCTACGTCTAGTATAGCACAGCGAGGCATGGTTTGGATAGGCTCGTGCATCAACCAGTTGGGGTGTCGGCTGTCAAAGTGTTGTTGTCAGCAGTCCAAGGCGGGTTCGTAGAATGAACAGAAATACTTCCCAAAATTTCATCGTGTTCATTTTGTAAATCAATGGCGTCATTCTGCAAATCATCCAATTTCTCACCTAATTCTTGAAGAGAGTCTGAAAATGCTCTGTAAATCATCCACATGTCACCGCGACATTCAAGCAATTCTCTTTCGTATGTATAGACAGACGTGTTAAGAGGCCATGCTTGCTTTGCAATGTTTACATGTTCGTCAGTGATTGGCTTAAAATGATGACGCACAATTGTCAACTGGCCGTGATTTCCAACAAATGTACCCCAATATCCCGTAGCCAAGTGCTTGTATTCATTGAATAGTTGAAGCATATTTGAGTCCAGACCATCAAGAATTGCATTTCTTACCTCACCACCAGCCATTACAACTCAACTCCACGGAACGTAACTGGCTTGTTGCGCCTGATGATTTGCTTATAGCCAGTTACGTTTCCATAAATGTCAACGATAGGGTCAGAAGATGTTACATACATGTCAGTATCTACACCTTCAACCAAAAATGGTGCCTCTCCCTTCGGGTTCCTGACCTTGCGGATTACACCCTCGTAGTTAATTGGCTCCTTGCTGTAAAAGTACGTTTGTGTCGTACCATTTGCAAGATTAAATGACACATTCCTGTCGAAGACATAGACAATTGTTCCATTGGCGTCGTTCAACACCGTTGGCATCCACAATTCAGCAGTCCATTGATACTTTGCAAACGTATTCAACTTCATTCGTATAGCCACCCTAGTCTACGACGTGGGCTGTCTAGAATCTTGCCAACTTTTACAGAGCGTGTCCCGTACCAAGACAAAGACTTGCAGGCTCTAACGGCCCAAGGAGACATGTGTGGGGCCATTGCACCGCTAGCAAAGGTGATGGTGCTAGAGTTTGAAGTGATTGCCGTGATAGCAGCCTGCTCCAACACCTCGTCATTACCGTCGATGTAGATAGCCTGAAACATGGTCGCCTTAGCCAAAACTGCTAGGTCGCTAGAATCCTCTACCTCAGCCTCGTCCTTGCCAATATAAGTCTCAATCATGGAGTTAGCCAGAGCAAGCGTGTCCTGACTAATGTCCTTGCCAGAGCGAGACTTGATTTCGTCTCTTGAAATAAACATTAGTTACCAATCCTTCCAAAGTCACGAACACGGATTTCCGATGGTCGCGTGTAATCTACAGAGCCATTAGGCTTGTATAGTGCAAGACGAATCAGATACTTGCCCTTCTTGGTGAACAGGCTTCTGTCCACAGGGAAACTTACTGCGAATCCCTGTGCGACAGACTGAACACTAACACCAGTTAGGTCTACCTTTTCGTCATCACTACCGCGCATTTCCAACTCAACTCGTGAGTATCCGGCGGTAGAGATTGTGTTGTCGTACTGGTCTTTAACTTCAAGACCAAGTGCTCTAGTTGGAATCTCGCCAACTTCAAAATCAATCATTACTTATCCTCCATAATTAGTGTTAGTGTGTGGAATGGCATCGTCAGTGTTACGTGCTCGATGTTGTTCCACAATTCATCTTCTGGCTCTACTGTAGAAATTGAGATTGATGGTGTATCAAGGTCAATAACCTCAGTTAGTCCAGATGCCTTTAGTGACACAGATGGTGTCTGAACCAAAACGGTAATGTCTCCATTAGGCGTGTCTAGGTCATTGTAGGCTTCAAGAGTAACCCTTGCAGTATCTACGCTAACATCAGTTGTTGCAACAGTCTCAACTGTAACATCACTTGTCTTAGCAGACATAGTTGGTGTCTCAACAGCAACAGAAGCGGTGCCCTCTTGGTCTTGTGTTCCGGCAAGCCATACCAATCCTCGGTGTGCCATAGATGGAACTTCTACCTTAACTAGAGGCCACCATGAACCCCATTCAAAGGAAACAAGCGTACCAATGTTAGGCTTCTTTGTAGGCTTTTCACTTGTTCCAGCCTCAATACCGCCGTTGGTGTTTGTTTGTAGCGATGCTCCACCAGATGCTTGATTAGGGTTAACGGTGTTACCCTGCCACTGTCCACGATAGGTTGAGAAGTCCCAAGACAATTGTTCTGGTGTCTGAGGATGCTGTGGGTCGTTTGAATTAACTACCTGCTTTGTCATTAGGTCAAAGTATGTAGCAAAGTCAGTGAACGACTCTGTGAAGTTCACATAAACCTTACCCTGAACAGTTTGGTTGTTCCACTGGTCTCCCGGCTGAACTGCAATTGAAATTGCATAGTCCCTATAAGGGTTGTCCTGCTCATTGTTAAGGTTCCACACCTTCGATGCAAATGAAGTAACAGTTGTTCCAACCTTTACATTAGCCATAGGAGCGGCTAGCCAACCACCCATCCTAGACGCTACGGTTGGTGTTCCGTCATAGTTATCAAACCAGTCTAGGTTGTAAGGGCCGTCAGCACCTTCCATGTAGAACTCATCTCCAACCTGCAATCCATTAGACCTATCGGCAAACTTAATAGCATTTTGTGCTGGTGGAGTGCCCATCGGGTCGGTGTTGTACCACTCGATGTATTCGGTAACAATGTTACCCGGCTGGTCTGTCAGGCCGGGAATCAACTTGCGAACGCGCTGCTTTGCATTCTTGTGTTCGTCCTTGTAGCGCTCGGCCATTTCATCAGGGTTAAGACTTGGGTTTTTCACAGCCCCAGCCCAAGGGTCAATCTGATAAGCCCTCTGGTCGTAGAATCCAACGGCAGAACCAGCGCGAACATCATTAACAACGCGCTCACGCATGTTGTTAACGAACTCAACACGGTCGATGATTCCAAGCATTACGGCAGAAGTAGGGTCGTTGACAAACAACTTCTTTCCGTCAATAACCTTTTGTCTTACCTGACCAATCAGGTTTTCAACCTGTAGGCGGCCCGGTACGAAAGGCGGTGTGCTGTATTCGTCCAAGCCTGTGTACCAAGCCCAATCAGAATCGTTCTGAGGGAAATTACCAATGGCGATGATGTCATAGTCGTCAATGTTTACATCAACATCTAGGTCTACAACACGCTCATTGTCAGTTACAGGGTCTAGGTAGTTGTTCCTAACGGGAATGTTGAAGAACTGATAAGCCTCTGGCGTGTCAGAGAAGTTATCTCCTAGACTGTTACGCAATGCACCAAACTGGAACTGTGCTTCGTATGGCGGTGCGTTAAGCAACCTGCCATGAGCATCGTGTCCCGGCTTAGGGCCAATTCCCGGCCATTCTTGATTTACAACCATTGATGCGCCTGTCTGGAAGTCCAGAACCAATACGCGAGTCTTGTTAGACTTTACAGTTGCCTCAACAGCCTTAACAGTCATCTTTGGAGTCTCAGCGTAGAATGGCTGGTGACCAAAGATGTTGTCGTACTGCATCAAGATTTCATCTTCGCTTAGAATACGGTTGTTACGGTAAACGACCTCAGTCATGTCACCAATGTAGTATTCAGCAGTTTGCATCGCAGGAACGGTGAATCCGTCATAGTCTGCTCCACGAGCACCAATCTGGTCTGGAATACCGAAAGCAATTAGACCGGTTTCAATTGGCTCGTTAGGTGATGTTCCACCCACACCAGCGAAACGACGAATCTCCAACTTGCCGTCAATCCAGAACTCAATGTAAGCACTGCCGCGTGCAGCATTTGTGCCACCAGCATTTATAACTACGTGGTGCCACTCGTTGTCAGCAACATTTGTGAATCCAATGATGTCTGTAATCTTGATTGACTGATTGATGCCAGTCTGGCGGTATGCACGGAAGTTCAACTTACCATCCTTTAGCCAGAATTCAGACGCACCAATGTATGAACTGATTCCAGTACCCGGCCTGTCGCCAGACTTGTCAGAACCACCCATTAGATATTCGTTCTGCCTACCAGTCCTGAATGAGAATTCAAGAGTTGATGGGCTGTAGAAAACCTCATCAGCATTGCTAAATGGGTTTGCTGGGTCATAAACGTCAATGTAAGCAGAGCCGTTAAAGTAGACGCTGCGACGACCTTCTGGGCCATTGAACTGACCAATGGTTACGTTTTGATACGTACCTACAGCAGTTTCATACCTAGAATCGTTCTTTAGAACACGGTTGTATACCTTTGTGCCACTAGACTCGTTAAGCCTCATCCACATATCTGTGTATCCAGTTACAGGGTCTCGCAGAGTCCTCATGGTTGAGCGGAAGTAAGCGTCATCGACTTCATTCTCGCCAATTGGCTCCCCGTTAATATCTGTAGGCTTTACTGCCAGTACAGTAATTGTAGGAGTGTCCAATTCAACTACCGCGTTGTTCTGAACCGCAATTGTCACATCGTTAGCGATAAGAGAGGTGCCCGGTGTGTCTAGGTCAACAACCGCTGGTAGAGAAACAGTTGGCTCTACAGTTGCAACAGCAATTGAAGGAGTGTCCAAATCGACTGTTACATTAGGGCTAACGATGGTCTCAACAGTAACATCCTGAGTATCTGCTGAAAGCGTTGCAGATGTAACGTCAATAACTACTGATGAAGATGTTTCTACAGTTGTGTCAACAGAAGCAACAGAAACACTAGGCGTGTCTGCAATAAACGTGGTTGATACCTGAGCAGAAACAGTAACGTCTTGTGCTGCCAAAGAACTAATAGCAGCGGTAGGAACGTCAGTGGTTACGTTAAGCGGTGCTGGTGAGTAGTAGGTCTCAACGTATGGTGCAGAACCAGCAGGCGTAAACTCTGTTGACCTGAATGAGTAAAGGCTTCCGCCAGACTCCTGCGCAAGAATGATTTCTACATTTGCCCTGTTGTTGTCAAAGGCGTCCTGAACAATTTCAGCGATGTTGATTGAGTTCCATCCGGCAACCATAGCAGATGCGTCCACTGTTCTAATAGCAGCACCTTGCTTTGCTCCACCAGAGCCACGGTAAACACCGATTGTCAATGCTCCTGAGCCACTGTCCTTGTATACCCACAGAACAGAACTTGTCAGGGTGACACCGGCAGATGAAATAGATGTTCTAGGAAGAATAAATCGTGCTCGATAGTCATTTGTTGAACCACCCACAGTAACAGTAGATGCGTTAGTTGAATACAAAACACCGTTCTGCCAAGTTTCATCGGTCACAACTGATGAAATCTTGCCGTGAGCATCAATTACAGGCTCTACCGTTTGCACGCTCATTGTAGGAACCTCGGCGTCAACGGTAACACTTGTGATTAGACCTGCGTTGTAGTGGTCTGTTACGTGTGTAGAGTTAACAGCAGTGGTGTAGATAGCAACGTTGTCTAGCGTTCCCTTGTAGTATTCAGCAGCAAGCGCACTGTTTCCACCAACGAATACAGTGCCCGTGCCGAAGTTATAGGTACTCTTGGTTGTAGTTGCTGTTGCCACCTGTGCTCCGTCAACGTACAACTTTGCTGCTGTACCGAAGACTGTCAAAATTACGTGGTGCCAGTTACCATCATCGTACCTGTTTGGTGAGATAACGGTTGTACCAGCAATATATGCCTCTACTCGACCCGGGTTTACATTTCCCGTGATGTTAGAGCCACGACCACGCAGCAAGATAATGTCGGTTCCGTCTCGCCTGACAAATGTTGGATAGTCGTTAGACCAGCCTAGGTTGCCGGGTGACTTGAACCATGCTTCAATGCTGAACTGTGTGGTAATTGATGGAAATGACGTTGCAGTGGCCTGTCCGCTGGTGCCATTGAATGACCAACCGTTTCCAACATTTCCTAATACGCCAGTGGTAATACCACCGGTTAGGGTTAGTGTCCTTCCTCCTGAACCGCTGTCAGTTCCAGTAGATGTTTCCATTTCATAGAAATCTGCTGGGCTGTCGGTCAATACTACGTCTCTATAAGCCATAATTAATAAAAATAGCCTTGGCTATTGCTGCAAACTCATGCAGCGGCCAAGGCTAGTTCCTTTCCGTTTGAGTTGTCTGGTGAAACTGCACTTAGGCTGGTGCCACCGATAGATGGAACGCCAACCGTAGAGGCAGAAACAGTGTTCTCATACCCGGCGACCACAAAGAATGGGCCTCGGTTAAGAACGATAGCAGTTACGTCGTCGGATGCGATTGCTACCTGTGCTGTTTCTACCTCTACGATTGCGTTCATGTTAGTTGTATCCTATCAAGCAGCAGTTGCGGTGAATACACCGTCTGTGCCCCATCGGACAATAAAGTCACCATTGCTTGATGCACGGTCAGTTGTAAAGTCGTAGTATGCAATTAGTGCCTTAGAGGCGTTGGTTGCACCTGAGTCGTCATAAACAACTGCGTAACGGGCGGTAACAGAGGAACTTGACCATGTTACGTCCGCAGCGTCGAACTTGGTGGTGTTCGTAGCAGCATCATAAGTTACAGTCTTTGAAGCAAGGGCCTGTCCACCAGCGGTGTAGCCAGTTCCGGTAACCTCATTTGCAACAACATCGTCAAGATAGTCGTGACTGTCCTGATTTGGGGTGTATGCGCTAGAAAGCAACATAACCTTGATGGTGTCGGAATCAAAGTCGATTTCCTTGTTGAAAGCCTTTGCAACTACTGAGCCATATACCTTAGAAGCCATTTAAATCACGCCGTCTTCTCGATAACGTGGACTGCTTCTGCATCGCCAACAGCGAATGCACGCCTTGCACGCATCTTAACTTCACGCTCGTCGTAATCCCAACGGAAGTCGGAGATTGCAGACTCAACACCATCTCGTACACCCAAGATTAGGTTGTCAGCGTTAGCAACAATTAGAAGTGGGCTACCAGTTGGAGCCTCAGTAGCGGTCGCAGAAGTACGAGCACCGGTAGAGTAAACAACATTACGTCCGAAGATGCTTTGCTGTCCACCTCCAAGTGGCTCGGTAACAACGCGAAGGCCGTCAGCATCCTTTAGGTTGCGCAATGCACCAGCGAATGATGGGTGAGCGATGATAACTAGGTTACCGTTGTAGTCACCTTCCTCGACGGCTGCAAATAGGTCGTTTAGCATTTCAAACTTCAATGCGCCTGCGGTAGCAGTTACATTGCCAGCAGATGTTGCTGCATTGTAAACAGACTGGAATGGGACAGAAGTACCCGGGCCAGTTGCGTCAGCAGTAACACCTAGACATGCATTATCCAACTCCTTTGCAAATGAAGATGCCCATGAGCGCTTGTAAGCGGCAAAAGCATCAACTACAGCGTCTCGCTCGTCCTCGACGGATAGAGTGAAACGGTCAGCCCACTTATTAGCCTCCAATAGTACGGAGTCTAGGACTGCGGACTGCTGTGGAATCTGAGCACCCTCGGCAACGATGTCAACACCCGTGTGGGCGAAGGTAGGAACGCGAAGTGCGTCACTCGTCATCTGAACCTTGCGGGCAACCTGCTCAACAGCAGACTCAGCATAAATCTTGGTAAGGACTTCGCTACCAGACTGTTCTACAATCCAGCCGTTAGACCTGTTCAAGTCAGTTCTAGCCATATAATTTCATTCCTTTCTTTAGAGTATTTGTTTGATGAAATATGGTTTGGTCTCAACGTAGTCGTACGAAAACGGAGACGGAACCATACGCCAATCGTACGAAAGGAAATATGGTTCTTTCTGTTTTCAATACTAACACATCGTAAATCTCAATGCATAATCAGCGACGAGCAAATAGTGCATCAACCTGAGATTCGGTTGTTGACTTCTCTGCCGCAGCAGGAGTCTTGTCATGGATGTCGGCACCAGAGCGACTGGCTCGCTTCTTGGCGTCAAACAGGGTTGGAAG
>Ga0164309_10000879_pt1 | contig 15388 bp, 10 predicted proteins | sample Whisoiple_247_MG_FD_109984 | JGI IMG/M metagenome (GOLD analysis project Ga0164309, IMG submission 109984) | Soil microbial communities amended with fresh organic matter from upstate New York, USA - Whitman soil sample_247_MG | ecosystem: Environmental > Terrestrial > Soil > Unclassified >...
AGCGACATCGTGTCAGGGGTGATCAAAGGCACGGTATTTTGCGCCGCAATCGCCCTCATCTCTTGTCAGCAGGGGTTAGCCACGTCTGGCGGTGCCGAAGGCGTCGGGCGACGCACGACGAGCCTGCCCCGCGCTTTGGGGTCATGTTTCAGTCCGGAGCTTTGTTCAGCTCGATGACGGTTGGTGAAAATGTGGCTTTTGCCCTCCAAGAATGGACACATCTGCCGGTGGATGCGGTCGCGGCCATCGTGCGGGCGACGCTCGCGTTGGTCGGCTTGGAGGGAGCAGAAAACACGGGTTGACCGCGTTCGAAGAGCTCCGCACTCTGCCGCCAAAGGCGAGGGTCATTGTAACGTTCAGCCTGCGCGATGATCGCCGTTCGGTCGTCGAACGCACGTTGGTTCTGGAGCGACCGATCGTGGCAAGGTCTGGAACAGACGCGGCTCAGCGCCTCACCGAAACCTTGAGCGACACCTTGGAGGAGGCAGTGCGCCAAGTCGGCGATGAAGTGGTTGAGAAACTGCGACCCATGCGCACTACGTCATCTACTGTTGATGAACGCTGACAAAGCGTGGTGCGCGTGCGCCAGCGATCTCGCGACGGTCAGGCTTGTGACATCGTGCCACACGCAAGCGATCATCACTCGAACTCCTTTTGAGAGGCCGGACTTTTCCTTGGCGCCATCAGTCTCGATGAAGTACAAGTAAGAGTGCGCCGAAAGGCACGTTATGTCTGGGGCCAACATCATCCGCCTGCCAAAGGCGCCGTCCCTCTCGTGGGATGACTGTCGACTTCTTGTCGAAAGCGTCGTCGACTACGCGATCTTCATGCTCGACGTAGACGGGTACGTCACCACGTGGAATCTCGGGGCCACTCGCATCAAGGGCTATCGCGCCGAAGAGATCATCGGGCAGCACTTCTCCAAATTTTTCGCGAGTGAAGATATCGATACAGGCAAGCCCGAGCGCGAGTTGACACTTGCCGCTGAGCAAGGACGGTTCGAAGACGAAGGGTGGCGGGTTCGGAAGGACGGTTCACGCTTCTGGGCGAACGTCGTCATCACCGCCTTGCACGACGAAAGCGGCAAGCTTCGCGGCTTCGGCAAGCTCACGCGTGACCTCACCCTTCGAAAGGCCGCGGAAGAGCAGCTCCGCCAGGCCGAACAGCGCTTTCACCATCTCGTTGATGCGATCACCGACTACGCGGTGTTCATCCTGGACGCGACCGGCCACATCGCGACGTGGAATCCAGGCGCCGAGCGGGTCAAGGGGTACAGCGCGAGTGAGATCGTTGGCCAGCACTTCTCCGTGTTCTACACGACGGACGATCGATCCGACGGCAAGCCCGAGCGGATATTGGAGATCGTTCGGCGCGACGGTCGTTTCGAGGATGAAAGCTGGAGGGTGCGCAAGGACGGCTCGCTGTTTTGGGCGAATGTCGTGATCACCGCTCTGCGCGACGATCACGGCCAGCTCATGGGCTTCGCCAAGGTCACTCGAGACCTCACGGAGCGCCGGCGGCAGGAGCAGGAGCGCTTGCAGCATGAACGGGAGGTCGCTGCGAACGAGGCGATGCTCGCTTCCGTGCGAAGCTTGGTGGACAACCTGCCCGAACTCGCGTGGACGGCGTACCCCGATGGCTACGTCGACTTCTACAACCAACGCTGGTTCGACTACACCGGCTCCACGCTGGCCGAGACGGACGGTTGGAAATGGCAAGCACTCCTCGATCCCAAGTTCGGTTCGTCGGTCCTCGAACGCTGGAAACAGGCAATCTCGAACGGTGAAGCCTTCGAAATGGAGTTCCCCATTCGCGGCGGCGATGGAGTCTTTCGCTGGTTTCTCACGCGAATAAGACCGCTGCGCGCCGCGGACGGAAGCATCGCCCGTTGGTTCGGAACGAGCACGAACATCGACGAGCTCAAACGCGAAGAGGCTAGACGAGAGCGAGCACGCGGCGAAGAGCGTGCTCGCTTGCTGACGCTGCTCCGGCAGGTGCCTGCGATAGTGAATTTTCTACGCGGTCCCGAGCTCGTTTTCGAGTTCGTACATCCGCTCGCGACGGCGGCGATGGGCGGTCGTGACGTGCTCGGCAAGGCTCTCGCCGTCGCCGTTCCAGAGGTGGTCGAGCAACCCTACTATCAACGGCTGCGGAGCGTGTACCAAACCGGAGAGCCAATCACGCAGCTCGAAGCGTTGACGTGGTACGAACTCGACTCGCGCCGGGTCGAGACCTACTGGAACTCCGTCTATCTGCCCGTTTGTGACGAGCAGGGCCGCATTGAAGGCGTGATGACCTTCGACATCGACGTGACGCAGAACGTGCTCTCACGCCGGGAGCTCGAAGCTGCCAACCGCGCCAAGGACGAGTTCTTGGCGACCGTCAGTCATGAACTGCGTACACCGCTCAACGCCATCGTCGGATGGGCAGCGCTGCTGCGCCAACGAAGTTTGGACCCAGCCATCGCAAAGCCCGTCGAGGTGATTCATCGCAATGCGCAAGCGCAGGTGCGGATCATCGACGACATTCTCGATGTCTCTCGCGTGATCAACGGAAAGCTACAGATCGATCCTAAGCCTACGGATTTCGTGGTCATCGTTCGGGACGCTCTCGAGGTCATTCGTCCGTCGGCAGACGCCAAGCGGATCAAGGTAGATTTCAAGCCTGATGCCGAACTCTGCCTGATGGTCGCCGATCCCGAGCGACTCCAGCAAGTCGTCTGGAACTTGTTGTCGAACTCCGTCAAGTTCACGCCTTCCGGAGGGACAATCGAGGTCCTCATCCGCCACGAGGACGCCAAGGTAGTACTCACCGTCAGCGATACGGGGCAAGGCATCGATCCAGCGTTTCTGCCCTTCGTTTTCGATCGCTTCAAGCAGGCTGACGCTTCGACCACACGTCGAGTGGGCGGGCTTGGTTTAGGCTTGGCCCTCGTCCGTCATATCGTCGAACTCCATGGCGGCACCGTGGAAGCCACGAGTAACGGTATTGGCAAGGGGGCCTCGTTCAGCGCGACACTGCCCCTTCGGGCAGTCGTCGCGGTGAGCGCCGTGACCAGCACGCGGGGTGACGGAACCTCTCCCGCGCCGCCCAGTAGCGCTACCCTGGCCGGAGTTCGTGTTTTGGTCGTCGACGACGAAGCTGATGCACGCGAGTTGGTCGCCGCGGTGCTGACCAACGCCGGCGCAGCGGTTGAAACAGCCCGATCGGCTTCTGAAGGATTCGACCAGTTCCTCCACTTCCGCCCGGATGTGCTCGTGAGCGACATCGGTATGCCTGACGAGGACGGCTTCTCCTTCATGCGGCGGGTACGCAGCCTTCCGCGCGAAGAGGGCGGAGGCGTCCCGGCCCTCGCACTCACCGCATTCGTGCGAGAGGAGGACCGGACGAAGGCGCTACGCGTGGGATACACGGCCCACATCGCAAAGCCTGCGGATCCCGAGGTCCTGACAGCCGCTGTGGCTAATCTCTCGGAGATTCGCCGCCGCACTTGAACTCGCGGTGGCGCTGTGCGCCGAGGTCCTTACCCACCATCGCGAACACCCGTCATGAGGCGCAGTGTCCCGAAGTGACAAGCATGTCGGTCCCTGGTGCGCGCGAAACACCCAACGAGAGGTCAGCTCGTTCGGATATGTCCGTCGAATCGAAGCGTGCGCTTTTCCCCAGCAGTTGCGCATGGTTTTTGCACACGGGCGGCCGTGCCACGAGTCTTGTTGTTGATGCGAGGACCGATTGAAGCGTCAGCTTTAACCGCGCGCGTCGAGGGAGAGTCTTGGGCGCTAGCAGAATTCGCGATCTGTTATCAGCTGCCGGCGAACCAAGATGGTTTGGATGACGCGCTCGAAGCTCAGCGAGCGCTGACCGAGGTGCTTCGCCAACTGTTCGGACAAGTAGCAGAAAACATTCCTGTGTTTGCGGCGAGCCATCGCGCGGGCGAACGGGTCGAAGACTACGCGCTGGCATGGGGTGCAACCGTGGTGCGCACATAGGGAAAACCGAATCGACGGATAGCGCGTTATCTATTACCGTCAGTCGCCTTGCTGAACTTCAATCATCTTTACTACTTTCACGTGATCGCCTCTGAGGGGTCCATCAAGGCTGCAGCCGATCGACTCGGAGTCACCCAGCCAACAGTAAGTGAGCAACTGCGCATGTTGGAGCGTGCGCTGGGCGTAGAGCTGTTCGAGCGCACTCCCCATGGGTCTCAAGCTCACCTTCGCAGGACGGGAGGCGAGTGAATACGCCGCGTCTATGTTCCTAGCCGGGGAACGCTTGATCAAGGCTGTGGGCCAGAGCGCCAAGCCTCCAGAGGTCGTCCTGCGCGTTGGCGCGAGCGCGACAATGGCACGAACCATCGCGGCCGACTTCTTGATGCCGATCTTGTCGATCGAGGGCTGTCGCTCGTCGATCCGAGCGGGTGAGTTTAGCGAAATGCTGCGGGATCTTCGCGCGCGCGATCTCGACCTCGTGATCGGTGAAACCGAACCCGCCGAGTTAGCGCGAGCGGGCCTAGTCGTCGAGCTGATCTGCCGACCATCGTTGGTCGCCGTGGTGTCGCCAGATGTCGCGCCGCTAGAAGACTGGAAGAATCTGTCCCTTCTGGAGTATCGAACTTCTTCTGCTTACCTGGTGTGAGCGTTTGGCGTCAAGAACATGGGTTAGCGCTCAGCTGGCTCGGCTTGCGCGGCCTTTTCACGACTCTTTTCCAAATCCAGCACGTAGCGCCGGCAGTGCTGAAGGTATGCGCGTTCGTGAATGCCGATCAGCTCCACCACCCCCGCCCAAAGCCAAGGAGGGGCGTCCATACTCCGCGTATGTGATTGCGAAAGTTCCTTCCGCCATTGATCCCGCGTCGCTGCATCCAACTGTCGCGCGTGCGCCAAACCGACGATGCGTGCGAGCGCGCGTGCTGTGGCGCGCGCCTCCACGTCGTCCATCATCTCGAGTTCGAGCTTGAGGTCTTGGGGCATCAACTCACGCACGAAAACGGGGTGATTGAGGATAGTTCCGGCCAGCATGCGTTCGCCCAGAGTGGGAGAAAGGGCCCTGGCCCCCAGCACCACACGTTCACCCTGATGAGTTGGAATCTGAGCAGGTCGAGCGCTCGGAGCAACGGTTGCTATGGCTTCTTTGATATCCAACAGCGCGTATCCGCCATCGCCTTGAACCTGACCCACGACACCAATCAGTGCGGCGCAGCGCCACAATCCGAGCGAGCTGCATCCCTTCACCCAATACGCGGCGTCGAGGAGTCGAATCCTCGCCTGGTCATCGCGACAATCGAGCCGCGTCACGAGCTGCCGAACGCGTTCCTTGTCGAGGAAGCGCTCGACGGCTGTTCGCTCTTCGTCAACCAGCGGCCAAAACCGATCGCCGAGTGGAAAGCGTGGCTTCTTGCCAATACGGTCTCGGTGCAGGTGCCGCCACTTGCGGCGCGCTTCCCGCACGACGAAGCGAACGGCCGCGCTATCCGTCGCCGCGGTCGTGTCTCCGGGGTTCTCGAAGGCATCCAGGTAACCGCTCATGAGCTCCTCGACCAGCCGAGCCGTAACGACCCCTGGGAGATCCGAGCTGCGCGCCGCCATCGCTAGGCTCAACGCGAGGCGCACCAAATCATGAGCTGGGTTACCGGGTACTGTCTGGTCGAGATCGCGCAACTCGACTTCGATCTGCGCATTGCAACGCGCAATCGGGCCCAAATTGCCGACGTGGGCGTCCCCACAAATCCAGACCGTCGGGCCCTGGGGGATCCCGCGGCCCTGCGTGGTCGCCAACCATTCATAAAATTGCGCGGTGCTACCGCGTACGTAGGCGTGAGCATCGCGCGCCATCTTCACGTCTCGCCGTCGATGCAACTGCGGAACGCGCAGCTCTTGCGCATGTGCTGCGCTTCCGGATTTGGAGCTCTAGCTTTCACTGCGCGCGATCCCCCGGCTCTCAATAGGCACGAGTGAACGCTAACACGTCGCAGCCCCACCGACCTGCAGTGGAGCAATCGCGCGTCGTCGCGTCACGAAAGACCGTGGCGAGCAGGCTAGCTGCGAAACTTCGATCAATGATCTTGAGGCATCTCGCCTCAGCCGTGCGCCCGAGCGTCGAATGAACTCAGCCCTCCCCCACTATTCAGCCGTCTGAGCCCTCCCGCGGAAATGAGACAATCCAAGACGTACCATCGTCTTGCTCGACGCGTCGATGCGCGCGAGATCGCGTGACAGGTACAACCGTTCGTGGATCAGGGCGATTGAATGGAGACGCGCGATCGAATCATTGAACACGCTCAATGATTCTGAGTCCCGCACATAGCCGCGACCGAGACGCAGCAGGCTCGCGATCACCTGAAGGTTGTTCTTGACTCGGTGATGAACCTCCTTCAGGAGCGTCTCTTTTTGAGCGAGCGATTCGAGCAAGGCGCTGTGAGCTTCATTCCTTTCGGCTCGCGCCCGCTCGAGCTCGGTCACGTCGCGCAACAACGACAGCGTTGACGGGACACCCCGGAAGTCCATACCAATGGAGTCGACCTCGAGGAGCACTTCTTGCCCATCCGTACGCCAGAAACTGAGCACCTCGGGGGTCACGAGCTCACCACGCGCGGTCTCGGCGACACGTTCAGACATACGCGCTCGCGACACAGGTGCCGCCAGCTCCGAGATGTCTCTCCCGATCAGATCATCCGCGGAGTCACGCCCGAGCATCCGGACCAACACCGGGTTGGCGAAAGTCATCTTGGGACCAACGCGCACGCCGATGCCGATCGGCGCACGTTCGGCCAGCGCACGGAAGCTCGCCTCCGATTTTGTGAGGGCAGCCTGCGCCGCTTGCAGTTCGGTTAGATCGACGAGCGCACCAAGGTAGCTCGAGACTGCCCCGTCAGAGAACAGCGGTACGGAGTGCGTGTGAGCAAATACCACTTGGTCATCGTGAACGAAGCGGAGATCGTGATTGACCCCCCGCCCCACGTTGGCCTCAGCCTTCGCCTGCGTCCGCTCGGCCATGAGCGCGGACATGTCATCAGGGTGAACATACCGCATCCAGCCCTCGCCCAAAAACTGTTCGGACGAAACACCAGCAATGCGGCATGCCCACTCATTGCCGTAGATGCACCGACCGGCTAGGTTGGTCTCGTAAATTCCCACCGGCGCAAAGTTCACGAGCGCCCGGTAGCGAGCTTCACTCCGCTCTTGCGCCTGACGCGCTCGCGCGGCCTCGGTTACATCCCGAATAATCGCCAGGATTGCCGGCTTGCCGCCGAACACCGAAGGCATGCTGGTCACCTCGACCACCACGGGCGCCCCATCCTTCCTACGGCATTCGAGGATCCCTGCACGAGTGGCATGAGCGGTGGGCCGTGAGCGCTCTGCTCTTCGAGTCGAGCCGCACCTAGAATTCGTTGAGCCGCCAGGTTCGTGCTGACAACGGTCCCGGACTGGTCCTGGACCACGACACCTTCCTCCATCGAGTCGAACAGTGCACGAAGACGAACATTTGCGTCCCTTAGTTCAGCCTCCTTCGATCGAAGCGCTCGACGCTCTTCTGCTCGCTCTTCTTCATCCTGGAGCTTTCGTTTGCGATGCTCCAATTGAACCATGACTTGAGACGCGACCAAGCGCAGAGCCTCCAGTTCGTTGGTTGGCGGCCGAGGTTCACGATCGATTGCGCACAGCACGCCAAGCACAGCTCCGCTCGCGGTCTGCAGGGGCACTCCGGCGTAGAAGCGAATCTGTGGATCGCCGGAAACAGATGGGTCACTCGCGAAGTTCGCGTCGGCGCTTGCCTCAGAGACCGCAAGCGGTTCGCGGCTCGCGACGACTCGATCGGAAAACGCCGTGGCCCGACGCGCTGAGTATCATGCTGAGCAGCCGCCGCGCTTCGCTACTCGTGCGCCGTCTTTTGGATGCTGCGCACCGGCCCGCGCGGCTCGATCGGCATCGTGAACACCAGGTGCGCACCATGGCCGTGTTCGCTCGTGAGCGAGTAGCTGCCGCCGAGTTCTTGGCACGCCACGGCCACCGCCGACAGACCCACTCCGCGCCCGGAAATATCCGTCGTCACACTTGCGGTCGAGACGCCGTCTGCGAACAAGGATCGCTCGAGCTCTGCGCGGGACGCGTGCGGCAGACCTTGAGCGGTTGCTCGGGCGCGCGCGAGCTCCCAGTCGACGCCGCGCCCGTTGTCGATGACTTCGACCACTACATTGTCATCGACCTGGCGTGCACGCAGCCGAACGCGATTCTTTGCCTCGCGAGCGTTCAGTTCTTCGCTCGTGTACAGGCCATGGTCGACCACGTTGCGCACCACATGCGCGAATGCGGACCAAAACTGCCTGAATCGAACCGCTGACAGGCGCACGCCTTTGGCTTCGACGAGGGTCTCCGGCTCTTCCTTGCCGAGTCGTTGGGCGAGGCGCCGGATTTGCTCGCCTGCCCGCGAAAGCTGTGTTTGCGCCGGCTCGTACTCGATGCGACGCAAAAGTGCTTCGACGCGCGGGTATGGCTTCGCTGCGGTGGTGAGCTCATTGAGTTCGCCGCGTGTGATCTCGAAGCGATCGCTGCCGTCGAGTCCCCACGTGGCGACGCGTGATTCGAAGCTTCCCCACGCCTCGCGCAGGGCTTGCACGTGCGCGTCCAAGAGCTCGGCGTGGCCTTCCACCAATGCTTGCTCGAGGGCGTGCGCCGCGCGTGCCACGCTGTCGAGGTCGAACATGGCCGCGTTGCCCTTCAGGGTATGAATGACGCGCATCTGTTCAGCCGAATTCGCGAAGCTCCCTTGCACGATTCGTTCGTAAAATTTGCGCGCTTCGTTCAGGAACATCCGGAATCCGGATTGATCGTTCAGGAACCGCTCGACCACCTTCATCTGTTCGCGTTGAGCAGCCTCAGCGCTGCGCGCAGCCACCTCGGCTGTCACGTTCGACACCATCAGGAGCGCGCCCCGAACCACCTCTCCATCGAGGATTGGCTTGTAAGACAGTGCGTAGTTGTTGCCGTCTCGATCCAGGCGCTTGAGCGACTGGGCGAGCACTACCTCCGTCGGTAAGAACCCATCCGTGAGCTGTTCCCAGTCGAGCTGCAGATGAAGGCCGAGGTCGGCGCGGCCGCCCGCCAGATGCTCGAAAAACCGGGCCCCGATGGCTGGTGTCCCGAAGAATTCGTCGAACGCGCGCGAGCGTTCGTTCGACATGGTGCCGTCGGGCGCGAGGGTCACGAGGCCTTGCTCGACGGTGTCGAGCACTAGCCGCATGTCGCGATTGCGCGTTTCGAGTTCGCTGGTTCGCGCTTTGACCAGGTCTTCCAAGTTCTTGCGGTGGTCGTCGAGCTCTTGATCGCGCGCCTGGATCCCGGACAGCATGTCATTGAAAGCGTCCGTCAGCGTGCCCAATTCATCCCCGCTGATCTTCTCGACGCGCACTGAGAAGTCGCGGTTCTTTTGGATGCGTTCTGAGGCACGCGACAAGTTCGAAACGCCGCGCGAAATGTTGCGACCGATGATCCAAGCGAGCAAAAGTGACGTCGCAACGACGGCAACCACCAAGTTGCGCGAATAGGTCACAGCAGCGCGTGCCGCCGCGACCTTGCTCTTGGCGACCCCGCGGGCGCGCCGTGCAAGTTCTCGCTCGACCTTGCCGAACGCCGCGATCTTCTCGCTCTGTACCTCGAACCACTCCTTCGCATCGATACCGAAATCGTCTTCCACCGCGTCGAGCGCTTTTTGACGAATGCGCACGGCGCGCTCCGCGGCCGGGCCGTGCAAGGCCGCAGCAAATAGCTGCGCCTGGTCATCCGAAGCGAGCCGCTCGAGCGATTCGACATACACGGCCTCTTCAGTCACCAGCGTCACGAAGTATCGATACAGACCTGGCGCAAACACACCACGGGCAAAGGTGTTGCTCAACACGGCGTGCTCGCGCGAACTGCGCTCTTTCACCTGCATGGTCGCGACCAACGCCGACAACGCGCGCAGCAGCTCGCCATCATTGCTGAGTTGAGTGAGCGCCGAGCTCGCGCTGATCAGTGCGCTGTCCGTCTGGCCATAGAAGTCGAGGATCTCCGTGATGCTGACTTTTGCAGTCAGGACTCTTTGGCGCTCCTCGCCAATTTTTTCGAGTTGCGTGCGAGCACGCTTCAAGTCGCCACTGAGCCGTCGCGGAAGCCGTGATAGGTCGCGCTGCGCCAGAAACTCGTCCATGGCGCGCACCGCGCGGTCGGTCTTTCCCTCTTGAGCAACGAGCGGCGTCACATCTGGCGTCTCGGAGCCGGCCGCCAACGCCGCAAGCGCGCGCTCGGACTGCAGCTCGGCCACCGTATCCGCCATCCGCCCCGACAGCTCCACCAAGTCCTCGACCGAGCCAATGCCTTCGGCGCTGCGCGCGCGCTCGTTGGCGTCGCGCGTGATGTTGGTCGCCAAAAGAATGGCTCCCACGACCGGGATCCCGGCCAAAACCGCCAGCTTCACGCCGATCTTCCGGAAGCGCGTCAACAACATCCTCGGACAGTTAGCGACACACTCAACGGCGAACTAAAGCCCACCATCAAGTTGCCCCCCACAAATCCCGCAGAAAATGGCGCTGGGCGGCATTTATGGCTCTCGATTGCAGTGTCAGTGCTTTCCCTGACGGCAATGCGGGCGCCACGGCGGTCTGGTGATTGCCACTTTGATTCGAGGCATCAACGAAAAGAAGTGATCGCCGTGCGGGGTTCGCCCCATCCAGCCATGCATGCACTCTTCTCAATTTCGCGCGTTGCTATTTCTTGCTGGAAGCGTGGCCCTCGGCTGCGGCCGCGTCAGCCGGAGCATGGACGACGGCGCAGGTGCCGAAGGCGGCGGGGCTGGACGTGACTCGCAGGTGAACCTCGGCAATGGCGGCGCAGTCAACGGGGCTGAGACTGGCTCGCTCGGCGGCCACAGCAGCTGTCTATGGTCGGCTTCAGGCGCAGTCGCGTCGCCGACCCCGGCGGTTTCGACTCGGGGCGCATGCCGCGGGACCTTGCTGCTCGGAACCGCTCCTGGCATCGGCTTGCCCGACACTTCAAGCAACTACGACTACACCAAGCGAGTAGCCGTCGGTGACTTCGACGGTGACAAACAAGTCGATGTCATCGGCATCGATCGAGGTCGCGGCAGCACGGTCGCACGGCTTTACCATAGCGTTGCTGGTTGGCGTTTCGGCGCCGGGGTCGAACTGCACAAACAGCCCGACCCAGTTCCGCAAGACATCGTTACTCGTGACTTCAGCGGCGACGGGAAGCTGGACGTCGCGATCACCAACAAGGATGCCGTGCTGCTGCTGCAGCAAAACCCGGCAGGTGTTCTGGAGCTCGCGGGATCTTTTGCGGTGCCCGGCCTAGCGGACCGTCTCGCGACGGGCGATGTCAACGCGGACGGTCGCAATGATCTGGTCGTCTCCACGCTCGCCGGCGACTCGTTGAGCGTTCTGTTGGCGCAACCGAGTGGGGGGTTCGCAGCAAGTGTTGACTACGCGACCGGCTTCCAAGACATGTACCAACGCGATGCGGCCGCGCCCGTCATCGCCGATTTCAACGCGGATGGCTACGGCGACATTGCCGTCGCTGATCCGGTGTCAGGGATTTTGAAGGTCCTTTTCAGCAGCGCTTCGGGCCCCTTCGCAACGAACACGGACATGAGCGTCGGGCCGCAACCACGAGGCCTAGTGGCGGTCGACTTCGATCGCGACGGTGCGGTGGATCTGGCAACTGCTGGTGACGGAACCATCCGCGTCCTGCGCAATCAAGGACACGGTACCTTCGATAACGGAGGCGTGTACCCGGTGACGGGGCCTTACGAGTGGCTCGGCAGCGCCGATCTCAATGAGGACGGCATCCTTGACCTGGTGGCCAGCGGCGAGGACATGGCCGTATTGCTCGGTCGCGGGGACGGCACGTTCGAAGAGCCGGTCAAGCACGGGTGGGATGGTTTCGGGTCGGCGGCGATTGCCGATCTCGATGGTGACGGGCACCTCGATCTAGTTGCGGCGCAGATTGGCATAGTCGTTCTGCGCGGCGATGGGCGAGGCGGCTTCGTCGAACCAAACCCGAAAATCAAAGTTGCGATCGACAATGGCACGCTCAACGCGCGGGACGTGAATCAAGATGGCTTCCTGGATCTCGTCGTATCCGCATCGGAAATGGCGACGAACGAAAACGATCCGACTGGCACCTCCTCTGTGCTACTCGGCGACGGCACCGGCCAGTTTGGGCGCGAAGCGCCGGCTTTGGACGGTGAGAAACCGTACTTGCAGCCCCTCGCCGACTTCGACAACGACGGCCTGCTCGATGCGCTCGGGCCACCCAACGACCAAGGCTTCATCAAGCTGTTTCGAGGAAACTGCAGCGGGGAAGTCACCGGCGAGACGTTGAACCTGCCAGCCTATGAGAGCTACAGCTGGCGTGCGGCCGACTTGAACGCGGATGGCTTTCAGGATCTCGCTTACCTGTTTTACGACGCGCTCATGATCGCCCTCAATGATGGGACGGGTCACTTTCTGAAGCCCGCGCGCTACCCATTTCCGAACTCGTTGAATTCAGCCGTCCAGCTCGTCATCGCGGATCAAGATGGGGACGGCATCCTTGACGCCAGCGTTTTGGTGCACGAACCCAACTCGCTCTTGATGTATCGCAACGATGGCAGCGGCGCGTTTCAGGTCCGCACTACCGTCAACGAAATCGTCGACTTCGAGTGGGATTGGCCAGATGATCTTTCATCCGGTGATCTCAACGGTGATGGCAGGCTCGACTTCGTGATCGCGGCTGGCGACATCACTGTACTGCTCGCCCAGGCTGACGGCAGTTACGCCCGCAGCCACATTGACCCGCAAGTGGCGGAAGTGGGCGATCTCCACGTGCTGGACATGAACAGCGACAATATCCCTGACATTGTCGGCTGGTTCCGCTATGGCCTGGTAGTCGCGCTGGGCGCGGGCGACGGCACATTCCTCACGCCGCCTCTGCCCTATCACACGGGCAACTGGAAAAGCAGAGGGCCGATCGCGGACTTCAACCACGATGGTGCACCGGACGTTGTATTCACCGACTACAACGACTCGGTGGCCGTGTGGCTCAACGGTTGCGCGAATTGATATTCGATTGCCGAGCGCATCGAGAGGACGTCACGAGAGGCTGGAACGAGCCAGCCCCTCGTAACGCTTCCGCCCAATCAGGGCGGGCCGGCCGCGCCGCCCTTGATCCAATCGTAGAGGATCTTCAGCTCGGCGTCGGTGAACGTCTTGCCGCTCGGCGGCATGGCTGCCGTGTTGCAAGGCTTGTTCACATCGCTCGACACGCAACCCGCGCCATCCGCCGTACCTGATGCCTTCAGGTACAGGAAGCTGTGCTCCGGGTCACCGGGGACGAGCAACTGAATTTGCCCGCCGTCCAGCGACGCGCGCTTCAAGCGACCGACGATGCACTTGCTCGAGACCGCGCCACCCAAGGTGAGGTTGGCGTACGGTGAGGTTTGCGACGGACCATGGCAGCTGGCGCAATGGTTCGAAGCGGACTCGAAGAGCGGGCGCACCTTGGTGTGGAATTCCCCGCTTTCATTGACGTCCGGTGGGCAATCGGTCGTCGCCATGCCGGTGTTGCCTTTAAGGATATTCTCGGCAATATCCATCTCGTTGCAGGACTGCTTGAGATCCTGAGTGTACTTCTGCATCGCCGCGGGGTCTTTGGTGATGCCCTTGGCGATGCGGTACTTCTCCCACACGTTGTCGATCCAGCCGTGGAGCTTCCAGAACATGTAGTTCGTGACGTTCACCTGGCCGTCGTTCAAGCCGTGCGCGCTACCCGTGCGCGCCCACTGATCGTGCAGGTTGAAGTGCAGACCGATGTATGGCTCGTTCGGCGAATCCGCGAGCGGCTTCGCGCCGACGTTGCATTGCAACCAGTGGCCCAATGCACCCTCGGTCGGGAACTTGGCGAGGTTCTCCGGCTTGTCGATATTGTCGCCGATATCGGCGGCGGCGAGGACTTGCGTCTTGTTCGCGCCCCAGTTCGGGTCGCTCGCGTTCCACGGCGCGTCCAAGTCGGCCTTGGTCGTCGGGAACTTCTTGAAGCCGTCGAAGTCCGCGGCGTGCTTGGGCCAGAGCTGCTTGAGTGACTGCAGCATGTGTCGGTGAAACAGCAAGAACTGATAGCCGTCACCGGCGGTCTTGCAGTTTTGATCGGCGGGCACCAGCTCTGGGTGCTGCGTGCAAAGACTGGTGCTCAAGCCGAGGGGGCCCAAGAGACCACCCGCGGTGCCGTCCTTGCAACCGCGGACTGCGTGCCAGATGACGTGCGCGCCGGTCCACTTGTTGTCCGTCATCCACTGCAACACCTCGGGTTGCAGTGTGGTGTCGTCCTGCTTCATCGAGGTCTGGAAGATGACCGGGCCCGACTTCATCGTGGCGTCGGTGGGTTCGGCGGGATAGCCATAGAGGCAATGATCCGAGTTGGTCATTGACGGGCCGCCACCGCTGCCGTTGCCGCTGCCGGAGGTACCGACTGTGCCCGAGCCGGACGAACCGACAACCGGACCGGTGCCACCGGTCGCGGCTGCCGGTGCACCACCGGTGCCAACGCTCGTTGAGCCTCCCGCACCGGGCAGTGGATTGTTGCCAGTACCAGCGCTCGGCGTGACCGAACCGTTCCCAGCAGTCGCAGGTGGATTCGTTGTGCCCGAGCCGCCCGCGCCGGCGTGGCTTCCATCACTGCTACAGGCCGCGCTCAGCGCAACTGCTGCGAGTGCAGCTGACGCGAGCACTCGCGAGGCTGCGCCAAGCGTAGTGGTCATTTCGCTTGCTGGTCGACGGAGTCGCATGTTGGGCTTTGTCGTGCGGTTGGCTATCTTCGATCGCATTTTTCTCTCACGAATTACGGGGTCGGGCCGGACCTGTCAGGTCGGGTCTACGATCATTTGGATTTGAGCGATGACCTTGTCGCCCATCTTCGTCGCGGTTGCGTGGCGCCCGCTGTTGTTCGCCTCATTGGCGGCCATCGCGTCCTTGTAGGCGGACAGCGTGGTGCGGGTCTTGTACGGCTCGTACGCCTCGTGAATCGACATGCTGAACTTCGGATCGAAGTAGAACTGGGTCGTGAAGATCCAGGCCTTCTCGTTGCTCTTGCTGTAGTCGACGCGGCCGTGCGACATCGAACCCTTCTTGAAGCACACGATGTGAATGTGCAAATCGCGGCCGTTGTACCAGCCCGGGAAGGTGCTCAAGAACGAAGCCACGCCGTCGGCGTTGGTGGTCTGCACGCCGCGGCAGAAGCGATCCGTGTTCTCGAGGTTCATCGAGCTCGGCTTGCCGTTGTACGGCGTGTCCGGCTTCTGCTCGTCAGACGTGCCGCGCGTGCCGAAGCCGCTGTAGAAGCCCTGCCCGTCCGTGTGCCAGATG
>Ga0164309_10000880_pt1 | contig 15383 bp, 10 predicted proteins | sample Whisoiple_247_MG_FD_109984 | JGI IMG/M metagenome (GOLD analysis project Ga0164309, IMG submission 109984) | Soil microbial communities amended with fresh organic matter from upstate New York, USA - Whitman soil sample_247_MG | ecosystem: Environmental > Terrestrial > Soil > Unclassified >...
CTGGAGAGCAATGGGTTGGTCTCCGCGGAATCTGGGGTTCTATGGAGAGCAATCGGTTGCTCTTCACAGCAAGTGTGATTGCCTGGCGAGCAACGGGTTGGTCTCCGCGGAATCTGGGGTTCTCTGGAGAGCAATCGGTTGCTCTTCACAGCAAGTGTGATTGCCTGGCGAGCAACGGGTTGGTCTCCGCGGAATGCGGGAATCGTCGGACGACCAAATGGGTTGGTCTTCGCCGGAGTGCGGGATGAGGGAATGAGCTAATCGCCATTGCGATGGTGCCTTGGGGCAATCGCTTGGTGATGGGCGCGTTCGGGACCTTGGGCGGCTCGGGGAGCGCCAGAATTCCACCTGGTCCCCAACACTCGAGCGAACCGTCTCGGTGGAGCCCGCAGCCCCCGAAGATGTCGTCGAGGACAGATGTGGGCGCGATCGCTTCGCTCTCCTCACCCCAACACTTCACTGTGCCGTCGAGCGCGAGCGCGCAGCTATGGTGATAGCCAGCCGCGACTTTGGAGAAGGCGCCGCGCGGCGGATCGGCCTGGCCAACAACCATCGCGCGAGGTGGCGCTGTCGGCGTCGTTGGAGCGCTACTCAGCGCATCACCGAACTTGGTCGCGCGTAGCCTCGTCGGAACTGGCGACGGCAGCTTTCGCGCGGGAGGACTGATCTCGACCAGCTTCGACCCGAACGGCGTGGTCTTCGTCGCCGACGTCGACGGCTCCGCAGACCTGATAAGCCAGGTCGATGGCCAAGTGCTCGAATTGAGCGGCACCTGTTTGGCGCACTGAGCGACGCGAAACGGTTATAGAGCCTAGTCGTCGCCATTGCGCATATTGACTAGCTCAGCGAGCGGATGCGTTTCCAATGTCTACACTTGCGAGTCGCGCTCGTGAGCACACCGAGAGGGTGATGGGGGCTATTAAGTAGGGGTTTACGTCTGGGTAAATAGTCGCTGATTCCAGAACATCGATGTGCCTCTTGTGGGTGATTTCGATGCTTGTGAGGTAAATGCGTGTTGTCAAACCCAAAGCGGTGAATAGGCAAGGTGTCTGCCTATCAGTGCGTTCCTGCCTTGTTTTCGTTGTGAATCTGTCATGTCGCGCCTCATCGTACGCACGGCACTGCCATCCAGCGAATGCCCTGAATCTCGGACGGTGCCTGCGATCTCAAGTAATGCAATGCGTCTTTAATGACGTCGAGTGTGCGAGTGGTGATCTGCGCGGCAAGATCACTCTAGCTTGTCGCCTTTTGCCATGGCGAAACCCGTCGACTGCGGTGTCGCAGCCGACGCTCGAACAAACACAGCTGCTGTTTCGCTGCTTGGTGATGTTGAGTGGGCCTCGCGTGTGTGATGCGTGGCGTCGAGTCGCTAAATCATGTTGATGGGTGAAACTCATTTTTGTGGTCGTTCGAGATCTCGATTTTGCTTGCTATGATTTTCGCCGTCGGATAGACAAGTCCCATGGGACAGCCAAGGGTGTGGGCTCGAGCAATAGGGTGTTGCGCATGGGCAGCCGCGGGTGTGCTGGCGTTGGGGTGTGTTCAACATCCCATCAAGGACACAGACAATCAGCTGCCAAAATCGACAGTGGCGAATCCGTGGGACGCGCAAGTGCACGTGTCCGGAGCGTACGCCTCTACAGATACTCCGATCACGATTTACGCTGTTTTACCCGATGATTCAGCGGGCGGAGGCGGAGGGGGCGGCATGACGAGCGCAGGCCAACAACTCACCGTTCTCACCACGGTAAACGCCGTGGGTAACGCAATCGTTAGTCCAGGCTTGCCGTCGTACTTCGTCTGGCAAACGCAGATCACCATTCCTCAGCGCTTTTGGCGTCGCGGCCACAGCTTCGGCTACGAGGCACGGTTATTGGCCAGCGCACAACAGCCTAGTGGCATGGGTGCGACTCAACAGCTGCTGCTCGGTACTCCGGAACATCCCGGTTCACCGGCGCTCTGTCGCGCTTTTAATATGGATCCAAATGCGTTTGGCAGCGTCGATGTTCAGAATCAGGCCAGAATAGCCTGCGCTGAAACCCCTTCCCAGGAAGAGCTCGAGTTTACGTTTCAAAGCGCCGATTTCGACGATAGTTGCGGCACCAATACCAAAGCTTGTTGCGACACCGGCGTTGCCTGCATCGGGTCGACTACTTGCGACATGACGAACAACCGCTGTAAAACGGACCCACCGACGGCACCCGCTCCGTCTAGCTCCGGTACGCACGGCGGCGTCAACGATGCGGCCAAGTGCACTCCGGGCGATGTGCAGTTGGTCACGGGCGTCAGGCCAGATGCTTGCCAAGTGGGCTTCACGGTCACGGCCGCAAAGCATTGTAATTCGAGCGGTAAGTTCGACAGCGTGGCTACGCCCGTGGAGTGTGACGAGACAACCACCAATGATCCGGGGGTCGACTGCTACTGCAGTATCGCGGGACCAAATTGCGGAAGCGGTGCCGGTCAGCCATGTGACGTACTGACGACCACGGGCGGTCTACCGGGCAACTGTGTGCCCGGGAGTTTTTGCGTGATTGACCAACAGCGCATGGGCTACACATGTGCCGCGCTCGGCCAAACGCCAACGCCTCAGTGTTGGAAGCCGTCCGATCTCAAGCAAACCAACTTGGGCAGTACCGGCGGGGACAGCGGAGGCTCTGGAGGCGGTGGTGGTAGCGGTAGCGGGTCGGCTGCGGCCGGCAAGGGAGGCGCGTGAAATGTCCACGAACATCGAATTGAGGTCCAGTCTTGTCGCGGCGCTGCTTGGCGCGCTCGGAGCCATTGGTTGCAGTGGACATCAGGCCGAAGAAACCGGCGCGGTCTCGCACGCGGCGGAGGCACTATCCAGCTTTCCGAGTAGCTGCGTGAATCGCGTCTGTTCGGCAAGCGTGAATGTGCCCACCGGTTTCGGTAAGAACGATTTTACGTTGCTCGCCGCACAGTCACTCAAGCTAGACCCCCGTGCCCAGGTGTTCGCGCCTGACGGCACGAAGGGGCAAGGCGCCGCGTTGGGCAGCGTTGGCGCAGACATCGGAAACGCGGCCAGCATGGGCCGGTTGCTATCGGTCGGCAATGTGCTGGTCGAGGCATCCGCTACCGTAACTGGCGGCATCACCAGCGCGGGCACGGTCACGCAACAACTCGGTGCCTCGGTCTCCGGCCCAGTGCTGCAACACACGGCAATCCCGAGCGTATCTGTAGCTCTCGAATCGCTGACGTTGCCCACGACATTTCGCGCAGCGGTCAACCTCGAACCGGGCACTTCTGCTTCGCTCCTCGCATCCGCCTACGACGGCCTTGCGATCAAGTCTCGCAGCACAGCGACAGCTCCGGCTGGCACCTTGATTTTGGGTGAATTCTCGCTCGAGCCGGGGGCCATCTTCAGCATCCAGAATCAGACTGGTCCGGTCGTCATCCATGTACTCAATCACTTTGCCTGCAAGGGTACGTGGAGCCTGGCCGCGGATACAGCCAACGTGAAGGTGGTGTATTGGGGTACCGATGCACTTTCGGTCGAGTGCTCACTCGGCGCCACGACGTTCGAAGCGCCCTTTGCCAGCGTCCGCGTGGCGGATCGTTTCAAGGTCGGCCAACTCATCGCCAAGGACGTGGAGCTGGGGGCGGACGCGAGCGCTAAGTCGCGCCTCTTTCACACGCTCACGACCGGCGCGGGCGGCACTGCGCTCACCAGTTTGAGCACGAGTGATCTGCAAAGCGCTTGTCAGCAAATCAACTCCTTCAGCGGCACGGCATCGCTGGAGCTGAGTTGTCGGTTCGCCGGGCTCTCTGCCGCGCGGGTCGCCAAGCCGGCGAGTGACGCCGATGCTCAGGCCATCTGTCAGGCACGCTACGACGCCTGCATTCAAAACCCTTGCAACGCGCCTCCACCGTTCCCAGGGCCTTGCTCATCCAATGTGGATGATTGGAATGCATGTGTCGAAGCGTGGGTTCCGCGCTTGAATGCCGCGCGCGCCAACGTCCCGGCTTGCTCACAGCTGACGCTGCACAGTGCGTATTCTTACACGCCCGCGGCGCAGCTCGTCTTTCCGCAAGAGTGCGTGGCTATCAATGCCTGTAGCGGTCTTTCGTATCACTGAGTGCAGCGGGCTTTGTCCCGCTAGCTGATCGCAATTCTAAAATCCTAGCTCGAATGGAGCATTAATATGCGTACGCGAATGGTGTCTGCGTTGCTCGGCTGCGGTATCACTTTACAACTCTTTGGCTGCGGAAAAGCCAGTCATCCGCCACCACCGAATCCGACACAGCCCGATTTTTTCAAGGAACGTTGCGTGTGCTCGATTCCGTGGTCACCCGCGGCAGCGCAGGTGCTCGGGCTCGCGCCGGGCGCGAATCCGTCGGTGGTCGATGTCGATGCGTGTCTGACCAACACGGATGCCGTCGGTGCTGCCAATGGGGCTGCCAATTATTGCCAAACCACCGTGGCCCACTACGTTCAGAGCGAGGTGGAAGACATCTTGCGCTCCAAGTCCGGGACCGGCTTCGGCAATTTGGCGTGCTCTGACGGCGCGGCCATTCAAGGCGGTGTGACTTGCTCATTGCAAGCCTTTCCAAACCAGCCCGCCTCTGACTCCACCGGTCAGTTCATCGCCAACGGTGTCAAAAAGGACCCGAAATGCAGCAGCGGACCCAACCCCAGCGTGAACACTTGCATGTTCGAGTCAAAAGGCAATTGCACCGTCTCGCTCGACCCAGTTTCTTGGTACTCGCCAACCAATTGTGCCTGCAACACCGTGGCGGGTTGTGACAATCAACCTCAGACGGTCGTCCGCACGCCGGTTGGCAATGCGGATGATCCGCCGGCAACGGCCCCGAACGACAGCCAAAGCCCCGCTAATGACATCATATTCGGTCGCCACGAGGGGACGATCGACCCCAGTCATTCCCGGCTGGATGCCACCGCTAGCGGCCGCTTCTGTGTCGACCTACTCTTGGGCTCTGTTTGCGATACCGTGAGTGATTCCAAGAGCTCGGCAATTCACGGTGGCTTTTCGGTCTACGGGCACGCTTGCCCGGGCAACTCGTGCCCCGTGTTCTTGGAGCTCAATCTCAGTGCCGAGGATCTTCATTTCGAATTGTCGTTGCTCGGCTTTACGGTTGCATCGCGCACCGTCAGCAACATCCTACTGTTTGCTGGCAGTGGTGATGCGCCGATCACCGTGGATGCCAGCGGTCACGGCGTAGTGCCGGCCAATACCTTCCAATTCCGTGCCTTCGCGAACGATGGTGATGTCGAACAGGTGATCGACAACGCTTCGGTGCCGGTGGAGTTCTTCATCGATTGGAACACCCACACTCTGCGCTTTCCAGCCTTCCCGCTCAACTTCTCGGGTGTGTCGACCACGATTGCATTGCAGGGAACGTTCGATCCGTCGTTGCTCGAGTCCACCTCGGGGTTGTGTCCCAAGCCGGTGTTCGCGCCGCCCACTCCCGGGCTCGCTACCTCGTGCAATGTCGGGGGGCCGCTCAAGTTCGTTCCACCGCCGCTCAAGACCGCGTGCACGGACACTCCCGCGAAGTTTACGGGTCAAATCGAGGCCGTCAACGGCACCACCTTGCCCACACCCATTCTGCTCGTGGACGGCGTCGCGTCGGCCCCGCGTGGCACCCTGAAGGTGCGTTGGACTGCGACGGACAGCCAAGGCCGAACCGACAGCGTGGTGCAAACGGTGAATGCAGTCACCTCACCAACGGTCGCCACTACGGACACGCTAGATGTCCGCGACCGCGCGTTCGTGCTCGAGGCTTCCGGTAGCTTTGCCTCGGTCTCCAACAGCGGCCTCTCGAGCACTATTGGCACCGACGCAAGCGTGGGCGAACTCGATACCAATGCCGCCGCGCAGCTGCGCGATCGAGCCAAGGTGACCGGCGTTCTGATCAGCCCGGCGCAACCGGTGTTGTACTCGCAAGCAAGCTATGGGTCTTGGCAGAGGCAAACGCCGTCTTTCGTGAGTTTTCCCACGCTGCCGCCTCACACAGCTTCGACCACGGTGGTCTATGTCGCTCCGGATACGAGTCAACCGCTCGCTCCGGGCTCCTACGGCGCCGTGACCATTCAGCCGCGCGGTCGGCTGCTGCTCACGGCTGGTAACTACGACTTTAGCTCCTTCGACTTCGAGTCGACGGCGCATCTAGTCATCGACACCTCTCACGGACCGGTGCGCATCACTACCGGCGCGGTGACGCTCTTCCGCGGCACGTTCGACATGACTGTCGCTCAGTCTAAGCTCTTTACGTTCGGCTACACGGGGACGGCCCCTCTGTATGTGGAAAGCGCCTTCGAAGGTACGTTGGTCGCTCCCTCGGCGGAGGTTACGTTGCGCGCGATCAATCAAGCCTCTCATTACGGTCAGTTCTTCGCTCGCACGCTCCACGTCGATGCCGGGGCGAAGGTCGTGCACAACGTTCTAGGTTGTGAGTGATGAAGTCCCTCGCCACGCCCGACCAGCTAAATCGGGCGTGGCGCGCTGGTTGGTTTCTGGCACACTGCCCGCAGTGTCGCGTTCAATTCTCACGCTGGGCGCGCTCGGGTTTCTGCTGTTCGGCTGCGGTAGCGGCAGCGATCCCGGGCCACAGCTACCGCCCCTCCAGAGCAAGACTGACCGAGTCGACTACTACTCTGATACAGACCTGAGCGCGTGTCCCGACGCCGCGACACGCGTTCAGACGCGTGTCGAAGCGTTGGAGCGCGTGCTTGGTGTTTCGGCTCCCGCGCGTATCACTTATGCCCATTTCCAAACGACTGAAGCGCTGAGCCACGCCTTTCAATGCCCCACTGAAGCCAGTGGCTGTCAGACAGAGGCAAACGTCGGGTCCACCGCCTTCGTCGATTTTCACGAACTCGTCCACGTTACGCTATCCCCTCAGGGTTACCCTGATGCGCTGATTCAGGAAGGCATTGCCGTTGCTTATCAGCACTCTGGCGGTGCTGACGCAATATTGAAAACCTGGCCTGCCTGGCGGGACCTCGTTTCTCTCGCGCAGAACTACCCACCAGAATCGCGAGTCTACTGGTTCGGTGGCGCTTTTTCGGCGTACTTGGTCACGCGCTTCGGCATGCCCAAGTTCCTAGCGTTTTTTCGGATCTCCAAGAGCGCTGCGAGTCCGGAGGTGTTTGCCGCGCAGTTTCAAGAGACCTTCGGCTCTCCGCTCGACAGCGTGTGGGCCGACGCGACCGAAGGGGTGGAAGGCTACTCGCTGTGTGATGATCTCTCGCCCAACACGCCGCTCGACGGCTCTGAAGCGGTCGCGGACACCGGTTGCCTCGACACTTCCGGTCCTGCACGGCATGTCTTCGACTTGGAGCGCGACACGCCGCTCGCACTCGAGACCAACTACAGGAACGGTTCAATCGGCGCTTGCTCCTTGACCCAGGCGCCGTCGAACTGGGGCTGGCTAGGCGGAGGCAAGGGGGCTTGGAGCGTCGACCTTGGCACTTGGCGCCCCGGACGCTACTACGTGACCCCCTCTTATCTAACCGCACAAGATTCTTTCTTCGCCACCGAAGGGACGTACCAGGGCCCCACGTGCGCTCCGCTCGCCCCCTACGTGATCCGTCACGCAGTCGAAGAAATCCGCGTGCAGATGCGCCCTGAGCTAGAGACCTGGGCCGCCTTGTCCTATCCAAACTCGGAACCGCTCAAGTTTCGCTTGGCGACTGATTCGGATAGCCCCAATCCGACAGCCTGCGACTGGTACGCTTGTACCTCGTGTGATGAGAGCACGTGCACGGCGATCAACGGTGACAAGCTGACGCTCCAAGGCACCTTGTACCTTCACACGAAAACCACCGAGCCGCGCGGTGAGCGCGGCTGCAGCTTGCTCATTGCGAACTGACGACTTGGTTCGGAGGCCCGTTTTCGGCGTACTCGGGCATCGAGCTAGCGCGCCGCCAACATCACGCTCAAGAAGCCCGAGCTCACGACCGCGAGATCTGGCCGGCCATCAGCGTTGAAGTCGCCGATGCGCACCGACGCCGGGTTGGTCGGCGTGGGGTAGTCGCTCTTCTCGGCGAAGGTTCCGTCACCGAGGCCGCGCAGCAGGCTCACGGAGTCGCCGAAGGTGTTTGCGGCCACGATGTCGATCTTGCCGTCGGCGTTCAAGTCCGCGAGCGCCACGCCGACAGGGTAGCTCGCGGTCGTGTATTCGGTGTGCAGCGCGAGCTTACCGTCCCCGGCTCCGAGCAGCACGCTCACCGAGGTGTCGTAGGCGCAAGCGGCGACGAGGTCGGGCTTGCCGTCGGCGTTCAAGTCTGCGGCGGCGACGGCTGCCGGGCCGCTGGCGGTGGAGAAGTCCTTTTGGGAGCCGAATTTGCCCTCACCGAGCGCGAACAGCACGCTCACGGTGTTGCCGGTGCTGCTCGACGAGGCCAGATCGAGCTTGCCGTCGCCGTTCAAGTCGGCGAGCGCCATCGAGTTCGGCTGGGCCCCGGTCCGGTAGTCGACTTTGTCGTCGAAGGTTCCGTCACCTGCGCCCAAAAAGACGCTCACGCTAGCGGAGCCTCCGTTGATTAACACGATGTCGAGCTTGCCGTCGGCGTTGACGTCAGTGAGCGTGATCGAGCTTGGGCCGCCAGCGGTGACGTAGTCGAACGTCTTGGTGAACGTTCCGTCGCCAGCACCGAGGCATACGCTCACCGACCCTGCGGTGCCGTTGGCTACTACCAGGTCGACCTTGCCATCGCCGTTCACGTCGCCGATCGCCACCGAGTCCGCGTAGCTCCCGGTAGCGTAGGCGACGCGAGGCGCGAAGGTGCCGTCACCGTTGCCGAGCATGATGGCGATGCCGCCGTCGGTAGAGTTCGCGAGCGCGATGTCGAGTTTGCCGTCGGCGTTCAGGTCACCGAGCGTCACCGAGGCTAGGCCGGGGATGGTGTAGTCGGCTCGCGTCGTGAATTTGCCGTCGCCACCCTCGTTGACGACACTGGGCCCGAAGTTCGCGCCGCCACCGCCCGCGTTTGCGTTGCCGCCCGCACTTGTTCCCCTGCCAGCGTTCGCGTTGCCAGCGTTACCGTCCGCGTTTGCGTTGCCGCCCGCGCTTGCACCCCCGCCAGCGTTCGCGTTGCCAGCGTTACCGCTAGCGTCCGCGCCACCGCCCGCGTTTGCGTTGCCGTTGCCAGCGCCGCCTTTGCCGCTCGGGTCGCCGTCGTTCAAGCTGCCGCCCTGGTTGGTACCACCCTGATGAGTGACTCCGTCAGCTCTGCCGCCGCTCGTGTCGGCGTCTCCGCCCACGCCGTTGCCCGAACTCGAATTCGACGAGCCGCTGTCGCCGATGGCAGCGCCCGCGCTCGGCATCGCGCCGATCACGTTGTCAGTCGCGGAGCAGGCGAGCTCGCTCGACAACGACAGCAGCGCAAAATATGCGAAGCTTTGGAGGTGCTTCATTCGAGTTCCCACGCCCAGCGCCGCGCGGCCGCTACTTCGCGCCGGTTCCAAGCAGCACGCTCACCGAACTCGACCCGTAATTCGCGACGGCGAGATCGGGAATCGTGTCGGCGTTGAAATCGCCGATCGCCACCGAGTTCGGATACGTACCGGTCGAATAGTCGCGCTTTGCGGCGAATTTTCCGTCGGCGGTTGCGAGCAGCACGCTCACCGAAGCGGCGAAGGTGTTGGCCGCGACCATGTCGGTTCGCCCGTCGGCGTTCAGATCGGCAACCCCTATCGCGATCGGGTAGGTGTTGGTCCCGTACTCCTTGTGGAGGCCGAACTTGCCGTTGCCTTGGCCGAGCACCACGCTGGCTCCGTCGGTAAACGAGGCCGAGACGACGAGATCGACTTTGCCGTCGCCGTTCAAGTCGCCGGCCGACACCGAATGCGGCCCGGTTGCCGTGGCATACTCTTCTTTGCCTCCGAATTTGCCGTTGCCGGTCGCGAGCAGCACGCTCACGGTGCCCGCGGAAATGGCCGTGGTCGCGAGATCCAGCTTGCCGTCGCCGTTGAAGTCGCCGAGCGCCAGCGAGCCCGGCTCGGCGCCCGTCGCGTAGTCGACCTTTTCGGCGAAGGTGCCAGCGCCAGCACCGAGGAGCACGCTCACGCTGTCCGAAGCGTAGTTCGCCGTCGCGATGTCGAGCTTGCTGTCGGCGTTGAAGTCGGCGACGGCGACCGACTCGGGACCGCCGCCCGTTCCGTAGTCGACTTTGGTCGCGAACGCGCCGCTTCCAGTGCCGAGGAACACACTCACAGTCCCGGCGGAGTGATTGGCGGTGACCAGGTCGAGCAAGCCGTCGGCGTTGAAGTCGCCGGTCGCCACTGAGGTGGGCTCGTCGCCCGTCGGGTAGTTGACTCTGGTCTCGAAGGTGCCGTCGCCCACACCGAGCAGTACGCTCATGGTGTCGGCGTTGCTGTTCGCGGTCGCGAGGTCGAGCGCGCCGTCGGCGTTGAAGTCGCCGATCGCCACGGAGATCGCGCCGTCGCCTGCGCCGAAGTCGTGATTGTAGCCGAACAGCGCCTCGTTGCCCCCGGGCACGTCGGAGCCGCCTGTGCCTCCGCCTCCGTTGCTGCCTCCGCCTCCGTTGCTGCCTCCGCCTCCGTTGCTGCCTCCGCCTCTGTTTGCTCCTGCGCCCCCACCTGCGCTGCTGCCTCCTCCTCCGGTTGTGCCCGCGGCTTCACTGTTGGTGCCTCCGCCTCCGTTGTTACCTCCGCCTCTGTTTGCGCCCGTGGTGCCTCCGGATCCGCCTCCGCTCGCGCTCGTGCCGCCTTTGCCGGCCGTGCTTGCGCCCCCCCGATCGCCGCCGCCTTCGCCCGTTTGCGCGCCTCCGCTAGCTGTTCTTCCGCCTTGCGCTCCAGCCTGGGAAGCCTTGCTGCTTGCTCCGCCGCCACCTGCGCCCGCTGTCGCTGCGCTCGGGTCATCGGTCGCTGTGCAGCCCAGCGAGCTCGACAGCATCAGTATCGAAAAATAAGCGATGTTATTGGATATTTTCATGGGGCTGCTTCGGGGGTCTGCGAACGCGGGCGGCGTCCGAGGCCTGATGAGTGGCGGCCAACCCCGGCGGGCGATCACACCGGTTGGAAAAATTCCCTTGCCGCTCGGATCTGGTGGGCGCGTTCGCTCAGGGCGGCTGGCTCTCGAGTTGCTGGTTGTCACCCCAGCACACGACGGCGTCGTCGTTCCGCACGGCGCAGCCGTGAGCGTCACCCAACGCCACTTCCCGATAGGCGCCGAGCGGCGCGTTGAGGTTGCCTCCCAGGTTTTGGCCCCAACAGATCAGGGCGCCGTCGAGTTGGGTAATGCCGCACACCCAGCCGACGTCGACTGCAGCGGTCCTGAATGCGACCTTGGGCGGCTCGGGGAGCGCCAGAATTCCACCTGGTCCCCAACACTCGAGCGACCCGTCTCGGTGCAGCCCGCAGCTGCCGAAAGGCCCCCCGAAGATGTCGTCGAAGACAGATGTCGGCGCGATTGCTTCGCTCTCCTCACCCCAACACTTCACTGTGCCGTCGAGCGCGAGCGCGCAGCTATGGTGATAGCCGGCTGCGACTTTGGAGAAGGCGCCGCGCGGAGGATCGGCCTGGCCACATTGTTCGATCGTGCACGCCGAGTTAGTCTTACCGGCGCCCCAACAAACGACGCTGCCGCCTTCCGCGATCGCGCAGCTGTGCAGGTGCCCCGCCGACACTTGTCGAAAGACTCCGCTCGGAGCCTGCGATTGACCGCACTCGTTGTTGACGCAGTGCTGATCCGTCGCGCCAGCACCAACGCAGAGCAGCGCGCCGTCGAGGCCAAGTGCGCAAGTGTGAAGGCCGCCGAGCGACACCGCGCTGAACTCGCCCACGGGGGCTGCCTGTCCATCACCCCAACACGCGATGCCGTGGTCCGGCCGAATCTCGCAACTCTGGTGCCCGGAGGCGGCGACGCTCAATGCAGAACCACCGGTCCAATAGGCGCCCGGCGCGTGCGTACGCGGTCCGCCCGTCAGGGGGACGACCGGATCGGGGGTGGCCTCAATGATGCTGACCGCCTCGTGTGGAACGCTGACGGCGGGGCCTTGCCCCACACTGGTGGACGGCGAGCCACAAGCCAAGGTGTTCACGGCGAGGGCGCCCACCAGCAACGACGACGCGCGCATCGCTCGAAGTTAGCCTGAGGCGGGATCGCCTTCAACGCGGGCGGCGGGCTGTCCGGTCCGAAGCATGCGAGCGCACCGCTTTTTTACGGTGCGGTGGACGTAAACCCATGCTTTCAATCGTTGGGTATGGGGTTCGTTCGAAGATTGCTTGCAGGATGCATGGTCGTTTTCTTGGCCGCCTGCGCGCTCCAGGGCTGCGTGCTCGGGAACAACGAGCAATGCCAGAACGGCGATCAGGAATGCGTCGGCAGTCAGGGCGCCTACCGAATCTGCGGAGGAGGCGAAGGCTATACGTCTTGGACGACTCATCAGTGCGCCGGTGTCCAGCCGGTGTGCACGTCGTCCGCACCCAACCTGATCTCGTGCAGTGACTCTGCCGTGCCGTTGCACTGCTCGGGAGTATCTACGTTGCTCAACGCGGGCACCGCGACGCTCAGCAACGTGGTTGACCTCGAGCACGACGGAAACGTCGACTTGGTATTCGCTGGCGGCGTTGTCGCTCGCGGCGACGCCACGGGGCGCTTCGAAGCGCCGCATTCCCTCGGCCTCGTCACCGCTGGGCACTTGCAGCAGGTCTTTCCCGCGGAGCTCAACGGCGACGGCATTGCAGATTTGGCAGTGACGTCCGACGACCCACGCGAGCTCTACGCTTTCCTCGGCAACACCCACGGCAGCTATGACATGGCGCGACGCTATTTCGTCACTCGCGTTCCGGTGCTCGACGTGGCCGTCGATCTGGATGGTGACGGGCGCGACGAGCTAGTGGGCACGGCCGACTACGAAGGCGTACATCTGTTCTCGGGTCTCGGTGACGCCGAGCTGACGGATCGCGTGATCGACACCAGGACGCAAACCGGCCTAGGCACCGTGCTCGGCAAGGTATTCGTTGCCGACTTCGACGCGAAGCCACCCCTCGACGTGGCCGCCGACGCGAGCGGCTTAGATATCTTTCTAAGCGAGCCGGACGGCTCACACTTGCAGACGGCAACCATCGCGCGAGGCGGCGCTGTCGGCGATCTCGATGGTGACGGACGCGCCGACGTCGCGGGCGGCGCCGAGCTCGACGATTTGGCCATCGCTATTCACTTTGCCGATTCGGACGCCCGCTTCGGGCGCACGCTGAAGCTCTCCGTCCCGTACCCTCCGAGGACCGTGTTCATCGCTGATTTCAACGGCGACCAGGTGAACGACGTCGCCGCGCTACTCAGCGCATCACCAAACTTGGTCGCGCGTAGCTTCATTGGAACTGGCGACGGCAGCTTTCGCGCGGGAGGACTGATCTCGACCAGCTTCGACCCGAACGGCGTGGTCTTCGTCGCCGACGTCGACAACGACGGCTCCGCAGACCTGATCAGCCAAGTCGATGGCAAAGTGCTCGAATTGAGCGGCACCTGTTTGGCGCACTGAACGACGCGAGACTGCTTGCTGCTCGACGCCGGTCGCAGCTCAGCGCCCCCAAAGCCGCTTCAGCTCGATCTCGACTACCTCGAACGGCTCTGCACGTAGCACGGTGGGTGCCAGCTGATCACTGCGGGCGGGCGGGTCGCCTCGGCGCGTTTTCCAACAACTGGTCCCGGTCATGGCCGATGTGCAGCTCGATGAAGCTGCTCTTTGACCATGGCACCTTAGTGCTTGCGGAGGCTCCAGACCTGAGCCGAAAGGCCATTCCGGGGCTGCTCTGGGATCCGCGTATCGCGCTCTATCGGGCACCGGCGTACCGCTACTTCGAGGTAGTTGAGGCGCTGGGAGCGCTTGGATTGCCGCTGACGGACTCGGTGCGTCACCGACCGACTCAGCCTCTCCCTCCTTGGCGAACGCCGGGGCTGCGACCCTATCAACAAGCTGCGCTCGTTGCTTGGAACTTGGCGGGTGAGCGCGGCATCGTCACTCTACCGACGGGCAGCGGGAAGACGCGCGTGGCCGTGGCGGCGATGGCCCAAGCTTCGGCGCGAACGCTGTGCCTCGTTCCCACGCGCGCGCTGATGTCACAATGGCTGGAGGAGCTATCACGCTACTACTCCGGGCGAGTGGGTTGCCTGGGAGATGGGCGACAAGAGATCGAGGGCGTTACGGTGGCCACCTTCGAGTCGGCGCTGCGATGGATGCCGCGAATCGGCGGCAGGTTCGAGCTATTGGTGGTGGACGAAGCTCACCATTTCGGATCTGGCGCGCGCGATGAAGCGTTGGAGATGTGCGCCGCTCGGCGGCGGCTCGGGCTCTCGGCAACCCCGCCGGAGGGGATGCAATTGGCGCGTGTCGAGGAGCTTCTGGGCCCCGTCGTGTTCCAGCTAGGAGTCGGCGATCTGGCAGGCAGCTGGCTGTCGGACTTCGACTTGGTGGTGCTGCGGCTTACCCTGAACCGCGACGAGCGGGCGCGTTACGACGTCGATCACCGCATGTTTTCGGAGCTCAATCGTCGTTTCCGGACGTTGCATCCGGGCGGCACTTGGCAGGAGCTCGTTTCTGCAGCCTCTCAATCGGCGGAAGGTCGGGCGGCGCTCCAAGCATGGCGCCGCTGCAAGCAACTCCTGAGCTTCACTTCCGCAAAGCGCCTGGCGGTCGCGGCGCTGCTTGCGCGCCACCGAGACTCGAAGGTGCTGGTGTTCACGGCGGACAACGCCGCCGCTTATGCTCTGGCGCGCGAGCACCTCATCATGCCGATTACCTGCGAAATCGGCAGGAAAGAGCGTGAACGCGCCTTGCTGGGGTTTCGAGAAGGGAAGCTACGCGCTCTCGTCAGCGCGCGCGTGCTGAACGAGGGCATCGACGTTCCAGACGCCGATGTGGCGATCATCGTGGCGGGCGCCTTGGGTGAGCGGGAGCACGTGCAACGCGTGGGGCGGCTCCTTCGACCTGCGCCGGGGAAGCGCGCGATTGTGTACGAGCTGGTCACGCTGGCAACGAATGAAGTGAGGAGAGCAGCCGAAAGGAGGAGGGCCCTCGGCTCGCCCCATGTCGCGACACAATAGCCATTCGACCGGCAACCAGATAGTGCTTCACTACCTCACGGAACGCGACCACCCTTGGCTGCGCGCACTGCTCGACGAGTATGAACGCGGTGTGGGTACCAAGCGAGCGGAGCTCCTGCAGCGTCTGCGAGAGCCTCTGCCGGTGGTCGCGCCGAAGGCCAAGCAGCGGCTGGCAGTTGAGGTGCTCGAGCACTTGACGGAGGCTCGCGTTGCCGCTGCGGTCCCGCCGCGTGAGGCGCGCTGGGAAGTCTTCACGGCTGTCGCGTCGTCGGGGAACACGCCTCGTCAGGAGGTCCTGGCAACCGTATCTGAAAGGCTCGGCACGGAGCCGA
>Ga0164309_10000881_pt1 | contig 15383 bp, 17 predicted proteins | sample Whisoiple_247_MG_FD_109984 | JGI IMG/M metagenome (GOLD analysis project Ga0164309, IMG submission 109984) | Soil microbial communities amended with fresh organic matter from upstate New York, USA - Whitman soil sample_247_MG | ecosystem: Environmental > Terrestrial > Soil > Unclassified >...
CGCGGGTGACGTAACTCAGCTTTATCGGTTACGGGTGAAATCATGCTCTTGAGTTTTGTGCGCCTGTTTGCCCCAGCATAGAAGCATGCCGAAATTGGGCTGCCTTCATTCCGCTTCACCTTGGTCTCCGTGCCGGCAAGGCCACGCTTTATCATTCCATGGCTTAGTGTGAATTCGTGCACGCCGCACAACTTGCGCCAGCGAGAACTGTAAGATTTACGCCCTTGGGAATAAAGGCATGGGGTTGTTGGAGCACAAAGATGACATTCCCCGACGTAAACTTGAATGGAGGGCAGGCAATCGCACTACAACGCGCCTTTTCATCGAACACACTCTATGATGAGCGCTTTCGGCGCAAGGCCATCACGCCGATCCAGAACAAGCTCAGGCAGTTCCTGTTGAATCCGGTCGTCCGCAGTATCCTCGGCCAAGTCGAAGCAAAGTGAACATCCCCTTCACGATGGACAACTACTTCACTATCGTTCGAGTCTCACCAAAAAAACGCGAGGGCCGCCGCTCACCTATTCTAGCGAAAAGGGCCGACACGTGAGGGACGACGGATTACTGTTTTGGTCGGACTATGGGATTCAAGTTATCTGGGCCGACAAAGAAAGGACCAGACTAACGCTTCACTTGGCCTGGAAAAGCTGAGTCACGTCAGAGTTGCGCTCATAACAACGAGCGTTCCGCCTGCCTGATGACTTTGCCTTTGTCGTCAAACTCCCTCTGGGGAATCGCTTCAACTGGCCTACCAAGGATGAAAGAAACCATTAAAGCCATTGACTTGCTGTAAACAAAAACCGACGGCGGACGATTCGCCGACCAATCCAACGCGAGTTGATCAGCGACCAGCTTGGCGATGGCTAATTGCGCATCAATGGCTTCCTGAGAAAACCATCGCGATTCCGCCACGCGATAGGAGCGAATCCGGCATCGCTCTGTATGCCGATCCAACTCTTCCTGTTCTGCCTGATACATGCGGACAATTTGCTGCCGCTCGTAATTATGGAGAGAATTCCACCGATCCCAATCACTTTGACCATGCGCCCAGACCATTCCAGTTCCCGCAATGCAGCTGGATCAGCCTGACATGCTGGCGTTGCGTCCTGATAGGTGCCAAAATGTAATCCCGCGCGAACAGCGCCCCGGAAGACTTCGTCACAGTGGAAACACCGCCATGTTTTTCTTTTAGCACTCATGACATTGGTGAAGTGTGATTGCTTTCATATGGCAGCGGGTTATTCTCCAGGAATGACCACCATTGCATTTACCTTTCCTCCAGACAGCAAAACCACCCAAGCCGATATTGCCGTTGAATTCGTTCCCGCCAATGGCGACCACATCAGCCTTTCTGGGGAATGGTTTTTCGTTCAACGACGCAAAATCGTTGTAAACCACGGCACACTTGAACGTGTCGAAGTTGTGCTTGCTCCTTTGAACAAATCCCCTAAGTCTGAAGTTGTGAAGTTGCGCGGAGTCTAGCGCGGGAAATTGCTTTTTGAAGTTCAGGGCGGGCATATAATGGTCAGTGATATGACTGAGATTGAAACGGCGTTGAGGGAGCACGCTGGCAGAAGCGATGATGAATTATTCCATATCGCAACGAGCAGAAATTACTTACAGAACGGGCCTGATCAACTAGCGGCGAAAAAGTTACTGCGCGACCGGCAAGCCACACGCGATGAGGAAAAGCGCAGATTAGACGAATCACGCCACACAGAGGTTGTGGAACTGACCAAAGTCGGAAACAAACACTCAAGCGATGCCGTGTTTTGGGCGATTGTGGCCGCGATCCTTTCTGCCATTGGCATAATCTTTGGAGTGCTCGCTTGGTGGAGTTCGAGCCATTGATTCCATCTGCACTGCCTACGTGACCGCCGGATGAAATCATTCGAAATTGGAAAAAGCAGGATTGTTGTGCTGTTAGCCGAATTGAGACGGCAATCTTAGGAAAATGAATGAATGAATCTTCATTCCTGACGGCGCTTCATAGAATTAAGGACTTCGATGACTGGGGCTGACTTGGCGTCTTTAGGGAGGATGAGATCGTCACCTTTGCAAATACCGGCGATGTCTATGTCATGGAGTCCGATCTCCCAAGCATCTCTCACGTGCAATTCTCGTTTAAGGATGTAATCCTTCCATACTAGCTCTGGGCCTTCGTTGTCAGCGCGAATGAACGCGAATGGAATCATTGAATGTGGACAACAGCATAAAAGGCAGAATTAGAACAACCGGAAAAGGGAGAGAACAATCAAAGCTGTTTGAATATCGGATCGCCAAGTTGGGCAATTGGAAAATGCGAACAAACCCTGCCTTCCACATACTGCAAACGTTTATGAGGTTGGACGGTACCTGCGTTGCTGTCATAGCTCAAGTAAACTGGCCCGCGAAGCGACTGAGTCCAGTCTGTGATCAAATCAATTGCGATGCCGACCGCGCTAGAAGCTAACACTCCATTTGCCCATACTACCTGCGGTCTTGGTCCTGCGGCTCCATATTGTTCGGCCTCTCTGGCAAGCTTTGCTTCCGTCAAAAAACCTAAGCATGCCATGCAGAGTTCGCCGGGCATAGAAAGTATAACCTGTCCGGCCATTCGTGGCGGTTCGTCGCCGACCTTATGCACATCTAGGCCTATATCCAAGTAAGGTATAAGATATCGCCTGGTTGCGATTTCTAAGTCTCGTCTTTCCGCGTAGCTATCAACGCACCCAAAAACAATATCGCAGGCTCGCAATCGTTCCGCTTCATGCTGCCATCGTTCTTTGATCACAACTATCCGCGCCCCCAAATTAACACCTTTAATCAAACGTGCTGCAACATCTGCTTTCGGCGTGCTTTTTTGAGCGTCTGTTTGAGTGCCCCCAACGAGCCGATTCAAATTTGAGCTTTCGACCGAATCGTTGTCGAACAGAGAAAACCTTGAAAACCCTATATGTGCTAACTGCTGTACAATGTGTGACCCCCCACCGCCTAAGCCGATAATCCCGACGTGGCAACCAGCAATTTTTTCTTCAGCGGCAGGGCCTAGAAATGACTGCCGCGTAAAACGCTCGCTGACTCCAGGAGAAGATTCATTTTTCATTTATGAATTCCGTGGGGAAACCAACAACGGAGATTTTTGCAATTTTTTGAAATTGCAAACTATTCGGTGTCAACGCCTCCGCCCATGCGGCATCTCGACTAAGGATCAACAATCCATGTGCGCTTTGTGGGGCGGCATTCCGAATTGATTGCATCATGGGCCTTAATTCTTGCTTGTCAGTATAACTTGGGCCCGTTGCACCGTGATGATCGTGGATGTGTACGTGGAATGCACCTTCCCCAGTATTCAGTGCCCGCTGCATTGTCCGGCGGATTACTGCCGAATTAATTCTGGCACCAACGTTTGGATCATTAATGTAGTCATCATCGGGGACATGCTCATAGGCCGTGACCAAGACAAGCAGTTCGCCATCACCGCACCGGGTTAACCTCGTAAAAATGAAGCCTACCCGTTCAAATGCAAACGGGTGCGGCTGCATTAACAAGTGTCGCAGCTCTCGTTCGATTTGCTTTGGTATCCTCAATCGAATCATCATTGCAACGCTTTCATGTGGAGTGCCAAAATCTGCATTAGTCTTAATCCTTGTTGGGTCACTTTCCAAGAATACGCAAACCAATTCCTTTCCAGGATTCGCACATTGTTACTATTCCAGTTGAGTGGTTTCGGCGATTGCACCTGCTCGGCAAAAAACAATCGCGATGGATAACCGTGCCGGTCGGCCGTCGGGCACAACAAAACGTCGACGACCGTGGGTATTGTGCCGTTGGGCAGCGGGATTTTTGGAATCAAGAAATAAACGATTCCGCCTTCCTCTGCGCTCAGGACGGTCGGATACGTTGACTTTAATTCCTCGATCTGGTCTGGAGGAATATCCATACGCTTACGATGCCCCGCCATCTTTCGGATGGCTCAGGAAAACCTCTCCTCCTTTGATTGTGACGGCACCGTCATCGGGCAATGGCGTCAGTTTGCCTTCGATCAGTTGCTCCAGCTCAAATGCAAGGGGCACTCCAGCGATGTTTTTTATCTCTACGACCGTTTGGTGACCACGATGAATTTTGTAGGGTTTCGTATCTACCGTGATTGTTACCAAGGGGCCTTGTTCGTGCCCCTTTTCATCTGGCTTATCATTTTGCGGCATACACATTTCCTTTCATTTTTTGTTAAAACGTTGCGTCAAAGCAACTATGTTGCACAAATAATACACTATTCAACTTGTCTTGCAAGTGCAACGTTGTATTAATAGTGAAACACTCGATTTATGCAGAATGACCCCGGAATTGATCTCGAAAAATTAGCGGCGCACCTCCGAACAAAGCGCGGTAATCGTGGGCTTCGAGTAATAGCTGATGAGATCGGCGGTGTGAGTGCTTCGACCTTGTCACGTATTGAGCAGGGCAACGTTCCCGATCTCCCCACTTTTATGCGCGTTTGCGCCTGGTTGGGAGTGTCGCCAGATGAGTTTGTAGAACCTGAGTTGGAATTCAAACGGAAAAGCGAAGCAACTTCACAAACGCGTTTGCCCGAGGCTATCGAAGCTCAATTAAGACATGACGGCGTGCTTCCTACTACTACCGTTAATGCGATTTCAGAAATGATTCGGATAGCGTATCAGGCAGCCGGAGCGGACCGCAGCAAGCCAAAGGCGGAGAAATAGGCATAGCAAATAGTATTGCTCCACAGCCTTAGAGTCGTTAGATACCTGTGCTCATATGATCGACGGAGAGAACTCAATCCTGCCGATTGTTACTTTTGACGCCAAGACGGATTGGCTTGCTCTCCACCAAATCGCCCGCCCGCATCTTGAAAAGGCAGGGATGAATAGGTTGATTGCAGCATTGAGTTTGAGTGTCAAATGTATCGCCGTGGAGCGCGAGTACATTGACAAAGATTACCGAGATACCTTTTCAAACTTTCATTCCAAACGTTTCAGCACGCCGAGTTCTCGCTGTCTCCGACTGCACTTTTTTGATCGCGAAGTGACGAGAATAGACCTTCGTGAAGCTTGTCTCGACAGCAAGAAATTGTGGTCGCTCAACAAGCACTATTTAGGATATTCGGTAATTCGACCCACAAAGCCTAACTGCATCGGCAGAACTCTTTTGACGCCGGCATCTCGGGGGCCTGCCTCTGCCTATGCCAGTCTCTGTAACGAAAAGGTTTCTATTCTTGGAACAGAACTGGAAATCAAAGGATTCCCGTTTATCAGTCAGGATTCTGATGTCACGGTTTGTGCCGAGTCTGCCGTTTGGATGATACTCCGTTATTTTAGTAATCGGTATCATCTCTATCCAGAAACATATCCCTTCCAAGTCGTCAATCTATCGAAGGATTATTCACTTGGTCGGATTATACCAAGTAGCGGATTATATGCTTGGCAGATGGCGGAAGCGTTGCGGCGGATTGGTCGCCCGCCTCTGGTCTATACTCGCAGAAACTTCAAAGCCGATTTTGACCACTTGCTTTACACATACATCGAGTCTGGTATTCCGGTGCTTGCGGGACTTAAAGAGCATGTGGTGGTCGCATTTGGGCATCGCTCAATCTTTGGAAATCACTCTGCTGGGAACGGAACGATCTTCACTTCCGCCTACAATGACGCGCTTGTCGTAAATGATGATAATCACGTCCCCTATCAGTTGCTTCATAGAGCTGCAGTCGCCTCTGCGCCGGGCGCACAAGTCTCCAGTTACAAGTTTGAGGACATCGTTGATTTTGTTGCGCCTTTGCCTGAAAAGGTGTTTCTGCCGGCCGAGAGTTTTCAGACCGCCGTAATGATGATCCTTGAAAAGAGTTCAGAATTCAGCTTTAAGACTTTGTCTCCAACACTTCAAAAAGGGCGTATGGTTTTGCGCCTTTTCCTCACCACCGGAAAGTCATTCAAGAAGTACTTGGGAAGTCGAAAAATGGGAAATTCAGTCGTCGAGGAAGCGTATCGAAATCTTCCTCTGCCACATTTCATGTGGGTTTGCGAAATCTCGGATACCGATGCATATTCTCGGCACGAGATTTATGGTGAAATCCTTTGGGATGCTACTCGCAATGCGCACGAACCAAATGGATGGATTGCTTTGCACTATCCAGAAGTGCTCATAGTGGATATGGGGTCCGCTTTGAACAAGGAACAGAACTTGTTCAAGTTCAATCTAAATGATTCGACTCCATATAAACTCTACGAAAATAACTTACAGCCTATTTAGTCATCATGGACCCGGAAAAAATTGAATTGGTTCCAGAACAGGTAACGAAGCCTGAGCGATTCTTTACCAAGCAGGAAGAATACGACGAGTTTTGCCGAAAATTCGCTGAGGAGGTTAAGCCGGACTTAGAGAAGCAACGTGAGGCGCGCCAACAAAGCGAAATTGAGGCGAAGCAGCGCTGGATGCATTAACAATAGTTTCGATTAAGCGGGTTTGAGGTGTGGAGTCCATACAGAGCTCAACTTCAAACCGCTTTCGAGACGGGCGTCTGGTGCTGGTGAGACGCTGGTTGGTAAGTATCACAGTCTGGTTTAGGCATAGGAATGCCACAAGTAGCCTTAGCCGGTGGTCGGCGCGCTTCGTGCGCCTGACGCCGCCCAACGTATCCTTTTGGCTTTCACACACGCCGCAGTCGTTTCGGAGTTTTTCATCCTGTCCGGATTATGTGGCAGCGGGTGAACTCAATCACTCTGGCCGCTAGTAACCTCACCCGTGGGTGCATCTCTATCGCTCGGCTCGAACATTTTTTCAAGGACAGGGCTCGTCCTGAGCCGTCCTGAAAGCGCATTTACCCTTCCCCACACCCTTCCCCACAGTGGGGAGGGGTGCTTGATCTCAACAGTGTAGTCTTTGCAAGGGTCTCATCCCTGTTTTGGTGTTTCGTCTCACCCCCGACTTCGGTCGGTTTATTGGCTCGCGCGGCAGGTGGCTCACGCCAGTGGAGGCCGCGCTCGCCAAAAACCTCCCTCGTCGCTCACGCGACACGACGGGTTCACCCACGCACGGGTTTACTACGACTAAAGGACAATGTCCTTTAACGAGTTTGGAACGGGTTAAGGAGACGGGTTGTGACGAGTAAGCCGGGCAAAGACTTGGCAACTTTCCATCCTCCGGCGCACCCCCCTGCCCCCGCGCCTACGGTCAGCGAATTTTCAAGACTTTGCTCGCTGGAGAGCACACCCAGTGCGAGTTACCTCCTTAAGTCGTTAGCCTTGCCCGGCCGCGCTTGCGGGTTTGAACGGGTGTAACGAGTACAACTGGTGGTCATTTGAAGACTTGCGAGCTTTCTCGCCTTTCCAGAGTCATCTCCACGCCCACTTAACACACATCACGCATGGATAGCTGTGGAAGCGCTATTGAAACCGTCAATCAAATGGTTCTTGAACTCCAAAAACGACACCCGTACAAGTGGGGCGGGCAGCCAAATCTTGGCTTTGCAAATTTTAAGTAAATGACATCCGATATCACCGACAAATTCATCGGCTTGCAGCCTGCTGATGGGTACCAGCTAACCAAGTTGCTGGGAGAAGGAAAAATCGGGCGCGTCTATCTAGCTGAACACCAAGGGTTCAAACATGCACTGGCGTGCAAAATAATACGTGAGGGAGGACTCAAGCAAGGGTGGGAAAGAGAATTGGAAAAGGTCCTGCAACTTCATAATGTGGATAATGTCGTCCGATATCATTCTCACGGGGTGAAATACGACAGGGACAACAGACCATATTCCTTTGTCATGTTTGATTATGTGCACGGATGTAATCTCCGGCAATTCTCCGGTCAGCATGCGGACCAAGTTAGCATAGCTTTCATTTGCGTCGTGTTGGAGACGATTCTGAACGTGCTATTTGCTTGTCGCTCTGAAAAGACATTTCATGGAGATCTCCATGCAGGCAATATCCTGATAGCTGAGCCAGACTCGCGTGTCAGGAATAGTTACCGAAAAGTTTATTTGGCTGATTTTGGATACGGGGGATCTCACAATCACATAACTCCTAAGGACGATTTTCATGAACTTGCAACAATTATTTTAGACTTACTCCGGCTATTGCGAGTCGAGACACTTAATGCCCCAGACCGCGCGATGTACGAGAAACTCCACGTATTCGCAACCAAACGCTTGAGAGATGCTGCGCGGACCAAAGACTCGGACCCCGGAGCATTGATTGAGGAGTTGGAAGGTCAGAAACAAGCTGCACAACGGGAGTCCGCGGCAGGAGCAAAAAAGGACGACCAAAAGACCCCTGCTGATTACCTCTGGGCTGAAGCCATGGGTTATCGCAAAGAAGAATGGAAGCAGTTGTTTGTCCCAGAGTTTCTGGCTGCCAATGACCTGCTTGCAAAAAACAATACCATCCTTACTGGCGCACGCGGCTGCGGGAAAACAATGTCGTTTCGAAGACTCACCCGCTTGATGGATGCAATTGTTGGAGAACCGTCTGGTGTAATTGGGTCTGATCAGTTTATCGGGTTTTACTTGAATTGCCGAGATTTGGTAGATGCCTTTCCGTGGCTTCCTAAAAAACTTCTCCCTGGTGGAGAGCAACAACTAATACATTTCTTCCATCTCGCTTGGTTATCAGAGGTGTGTAAAACATTGGCGCTTGTGGATTTGAACTCGGATGCTAGTTATGAGTGGCTGGATTCCTTTATCCTATCTCAATTTGGACGTAAGTATTCCCGGGCGACTGAGAGCAGTGGTATAGTTGCTCACATCCGAGCCTTTCTTGAAACCGAAAAAGAACGATGTAGAACCACTGAGATCAACACGGAGACAGGACTTGTTTATTGGCCACTCGCGAAGTTGGATTTCTTGGATTTGTTGCAAGTGCAGCTTGAGAAGCATGTAAATTGGATCGGTTCAATGCCAATTTATCTATTCTTAGATGATTACACGATTCCGATTGTAATGCCAACCCTACAGGTGACATTTAATCCCATCATCTTCAAACGTAGAAGTCACATCTTTTTTAAGGTATCAACCGAGTCTGCAAACAGCTTTTTGGCCGTAGGTACAAATAAAAAAGCATTAGAAGTGCATCATGATTTCTCGTTGCTTGATTTGGCAACGGAAAGCCTCCATCAGAAGCATGAGGAAAAGGTAATGCTTCTGGAGAAAATCTTTTCGCCCAGAATTGAACGATGCCGACCATTTACAGGCCATAATTTAGGCCTGACTGATTTGATGGGAGAGACACCCTTTTCTAACAATCAACTCGCTTGGCATCTGCGGAATCGAAGCGAGAATCCGCTGCCAGGCGGAACTAAACGCTTACTTTATTCTGGACTGGAGGCCTTTGTTGGCATGTGGTCTAGTGATATTCGAATAATGGTGGAGATGTTTTCCGACATGATTCGAGAATCAGACGGCAAGATTAGTGGTACTAAACCAAAGATTCCGGACGATATTCAAGACCGTTGCTTTAGAACACAAGGGAGTGAATTTTTAACATTTACTAGTTCGGTTCGTGATCCTGAGTTGAGAAAATGTGGTTCAAAAACCAGACTGCGTGGCGAAGAATATGGCAATCATCTCAAAGATATTGTCGAAGCGTTCGGTAACGTCGCACGCTTTGAATTGGTCAAAGGGAAAACGATTGATAACCAAGGAGCAAAGAACCCCAAGCAATGTTTTCGTCTGGAGATCCTAGATTCCTTTGAAGTAAGCGCGCAAGCACGTCGCTATCATGAAGGATTAGTTCGCTATCATATATTTCTGCAAGATATGCGCGGCAAAAGTCAAAGAGGGATGTTAACGCCACGACTTTATTTGAATCGCATCCTACTGCCATATATGACCCTTACGTTTTCAGGGCACGATCACATCCGCCTCACAAACGTCGAATTCAATAGTTTGCTGACACGTCCTAAGGAGTTTCTTTCCTATTGGAAAAAGAAAAAGAAGAATAAAAATGACGAGACTCCTGAATTGCCGTTGAAGTTACGCCATGGACATTCTTGAAGCCTTTCCAGTTCTGAAACGTGCAACACTTCTCAAAAAAGATGTGAAGCGTATTTACATCGGTGCGTATGGATTCGAGCAGCGATCTCTTGGCTGGTGCAGATCACAAAAATCAATGCTGTCCCCGCTCAGCAAAGCAATTCTATTTCAATACGTTCACCCAAAGGGAAAGAACATGGTTGAACCTTTGCGAAGGAATTTGAGGGCTTTGGGCGCCAAGAATTTGTCAGAGATTCAGTTTGATTACGATGCGCCTCACATGATCGAGTCACGTCTCGAAAAGGCTTTCCTGAAACTTTCAGCGGAAGAGATTATCCTAGATACCTCTGCAATGGCAAAGGTGTTGATTCTAGCTGCGCTATGTAAACTCAAACACTTCAAAGGAACTTTGCGGATAGTCTACTCCGAAGCACTCGACTATTGCCCAAATCGAAAGCAATATGAAACACTCAAGGGTAAACTTGCCGCCACGGCAAGATTTCCCAGCAGAGGATGCGATGATATCGTCCGGCTTCGCTGCTTATCTAGTATTCGCATGCAAGGGCAACCTTTAAGTCTCGTGGCATTCACGTCATTCAATGAGAAACTTGTATCTCATATGCTGGGCCACATGTCCCCTCATCGCCTCTTGCTCATCAACGGCCGCCCGCCTCGAAGGGACTACAAATGGCGCGAGTTGGCAACGCAAGACATTCACCGCAAATACTGGCTGGAGTATGCGAATGACAATCCGTTGGATGGTTTTGGCCGGCTAACTCGGTCAACTTCGACGTTGGACTATCGAGAAACAGTCGCAGCAATTGAGAAGATTTATAAGGACCATGGACTTTTGGAAAGGATCGTGTGTGCTGCGACGGGCAGCAAAATGCAAACAGTTGCCCTGTATTTTTCAAAAGTTTTGCACCCAGATATGCAGATCGAGTACCCAACGCCAGACAGTTATTTTGTTAAAGGCATGAGCACAGGTGTCCGAATGGTTCATGAATTGGTAATTCCAAACTATTCACAATTCCTCAATGGGCTGCAAAATGCAGCTGATGATTCAAGCTTGCAGACAAAGAAGCCGGTTTGAGTGTTGGTAGCCAATTGGCTTAATGCGAGTTTCAAATGAGTTCCCTAAAAATCAAGTCACTTGTACCAATAGACTGGAATGCAGTATTCCAAGCCGTAGATCGATTCGATGACGTTTGCGTGGTTCGACTGCCCCCAACGCCGAATACGAACACATCCTCAATGTCCATAGTGGGCTTAGAGCTCATCATTGCCGACATTACAATTAAAATTGCACCAACAGCCACGCTCATTTTTGTTGGTGAAATATCAGACTTAATGCTTTTGGAAGCTTCGCGTCCAGCTGCGCTGAGATTTCATCACTGGATTGTGATCAAGCGATCTAAAATAAAAATAAATGGCACAACTTCCCTCCCTAATCAGCATTTTGGCGCTGTTATTTACACCAGATACGATAGTCCTTTAATTCATGTGCCAACACGAATCCCGCATTCCATATGCCCATCCTGTGACAACACATCTAGGGATTATGGTGGCAAGACGCAAAACACCAGCAGCTTCGGGCCCCTAATTTCGGACGTGTGGAAAGATATTTCGTGTGATCTCGAAGGAGATATAATCCCTGTGATTCAGCGCTTTTCTTCCTTTTTTGCAATAAAACAGTACAGCGAGTTGCTGTATTTGGATTGTCGAAGTGTCAAAGTTACTCGCGAATCACCGCCACTGCGCGAACACAACCCAAATGTTCAGGAACTTCCTAAAAAATTCTTAAACAAGATTGTTGACGGCGATGCCTCAGAAGTTTTAGCCAAATTGCCAGATAACTCTATAGACTTTGTTTTTTGTGATCCACCATACAACCTCAAGAAATCATACCTTGGGTGTCGGGATGATTTGGACACTAAAGATTATTTTGCGTGGTGTGACAGGTGGCTTCAGCAGCTTGCTCGTGTTCTTAAGCCTGGACACACTTGTGCTGTTCTGAATCTGCCTCATTTAGTTGTTCGACACTTTGTTTCCCTTCAGAGCAATTTAAGATTTCAAAACTGGATAGCTTGGGATGCACTTGCATTCCCGGTCCGGAAAATTATGCCTGCGCATTATTCTGTGCTTTGTCTTTCGAAAGGCACTCCAAGAGATCTGCCAGGGGTTCAACTTCAAACTGCAAATGTAGTTCCAACTGCACCACAACAGTTTCGTCCATTTGAGGCACTAAGCGATGCGTATTGCATAAGGCCCCCGTGTATTGCCACGCGGGCACGCTGCGGGAATCCAGGCTACTCTCCGGTGACGGACCTCTGGACGGATATTCATCGCGTGCGCCACAACAATCGACGCGTCGACCACCCTTGCCAAATGCCGCCACACTTCCTGTATCGCTTGCTTATGCTGTTCACACATGAAAGAGAATGTATTCTCGACTGCTTCAATGGTGCGGGCACAACGACGCTAGCCGCACATCAAGTAAACAGGAAATTTATCGGGATTGATGCTTCGAAGACTTACTGCAAAATCACGCGTAAGAGACACAATGAAATTGAACGTGGCCTTGACCCATTCCGCAAAATGAATCGAGTTCCGAAAGTCAAAAACAGCCCTGGGCCTAGAATTCCCGTCCGGCAATACAAAGTTCCCAAGAAGGAACTCCAACTGGATGTAAGACGTGTTGCTTCGATTTTAGGCCGAATCCCTGACGCGGCAGAAGTTGGTAAACTAGGAAAATACGCATTGAAGTATTACACGACGTATTTCCCGACTTGGAGCCAAGCGTGCGCAGCGGCCCGAGCGGCTGGGTTCAAAAAACAGACAATGTAAGGAACTTAGCGTGGAAATATCTGAAGATTGCATTGTTTGTTGCAGTTTGCCAAATTAGCCCCCATGGCAAAGCGCAACCTCCCAAATCAAATGAGGGATATTGAGGGTTGCAATGATCCTCTCTCGGAAACTGACATTCGTCAGTGGTTGCACCATGTCTTGGATATTGCTGCGGATGGAAGCATCGTGTTTATGCCACTCTCGCAAACCGGCTTTTGTGTAAATCGAAAACATAAATCTCTTTCGATTGCCTTTGGCCCGGACAATCTGTTGATCCGCAGAATGATTGAAACTGAAGGTTGGAAAGTTTATCCCTGTAACTCTTGAGCAACAGAATTCAAAAAGTTTCCAATCTACTCCTACGCTAAGTCTTGGATTTAATTAGCATTTTTGAAGTATATGCCGTGCGGCAATTCTTAGCGACCTGAAGCATTCGAACTGAGCCAAGAGAAGGTTGAGGCTTATCGCATTATTCACCTCTTGTGCTCCAACTACGCCGAGTATTTGCCCTAAGCTTAATCCAAGGAGATCAATCTTTTGGCTTATGGGACATAACTCCAAAAGACGGATAATCCTCCTCGATTTCCTCATCAAATTGTCGCAATTCTCGACTAATCACGGAGGGCAGTTTTGATTCAAATTTTACAGCCATAATCAACGATTGGTAAAAATGCGTTCTTCTACGATGCCAAGCATTTTTTTTGTCGAACGCCAGCACGCTATTTAGCAAGAGTGCAGTTCCTGGAATTGCCGTAAAAACCGCAACCGTTGCGCCTGAAAAAGCTGAAGTAGCTGCAATTATAGTAGCCACCAAGCTCGCCAGAATTGCCAATACGTGACAAGCGAAAGAATTGCGGTAATTTCTGCGCGCACTCTTTTTGGATTTAGAAATTTTATCCTCTAAGAGTGCAACAATTGCTTCACGATTTTCCATGATGTCAAACTCAATTTTATAGTGTTGTGGGAGCCGCACCAACGTAAAGCAGAGACTGTGCTGGGTCAGGAACTTAGCAAAGTGTAATCAACTCAACCTTGGGCAGCAAGTTTTACAATCGAGGATGGAAATAAAAGGCTTTATTGATTAGCTGAAACGAAGGTTTCCCCATCCCCTCGCCGGTTTTCATTCAAATTCAGGTGCAGGTGCAAACACGTTCGCCGCGCCCTCTTCCCATTATACCGTCCGGTCAAGGTCGTTCCAGCCCAGCCCGGTCGATGTCGTTCCACCGCGCTCGCCCAACCTGTGACTTCGGACGGTGCGTCCAGAGGGCGGAGCGGCAAACGCCGTTACGCAGGTCGAATTTATCAGCTAACAAATTACCACGATGACATACATCGAGCAGTTCGAGGCCGAGTTCCTAACAAGGCTCAACGGCAAGGACGATGATGCAACGCTCCTCCGCTGGGTTTCCGAGAGGGTTCTCGAAAGCTATCGGAACGGCATCACCGCAGGCCAGAAAGGCGTTCAGGTGAAGCGCAAGGGAGAGAGCCGGAGGCCGCACTTCCCAAAGCAGGCTCAATAGTCGGGAGCTTGGATTAGTGGAATGTAGTCCTAATGAACTCCTGCCGACATTCTTGAACATCGGTTTGAGTCATTACGAAAACTATTTTCAATCGTGAACAGATTTTTCTTGGTGAAATTTGAAGTCGCGATTACAAGAGGAGTGTCTTAATTGCAGCGTGGAAAATTTCCAGGGACGGAAATGATAACTCAGGTTGCCGGGCAATTGGTCACACCCCTTCTGGCTGATGCGTTTCTAAAGCTCCGGCAGCATTTTACCTCTGATGGTCTTCCTTTTTGGCGGATTTTTTCCACCCGGCGCGACCACACAACCTCGGGTTTCACTTCACCACTATGAAACAAGCATGGATGACGGCGGTTATTTTGGTTCTCACACTTGCCAACACCACAGCGCAGAACAATACGAAGAGCGAACCAGTCGGGAAATCTGCTTACAGCATCACCGAGCGCGGCGCGCATCATAAGGTGTGGGAGCGGATTGAGTATGAGCCCGGGCCTGACGGGAAGGAGTTCCCTCGGAAACACTCCTACACTGAACTGGCCACCGGGATGCATTTCAAAAACGCGCAGAGCGAGTGGGAAGAGTCGAAGGAAGAGATTGAAATCCTGTCCAACAATGCTGGGGCTGTAGCGAATAAAGGACCGCACAAAGTCATCTTCCCGCCAGAGATCAAGTCCGGCCTCATCGAACTGCAAACGCCCGATCAGAAATGGATGCGGTCACGTGTCTGGGGCTTGGCCTATTTCGACTCAGCTACCGGTGAAAGTGTGCTGATTGCTGAAGTAAAGGAAAGCGACGGGCAGCTTGTGGGAAGCAACGTGGTGATTTATCCCGATGCCTTCACGGATTTTGTCGCGGACGTTCGCTACACCTACACGCGCGCTGGGTTTGAACAAGACGTGGTGCTTCGTGAGCAACCGCCATCGCCGGAGAAGTTTGGTTTGAACCCCAAGACCACACGGTTGCAAGTGTTGACGGAGTTTGTCGAAGCACCACAACCGATCAAGGTTGCCAAACGCGCTGGTGGTTTGCCTGATGAGTCACTGAACTTC
>Ga0164309_10000884_pt1 | contig 15340 bp, 13 predicted proteins | sample Whisoiple_247_MG_FD_109984 | JGI IMG/M metagenome (GOLD analysis project Ga0164309, IMG submission 109984) | Soil microbial communities amended with fresh organic matter from upstate New York, USA - Whitman soil sample_247_MG | ecosystem: Environmental > Terrestrial > Soil > Unclassified >...
CATCCGCGTGGTGCAGCCGAGCAGCGCGGGCTGCACTGACTGCCTGCGATTGGGCGAGTCCTGGGAGCAGCTTCGGATGTGCATGGAGTGCGGTCACGTCGGCTGTGGGGATACTTCGAAGCACCAGCACGCCATCAAGCACTTCCGCGCCACTCTCCACCCAATCGCGCGCTCGATCGAGCCGGGTGAGGAGTGGGCCTGGTGCTACATCGACCAGCTGTGGTTCGAGAAGCTGACGATCACCTGAGCGCTCAAAGCGCCCAGGTGCCTGGCGTAGCAAGCCCGCGGCGTTGGCAGATTCCGGCGATGCGCTCGCGAAGCCACGTATGCGCGCGGTCGTCGTTGTGCGCGTCTTGCCAGATTTGAGAATAGCGATACACCGGCAGTTCGATGGGCGGCTCGAGAACACGCAAGCGGGCCATCTTCGCGAGTACTTCGGCGCCCCCGGCAGAAAGCGTAGCTACGTGGTCCGTGTGCTCCAAAATGTGCGGGGCGAGCAGGTAATAGGGCACGCGCAGCGTTACATGGCGGCGCTTGCCAATCGCTGCCAGCGCGCGGTCGATGTGGAGCTCAGGGATGGCATCCGCGACGGGCCCGATTTGTAGATGCGGCAGGTTTCCGTAGGTCTCGAGCGTCAGCCGAGTGCCGACTTGCTCGTGGTCCGCACGCACGACGCACACCGCGGGGTCCTCGTACAGCGACTGCTGATTGATACCTACGGGCACGTCTTCGAAGACTCCAAGCGCCAGATCGACACCGCCGGAGAGGATCGACTCCTTGGTTGTGGTCACGATCGCGCGCAGTTCGACCTCGACGTGCTGCGCTTCACGCTTCAACGTTTGGAGCAGCTCGGGGATCACCAGGACGCCAAACAGATCGGAGCACGCCACAACGAACCGGTAGGAAGAGGTGGCCGCGTCGAAGCTGGGCATCTCCTCGAACACGTGTGACAAGGCGCGGGTCGCGCTGGCGACCACGGTGGCCAGTTTTTCGGCACGCACGGTCAAAACGTAGTCCCGCCCGTTCAATACCAAGAGCTCGTCTTTGAAGTGATCTCGGAGACGAGACAGGGCATGGCTCACGGCGGGCTGCCCGACGCCCAGGCGCCGAGCCGCCCGCGTGACGCTTTTCTCGCGTAAGAGGGCGTCTAGTGCGGCCAGCAGATTCGCATCTATGCCGGCGAGCTTCATCGAGCGAGACTACCACCAATTGCGTTCGCGAACGACGGGTCCACTATCGGCTGCGAACATGTCAGAGATGTCTTCAGTCGATACCTCACAGGCCAACCCGCACCCGCGAAAAACTCGACGTTTCGAACATGCGCCTCATGGCGACCTCCGGGAAAGCGGACACGACTTGGAGATGCGCTTCGTCGAGAGCGCCCGTTCAGCGCGTGAAATCACTCACTCGCAATCGATATCGACTGAGCTACGTTTTTCATATGATTCGGCATATGACGTCAGGGCTGCATCGACTGTCCGGCGCCTGCGTGTTAATCGTCGATGACGACGCCGGTGCTGCCGATCTATACGCGCTTTGGCTACGCGACGTCGGACACCGCCCAAGCATCGTGAGCGACGCAAAGCGAGCGTTGATACTGGCGCCGATTTTGCGTCCCGCTGTCGTGGTCGCGGCTATCGGCCTGCCCGGCATGGATGGCATCGAACTCGTGCGCAGGTTGCGTGAGCTGTCGGAGCTCGCGCACTGCCGCTACGTTGCCATAACCGCAGACGCAGACGCCAGCTTGCCCGGCCGTTGCAGAGCGGCGGGCTTTGCCGAGTTCTTCGAGAAGCCGTTACAGAAAGCTGCCTTGCTCAAAAGCTTTGGCGTGCTCCGGAGCGCAGCCGACTTGCATCATGCTCGGGGGAGCGCTTGGCTAGTCAGCCGTGGCCTTCGAAGAAATGACTAAGCAGATGAGCAAACGCTATTCGCTCGATTAGCCACGGTCAGAGCAAAACGACTGAGTAGCTCAGAAGTTCCTATTTGCCTGACTCGCTAGCCCCTGGATCGCATCAAGGATCTCCCGAACGGTCATGGCTCACCAAATCTAGCCTTCTCGTGTGATCGGTTCAACCGATTCGAAAGGCCGGCGTGCTCTACCATCACCCGGGAGGAAAAGGTCCCTTACGTGGGCAGCGTTTGGCGAGAGTTCGGAACTGCTCTTGTCCCGTGTGCGCCGTTGCGATAACCCAAAGGTGTGAGACGGACAGCTTACTTCGTGGGTGCACTAGCCATTTTTGCTGCGTCGACTGCCAACGCGCAGTCAGCCGGAGCGAGTAACCGGGCCGCGGCGGAGGCGCTCTTCGGCGAAGGACGCAAGCTGGCCGCGAGCGGGAAGTATGCGGAAGCGTGCCCCAAGTTCGAGGCTAGTGAACAGCTCGACCCGGGCCTCGGCACCTTGCTCAACTTGGCCGCCTGCTACGAGAAGCTCGGCAAGACCGCGAGCGCGTGGGCCGAATACAAAGAAGCAATCCCGCTCGCGCGCGCCTCCGGCTCGAAAGTGCGTCTCGATCTGGCCACTGAACGAGCGGCGGCGCTCGAGTCGCGCCTCAGCATGCTCACCATCCGGGCGATAGCTGGCAGCGAAGAGGCAACAGGGCTCGAGATTCGCCGCGACGGTGTGCCCGTGCAACCGGCCGAACTCGGGACACCGATCCCGCTCGACCCCGGTCCGCACACGGTCGAAGCGGTCGCGCCGGGCAAGCAAAAGTGGGCGTCCACCGTGCAGCTCGCGGACGCAGCCAAGCTGGATGTCAATGTGCCGGCCCTGACGCCCGTCCCCGGCAACGCCAGCGCTCCGACGAAGGCGGAAACGTCGAAACCAGTCGAACCTCCGCCGCCCGAAGCCGCCAGTAGCGGCTCGGCGCAACGCACGACTGCCATCGTTGTCGGTGCGGTGGGTTTGGTCGGCCTCGGCGTTGGTACGGTGTTCGGCATCGGCGCCTCGTCCAAGTGGTCCGAAGCGAAGTCGGGATGCACTGCGTATCCCTACGGTTGTAGCGCAGACGCACTCGACGCAAAGTCGTCCGGGCAGTCCAAGGCCACGATCTCTACGGTCGGCTTCATCGTCGGCGGTGCGGCAATCGCCGGTGCGACGGTGCTTTGGTTCACGGCACCGAGTCGAGAGCAAAGCGTGGCCGTCGGCATTGGCCCAGGCGCCGCGTTCGTGCGGGGGAACTTCTGATGTCTCAGGCAAATAGGTCGAACAACGGTTCACGCCTTGGACGTTTGGCACCACTCGCATCACTGCTCACGCTCGCGGCTTGCAGCAGCCTGCTCGGAATCGAAGAGCTGCACGAAGGGCCCACGCCTGGTGGCGGCACAGGCGCCGAAAGCGGCGCTGAGTCGGCAGGGCGGGGCGGAGCAAGCGGGGCCGGTAAGGGCGGCAGCGCCGGCAAAGCACAGGGCGGGAACAACAACTCGAACGCCGGCACCGTTGGCGATACGGCCGGCGAAGCGGGCGTCGCGGGGGATGGCACGACTCAAGGCGGAAGCGGCAACGGAGGCAGCGCCGGCAGCGTAGGGGGCAGCGCTGGCAAGGCCGGCGGCAGCGGCGGTAACGGCGGCAGCGCTGGCAAGACCGGCGGCAGCAGTGGAAACGGCGGTAGCGGCGGTAGCGTGGGCGGCACCACCGTGACGGGGCATGTGATCGACTATTGGGGCCATCAGCTATCCGGCATCCCGGTCGAGATCGGGGGCACCAAGGTCACTACCGACGCGCAAGGCGCGTTCACTATCCCGAATGTTGCAGCCCAGTACGACGCAAGCTTGATCGTGAAGGTCGCAGACACTGCGGAGACCGCAGGTTGGGTTTTCCAAGGCCTGACTCGCCGCGATCCGACATTGCAGGTTTACCTCGATCTGGTGAGCCACTCGCAGTACCTCGATGTCGAAGGCGGCGCTGGTTTGACCACGGCGTTGACCGGTTCACGGACCTTCTCGGTGGCAGTCGCAGGCCCCGACGGCCAGGACGAATTCAAGGACGTAAAGCCCGACAATTTCACCGAAGGCCATCCCTCTTGGCGCGGGCCGACCACCACTCAAGAAACCGCTTACGGCTTGGTCTGGCAACCGGATGCGAATGGCTTGCCGTCGAGCTACGTCGCGTTCGACAGCAAGACGTTGGCGCTGAATTCGGGATCGTCGAGCAATGCGTTGGTCACCTTCGACATGACGCCCGGGACCATTAACGCCTCCGCTATCTCCGGCACGGTGACGCCCGGCGGCAGTAGCGAGCGCGAAAACTGGGCGTTCGTGCAATTTCCCACGAACGCCGCGATCACTGTCGCGCGTGATAAAACGGGAGCCAACACGTTCAGCTACCTCGCACCAGCGCTCACTGGCAGCAGCATGGTCTTCTGCGCAACGGAGGGCGACGCATACACCGGCGGCTACGCGCTGGTACACAAGGACGGCTTGGCCCCGGGGACGACGGGGATCACGGCAAAGCTTCCGCTGCCCGCTTCGGGTCTTGCAGTATCGCCGGCGGCCGACAGCACGAAGGTCTCCAGCACGACCGTGTTTTCGTTTCAACCCGGGACGGGAAGCACCGGTCCCTTCCTGCTCGAATTCGACAACCTCGACGCGAGCTCGATGGAGCACCTCTTGATCGTCACCGCCAAGACCAGCTTTACGCTGCCTAAAGTCGTGAACGACACCTACGCGCTCTTGCCCGGCCAGAAGTATTATTGGCGCGTTCAAACGCATGGCGTGTTTGCCAACGTCGATGCCATGGCAGGGACCACCGGCTATCTGGATGAGTTCAGTGGTACCGACTATCTTTACGGATTTCCTTCACCTGCAGGCCCGCGTCACGGCGACGGCGCGTTCACCATTTCGGCCAATCAAAACATCACGCTCGCGCCCTGAAGGTCGAGTGGTTCGGATCGTCTGCCGCGCATGCTCCTCGCGCGCGATGATGCGCTTGGCCGGAGGCAGCTTCTTGAATGCATCATCGGCTGCCGCCGAATAGCGCGACTTCGACGGGGGCTACTGGAAGGTGATGCCTGAGACATAAGAGTTGCTGCTGAGATCGCTTTGGCTGATGGTCTTGCCCTGCTCGGTGAAGTTCTTGAAGTGGACCCCGGTGACGGTGACGGTCGATGATGCTCCGTGCAGGTTGATAGAACTTTTCACGTCCGAGGCGACGTTGGTGAAGAATGTCTCTTTGATCAGCGTCGTTCCGGCAGCAGTACGCCAGCTCGGCAGGTTGTTGTTCTGAACGTCGACGAGGGAGGAGTCGACCGCTTCGATCCGGATATCTTCGAATGTAGTATTCTGCACGGTTGCCGTGTCGGCGCCGTCAATCACCAAGCCTCGGCCTGCCTTGACCACGTCGATGTCCTTGAACACCACGTCAGCCATCGACTGTCCCATGGTCTTTGTCCCGATCTTGCAACCCGCCGAATTGTTGTAGAGCACGATGTGCTCGTGGAGGATGTTCTTGGTGTTGACGGTGCCGCTGGCTTCCTCGTTCTTAGTCGCCATGGCATCGTCACCGGTGTAGAGAAAGGCGTTCGAGAGGGTGCCGTTCGTGGACTCGTCGAAGTCGACGCCGTCCGTGTTGTTGTAGGTGGTCGTCGTCGGTCGACAATTAATCACCTTGTAGTTCTGGAGCGTCACCTGGTCGCTACGATAGATGAGCGTATCCCAGTAGCTCGAATCTCTGACCACGATCCCGTCCACGGTAATGGCCGAACTTTGCTCAATCTTCAGCAGACTGGCGTTGAGGCCGGCCGCGCGGATGACGAGCCCGTTGGCGTCGAGCACGCCGCGACCCAAGATCTTGGTATTTTTGATCTGATACATCCGAATCAGCGAGTGCTGCATGCCCTCGATGTTGATCCCGCCGCTGCCGGTGTTGAAGTCGTTCTGGGAGCTCGAACCGTACAGGACAGCTCCGCACGCAAGGTATAAGGTCATGTTGCTCTTGAGCCACAGTTCGCCAACTTTGTACTTCCCCGGCGGCACATAGAGGATGTTCTGAGTCGCGCCCGAGGCCGCGTCGATCGCGGACTGGATCTTCGAGGTCACCAGCGACGCGCCCGTGTTGTCCACTGTGTAGTCCGAGAGGTTCTTGACGTTGGCGTCGCCGACTTTCGGCGGGTTGTTCTCCTCCGCATCGAGGAGGATGAACAGCAGCTCCCTCGCGTCGAACTTGAGGATTAGGTAGTTGGGGCCAGTGGCGAAGGTGATCGTGTTCCCGCTCTTCGTGGCAGCGAGCTTGCGGCTCTTGGGACTCACCGTGTATGAGTTGAAGCTCTCGCTCACGGTCACAGCCACGGTAGCGGTGCCGGACCCCGACAATGAGCCGTGCGCATAGTGCACCTGCATCTCCGGCGAGAACTTGGTTAGCTTCTCCACGAACAGCGGCTTGCCGCCGACAGTAACTGAATAGAGCGGGCTCGCCGTGGCACCCGGCAGCGCGGGGCAAGCGATGAGCATCGCTGGTCCTGCGGTTCCCGGCCCGCCCCCGGTGTCGGCGGTTCCGCCCGCCGTACCGCCCACCGAAATCCCATTTCCGCCCGTGCCCGCGCCGATTGTTGAGTCTCCGCGGCCCGCCTCGGCACCCGCTGCAGAACCGCCGACGTCGGTGCCGCCACCTGATGTCGGCGCTCCGCTGCTCGATGGCGCACCGGCGCTGCCGCTGCTCTTGCCTCCGCTGGGCGCACCTGCGTTGGGCGTACCTCCGCTGCCGCGACCCACGGTTCCGCCCGTTTCCCGCCCTCCTCCGCTGCCGACCTCGACCGTGGGGGAAGTTGATGAGCAACCGATCAGGCCGGCTACGAAGGTGCACAAGGAGGTGATGCAGATCGCCAATAAACGCTTCATGAATCCTCGATCGGTGCGGGCTAATAGCGGAGCACGAATTCTCGCGGTGGGTTTGCCAAGGCGGCCCAATCCTTATACGACGGCTTGCCGTTAACGCCCGTAGCCGGCGGCAACAATGTTGGCTTGTACGGCGTTGTCCGATGCATCACTTGGGTAGCCGGCCGTGATACATCCCTCGAAGAAGGTCCCTTCACCGGTGTGGCTGTTGTCGCCTCCGACCCCCAACACGATAGCGCCCTCTTTCCTCATCGGGTTGTAGCCGCCGGAAGGGCGCGCGCCGTCATACATTGTCTTGAGCGTGCCGGACTGGGCGTCGCCGCCTTTGAGGCGGAAGCTGCCCGCTTTGCCTCCGAGCATGGCGGTGACGAAGGTGACGACAAGCGATGTGTTGGTCGCAGGCGCCGCGAATGAGCCGCCGGCGAAGACGCCATCTTCGAGATCCGCCATTGCCCAGGGCCCAGTGCCGCTTCCCTTGCCCCATTGCGTGCTGTTGCCGAAGTACAGTGCCTCCATCGTGCCTGGGCCGTTGTCCTTGTTGTTGGTCTCCGCGTTCCCGTAGTCGAAGCAGCAATACTGGTTGTAGTGCTTGCCGCTTGCCACCATGTAGATCCCCTCCGGTTGATCGCCGATGGCAAGGCCTTTGGTTTTGTTGTTCCGGTAACCGACGCCGCCCACTGCCTCGTCGAAACTACCCGTCGTGTACACGCCGTAGACCGCATGGCCACCGACCGTGATCTTGGCCGCAGTCGCCTTCGCCTCGGTGCCACCGTTCGCGAGCCAGCCACCCGGAGGAGTAACTGTGAGGTGATTCGCTTGCGCGGATTGATCGTAGATTTCGGAGATCGTGCAGGTCGTGCCGGCACAAAACGTGTCTTGGGTTGCCGAATTGGCGTAACCGCCAGGGCTCAGCACGGCGACGTCCTTGGTCGTCTTGTCGGAGGCACGCCTGACTTGGTAGAGATTGCCACTGAAGGAGCGAAACAAGGCTCGCACCGTGCTGTGCGCTGCAACGCACGGCGTACTGGCGGATTCGTAGATATCGCACGGGCCGTCGTTGCTGCTCGAACCCCCGGAACCGGAAGCGCCCCCGTTCGTGTGTGCCCCGGAGGCGCCGCCCAATCCGCTCGCACCGCCAACGCTCATCGCACCGCCAGTCCCCGGCGCGCCAGCGACGGACGGAGTACCCCCTGTTGCTGCCCCACCGGCCGCCGGTGAGCCGGCGACACTGGAAGCTTGCCCGCCGGCTTCCGCTGCGCCGCCAGCGATGGCGGCGCCTCCGCTGGGATTGCCAGCCGCGGTTGCGTGCCCGCCGGAGCTCGATGCGCCACCGGAGACAGCGTTCGTACCCGCGCTGCCTAGGTCCTGAGTGCCATCACTGGTGTCACACGCGGCGACGACGGTAGCACTCGCAACGAGCACGAAGAATGAGGTGCGCATGCGGCGCAAGACGGAGGTTCGAAAACGCAAAGTACCCACCTTTACAGCGGAGCATCGTGCGGCAATGCCGTTAACTGTCGCAAAGGCTCTCGCTTTGTCAGACATTCGCGAACGCGTCCAAGCACGATGCGGGGAGCATCGCGTCCTAGACCGATTCGCAACGCCGGTGACGTGGCTTCGGTGGCGCTATCTGCGGCAAAAAGTTTCGATCTCGAACTTGGAGCAAATTTAAGAGCAATCACGCGCCGCTCTAGACAGTAATGAGCGTGCGGCTTCTCTCACGAGGTGGATCTGACGTTCCACGATTGGGGTCAATGGTGCCAACGTGAAGGATTCGCGCGGTGGCTCATGTTCACCGGCTTTCTGGCTTTTCGCCATCTGCGTCGGCTGCGCGGGAACTCCCGATAACAGCACCGGCGGCGCACAGGGCGGACGCGCGGGCACCAGCGGCGCCGCAGGCGCAACGGCCGGCGAGCAAGCGACCGCTGGCACCGCGACGGCTGACGGAGGTGCGTCTCACGGAGGAGCAGCTGGCTCGGCTGGCGCGATCGCGTCCGGGGGCGGCGGTATCGGCGCCGGTGCCGCTAACGGAGGCACCGCCGGCATGAGCGGTGGGACGGGCGGCTCTGTTGGAGTCGGGGGCCAACCTCGCGTTTGTGGAACCGTCGCCGGTACGGACATCTGGAACCTGCCAACCTTTCTGGCGGCTAACGGGCTCTACAAACCCGACTGGAAGGCGCTGGGACAAGCCTATTCGACGCCTCAGTGGTGGCGCGATGCCAAGTTCGGAGCTTGGGCTCACTGGGATCCACAGTCCATGCCCGAGCAAGGTGATTGGTACGCCCTTCGGATGTATCAACAGGGCTCGGCTGATTACAACTATCACCTGAGCCACTTCGGCGATCCGTCCGAATACGGCTATAAGGACATCTGCAAGAACTGGGTGATCGATCAATGGGATCCCAACGCCTTGATGGATCTGTACGTCCAAATGGGCGCCAAGTTCTTCATGGCCATGGGCGCACACCATGACAACTTCGACAACTGGGATTCGAGCTACCAACCGTGGAACTCTGTCCGTGTCGGCGTCAAGAAAGACATCGTAGGCACCTGGGAACCGATCGCTCGCCAGAAGGGCTTACGTTTCGGGATCGGTTTTCACAACACCCCTGCACGAACCTGGGGTCAGTGGATGCCGCCCCGCTACACGAACGGCGCGAAGGGCCCCTTTGATGCGTTGCAGACGACAGCGGACGGCAAAGGCAAGTGGTGGGAAGGCATGAATCCCGCAGATCTGTATGGGCCGAAGCACACCACGGACTGTTCGAACAACTCCTGTAACAACTCGGGTTATGGCACTCAGTTCATGTATCGCGTCGATCAAGCCATCTGCAAGTATCGCCCAGACGTCGTCTACTTCGACGATCACGCCGGGGATTCTCAGGTGGATTTGGGCGTTCACATGGGCCTAGGTGCCATCGCACCGATCCTCTTGGCAAACTACTACAACCAGGCTGCGAGCTGGAAGGCTGGACCAGTCGACGTCGTCATGAACATGAAAGGCGTTGGCGGGCAGTACAACAGTTTCCAGAACAGCGCGTCCCTGCTGCCCTACGCCGAGCGTGCCTTGGTCAGAAGCACCGAGGCGGCCACCGAATCACAGATCAGCGCCTATCCTTTCCAGACCGAGCTCGACATCCAGAGCGGCAACTGGCACTACCTGACCGGGGCGGGATACACCGGTGCGGCGTCGCTGGTCACGACGTTGATGCAGAACGTCTCCCGAAACGGAAGCTTGTTGCTCAACCTCACCCAGCACGGCCGAGGCAACCTCGATACCAAGTGCACCCAAATCGCCAAGGACATCGGCGCGTGGCTGAGGGTGAACGGCGAAGCCGTGTATGCGTCTCGGCCTTTCGAGGTCTGGGGGGACACGACGGTGATTTACACGCGAGCCGGTGGCTACGTGTATGCAACGCTCCTGAATTGGAACGGCGGCGCCATCACGCTCTCGGCGCTGAAGTCGGGCGGCGTGACCTTGGGCACCGTTTCTCGAGTGGAGCTGCTCGGCTCCACGGTGGCAACCACGTTCTCGCAAACAGGCCAGGGGCTGACGGTCACCCCCAGTGGATCGGTGCCGGCGCTGTCCGGGATCTCCGATTCGCAGCTGGCGTCGAAGATACGTGTTCTGAAAATCAGCCACGACAAGGGCTGGTTCAACGACGACGATTCGGGCTCAGCATTTCCAGGCTGGGTACGCAGCTCTAACCTGGGCACCGGCGACTACAATAACGACCTCACCACGAGCAGCACAGCTGGGGATACTTGGACCGCGACGATCACGGGCAGCACGGTCGCGGTCTACGCGCCGAAACAAGCAGGGGCGGGCAAGATTGAGGTTCTGATCGATGGCCAGAGCCGAGCGATGGCCGAGCTCTCGACCACGGGCGCGCGGATGGCGCAGCAGATGGTCGCGGAGGTCACTGGTCTCAGCTCAGGGCCACACTCCATCAGCATCATCAATCGCGGCGCGGGTCCCGTCGCGCTGGACGCGATCAAGGCGCAGTGAGGCTCACTCGTATCGACTGGAAGCATCTCTGATATGTGTGCAGTCGATAACGGGCCCGTCGTTTAGGAATGCAATCGATGAGCGGCGAGCTCAAGTTGCAAGACGTGCCCGGTCATGGCTGCGTGTTCACCATCGACCTGCCCCGCCAGCCCACGGATCCGGAGACCGTGCGCTCGCCCGCGAAGAGCTGAGGCGCACGCCGGAACGCCGCACTGCGTGGCGCAACCGTGTCGCAGCGGTTAGCCCGCTCGATCCTTGTCTTTGAAATAGTGACGAACGTAGGCGACGAGCTGGGGGTCGGTCGGATGATCCAGTGTCTCGACGCCGCAAATCGCGGCCTCGAGCGCATGGTCGTGGGCCTGCAGGTGGCGGATGAAGTCGAGCTTGGCAGACGAAGGGCCGACGATCAGCAGCGCGCCGGTGCCTTTCAGTGCGGTCGCGACGTCGTGATAATAGCCGCCCAGATCCGCGTGTGTGCCTTGTTCCGAGGCCTTGCGCGTCAGGTGCTGTTGGGGAGCGACCACTTTACTCATCTCGAAGGTCTCCGGCTCGATCTGGAAAACCTTGGCTTCTCGGTGGTCGATCCAAACCGCAACGTGATGGCTCATGCGCTCTCGTACTGCACCTAACCGACTCAACTGTCGAGTGTGCACGTGCGAAGTGGAACGAATCGAGACGAGTAAACCATCGTTGCCTGTAATGACAGCCATGCCTGTAGTGCATGGGTCGCAGTGCGAGGCAGCGGCACGCATCGTGCTTGACGCATACGAAACGCAGTGCGCGCCTCCGCCGCGCAAGCAGGAGACTCGATGAGTAATGCACCCTATATCGTGCTCGTAGGAATGGACTTTTCGGAGCTCGCAGATCGCGCTTTTGTCGAAGCGCTCGACCTAGCCACGGGTCGCGAAAGCGTCGAAGTGCACGTGGTTTCGATGCTTCGTCCATCCGCCGTCAGTGGAGATGTCGTGAACGGCTCCTATTCAGCCGTGGACGACATCGATCCGCTAGAACGAGCGTTCGAACGTTTGCAAGCGCACGTCCAAGTGCGCCTCGAGCTCTTCATCGAGCAATTGGGCGCAAGCGGACGGAAGGTTTCGGGGCGCGTCGTTTCTCACGTGCGGTTGGACGACCTCGGGATGGGCATCGCTCAGCTCGCATCGGAGCTGAACGCAAACCTGATTGTGGTCGGCACTCATGGGCGGCGCGGTCTCGCGCGCATGCTCATGGGCTCGGTCGCCGAAACCACGATGCGTTACGCGCGTTGCCCGGTGCTCGTTATACCGCACAGCGAAAAGCCGGCTGAGATCGAGATCGAGCCCGCGTGCCCCGAGTGCCTACGCGCCCGCGTCGCGACCGGCAATGGGCAGCTGTGGTGCGCGCAACACAGCGAGCGCCACGGTCGGCGCCACACGTATCATCAAGTCGACCGCGCCGGCGCAGAGACGAACTTTCCCCTTACCTTCAAGTGACCCATGGCAAGCATGAAACAGAGTGCTTTTATCGAGTTGGATGGCTACTTTCGAGCTGCCAACTAGCTCCATCGGCAAGGCCCGATGGAGGGCTGACCGCGACGGAGGCCGCTCGCGGGCTGATCCAATACGCAGCCAACGACGTCGGAGGGGCTACGCGACGCCATCCGCCGCGCGACCACGGACCTTCGATTACCCTCGAGCGTAGCGGCGCGGTTCATGCAAGCTACTCGACCCATGGGTTGGCTAGTATTCATGATCCTACTGACAATGTTTGGCGCCGCTGGCGTCATCGCCAACGCGAATCAATTGCGTTGGCAACGGCGCATCGCCCGAGAAATGCGCGCTCTGCTCGCGGTGAAGCCGTCGACAGCGCCGTGTTCGACCAGTGCCGAGCTCCCGCCACCTGTCGCGCGATACCGAGAGCTGGCGCTGGGCGATCGCGCTCCGGTGCGCACGCTAAAACTGCGTCACGGCGGCACGTTCTGCATGAGCCCCACTTCGAAGCCTATGCCAATAGGAGGAACGCAGCTCTTCACTTCCGACCCGCCCGGCTTCGTGTGGAGCGCGCGCATCCGATTGGCGCCGGGTGTCTGGGTAGACGCACGTGACATGGCCGCCAACGGCCGGGGAAGTATGCGAGTATTCCTCGATTCGACCGTGCCCATCGCCGATGCGCGTGGCGCAGAACTAGATCAGGGCGCAGCGCTGCGTTTGCTCGCGGAGATGGTGTGGTTCCCGAGCGCCCTGTTCGATGCGCGCTACGTCACCTGGTCTGCAATCGACGAGCGTCACGCAATCGGGACCCTGCGCTTTGGCGAGGTCGAAGTCTCGGCAACCTTCGAATTTGGCGTGGACGGCTTTCCGGTTGGCATCAGCGCGGAGCGATTCATGGACAAGCAGGGGCGCAGACCCTGGCGCGGAATTTATAGCGACTGGCGCGAGGTCTCGGGAATGCACGTGCCGTTCGAAGCGAGTGTGACCTGGCAGCTCGAGTCCGGACCGTTCACGTATGCGCACTGGCTTGTCGAAGCGATGGACTATGACGTGGCAGAGCCCTGAGCTGGCATCAGAGGCAACCCTGCCCATAAGCCGCCTCCAACGGGAATTCTTTTCAGGCTCCGCGATGCCGTCAAGTGGGGGGCCGCGGTGGTCTCCGCGCCGCGCAAAAAAAAATCGCTGCGCCCCTTGACGGTCCTTTGCCCAATGTTCAGAAGCGGGAATAGGTCGAGTTTGCGGCCAGTTTCCTGAAGCAAAACCCCTGCATCGGTGGCTCCGTCCAGGAGTCCCACCAGCGTCGAGAAGCAAGGAGGACTCGATGTTTCCCAGTTCCGAACTCCCGATGATTGACGACGATCCGGTATCGTTCGACGGGCCGCCTGATTGGCTGGTTCCCGGGCTGCGCGCTGCGATGCGTGACGCCGAGGATGACGGCCTCGGGCTTCGGTCGCTGATCCAACGGATGGAGGTCCCGCCGAGGCCGTGGTCAACGGTCAGGCTCAGCCGGCGGGATAGGCGAACTGCACCAGTGATGGGCAGACGCGCTCCGGTTCAAGGCGTCGGTTGAACTGACGCAAGCTATCGAAACTCCACAACCGCATTGCCCGCGGCGTCGCAAGTGTGCGGCGCTGCTCAAAAGGAGGTCTGCATGTTCCCTCGTGATGGTCTTCTTTCTCAGTTCGGTCAAAATTTCAATGATTCGATACGATCTGCTCTTCCCACGGTGGCCGAGCCAACGTGGTTCGCTCCGCCCATCGACGCGCGCGAAGACGATCAAGCGTTGACGGTTACCTTTCGGGTTGGAGACTGCGAACGAAAGGACCTGCGCGTGAGAGTCAATCATCGAAACATTTTCATCTGGGGTCCGCCACTGCAGCGCCAGGGCAACGATCACCCGGAGCCGCGCCGCGCGATGCGCGTGTTCGCGCTACCGTTCGACTTTTCTCGGCGCGATCTGCGCATCTCGCACGTCGACGATCTGCTGCACGTTCGAGTTGCCAAGCGACGGGTCCGCGCATCCTCCGGCCCCACCGAGTGCGCCGCCTAACAGGGCAGTGCCTCTCTTGACACCGTCAGTGTCGTGACTATCGGAAAACCAATTCGCGGGCGGCTCGCTGCTTCAGCTGCCGTCCCTTTGATTGCAAGTCCAACTACCCGTGCAAGCACGGACCGAACAAACAAGGAGGCATGTTATGTTTTCGCGTTTTGGTGATACGGGCCGCGATTCCGCGCTCCTCGATGAATTCCGCCGCCGCCTGGACCGCGTTTGGGAAGACATGGACCCGTCTTGGGCCCCAAGCCAATCGAACGCTGGCACTCACTCGTCCGCTGCGTGGCCCCGGGTGAATCTGTACGATGCAGGTTCGAATCTCGTCTTGAAGGCCGACGTGCCTGGGCTCTCCGAGAAGGACATCAACGTCACGCTCAACGAGAGTGGTGTCTCGATTTCAGGGGCACGAAAGGTGTCGCCTCCAGAAGGGTACTCCGCCCATCGGCAAGAGCGCACGAGTTTCAGCTTTTCCCGCAGTCTCACCTTGCCTTGCAAGGTAAACCCCGAGCAGACCCAGGCGTCGGTCAAGAACGGCGTTCTGACGGTCACGCTCGCGAAGGCGCCCGAGGCTCAACCGAGGCAGATCGCCGTTCAGGCTCATTGAAGGAGCGCATTCGATGGCAAACCAAACCGACTTAGCGAATCGCTCGAATGGCCGCATCGAAGCGGTACAACAACGCGAGACCGTCGCACCGGTCGTGGACGTTTACGAAAACGTGGACGAGCTCTTGCTACTCGTCGACGTACCGGGCACGACCAGCGACGGAATCGAAGTACAGCTAGACAAGGGCCAACTGACGATCCTGGCGAAACGTCACGAGGACGCGCCCGGTCCGCTCCTCGCGGCAGAGTATCGAGCCAACGATTATCTGCGCGTGTTCTCGGTGCCCCAAGGCATCGACCCTTCCAAGATCGACGCTCAGCTGAGCGGCGGCGTGCTGCGGCTCCGGCTTCCGAAGTCTGAATCGGTCAAGCCGCGTCGGA
>Ga0164309_10000886_pt1 | contig 15329 bp, 13 predicted proteins | sample Whisoiple_247_MG_FD_109984 | JGI IMG/M metagenome (GOLD analysis project Ga0164309, IMG submission 109984) | Soil microbial communities amended with fresh organic matter from upstate New York, USA - Whitman soil sample_247_MG | ecosystem: Environmental > Terrestrial > Soil > Unclassified >...
CCCGAAATTCTACAGGTCAATGCACGTGAAATCCTGGATTCTCGCGGAAACCCCACGGTCGAAGCCGAAGTTCAAACCGACAGCGGCCTAGGCCGCGCAGCGGTACCGAGCGGCGCTTCGACTGGCGAACACGAAGCGATCGAGCTGCGCGACGGCGACAAGAAGCGTTACCTCGGCAAGGGCGTGACGAAGGCCGTCGAAAACATCAACGACCAACTCGGTCCGGCACTGATCGGCCTGTCTGCGCTCGATCAACCAGCGATCGACAAAGTGTTGCTCGAGCTCGACGGCACGCCGAACAAGTCGAAGCTCGGCGCCAACGCGATCTTGGCCGTGTCGATGGCCGTTGCGCGCGCCGCTGCGGATACGGTGGGCCTCCCGCTCTGGCGCTATTTGGGCGGAATTCAAGCCCGCGTGCTGCCCACGCCGCTGATGAACATCATCAACGGTGGCGTGCACGCCGACAGCGGCTTGGAAGTGCAAGAGTTCATGGTCGTGCCCATGGGCTTCGACACGTTCGCTGAAGCGTTGCGCTGCGGCACCGAGATCTTCCACAGCCTCAAGTCGATCCTGAAGAAGGAAGGCATGACCACCTCGGTGGGTGATGAAGGCGGCTTCGCGCCGCGCTTGGCTTCGAACGAAGAAGCCATTCAACGCATCATCGGCGCCATCGAAGCCGCGGGCTACAAGCCCGGTGAACACGTCGGCATCGCGCTCGACGCGGCCGCGAGCGAGTTCTACAAAGACGGCAAATACACCTGGGACAAGAAGCCGCACAGCGCCGCCGAGCTCGCCGAGGTGTACGTCAAACTGTGCGAGAAATACCCGCTCGTCAGCATCGAAGACGGCTTCGCCGAAGACGACTGGGACGGCTGGAAGCTCATCACCGACAAGCTCGGCAGCAAAGTTCAACTCGTCGGTGACGACCTATTCGTGACCAACAAACAGCGCCTCGCCCGCGGCATCGAAAAGCAGATCGCCAATTCGATCTTGATCAAGCTGAACCAAATCGGTTCGCTCACCGAAACCCTCGACACGATCCGCCTCGCTGGCAGCGCCGGCTACACCTCGATCATCTCGCATCGCTCTGGCGAGACCGAAGACGCATTCATCGCCGACCTCGCCGTGGCCACCAACGCCGGCCAAATCAAAACCGGCAGCCTGAGCCGCAGCGACCGCATCGCCAAATACAACCAACTCCTGCGCATCGCCGAAGAACTCGGCGAAGAACAAATCTACTCAGGCAAATCCCCCTTCACCCGCCGCTAATCTCGCACCAAATCCGGGGTGCGCGTCCCGCCCGACCGCACCCTGGCAACGTCACTTCTCATCACTCCCAAGAGTGGGCGCCCCCAACCCAGCAACGCACCTCAAACCCAGCAGTGTTCCCGTCGCGATACGCGGCCGCGTGGCACTCGATCATCACGCGGACGTCGCAGGCGCGGTCACAGTACGGCTCCCAGAGATTTGAACCGCCAAGACGCCAAGACGCCAAGACGCCAAGCGCTCGGGGCGTCCTAGCAGCAATCAATGCACCTAAGCACGCACAGGAATTGGGGATAGCAGAGTGGAGCGTGGACGGAGTTATCCACGCCGTAGTGCCAGAACAGTGAGCAAGGACGAGATGAGTCGCGCAGCACTCGCGTGCCGGCACACGTTCGAGGCCTCGCGTCGTAGATAATTCGAGTAGTGCCCTTGTTTGGGTAACCCAAATTTCTCTGAGTCTTGCGGTGCACTTCGTTTCGCTAGGCTGCGCAGAGCGCTTGGCGGCTTGGCGACTTGGCGGTCTCTCCCTCTTGTCGTCCGTGACGCCGAAGGCTGGGCGCTCTGGGGCGTGTTGATTGACCATCAACAAAAGAAGACGAGGCGCGCTATTTCTTGGTGGCCCAGCTGCGGGGTTTGCGGCCTCTTAGGCCTAGGACGTTGAGGGGTTCGTCGGAGACGCCGAAGGAGACGATATCGCCGAGTTGGACGGCTACGGTGCGGTGGGGGCCGTCGAGGTACAGGGCGGCGTCGTCCATTTTGCTTTGCACCGAGATTTCTTTGTTCGAGCCGACGACGAGCTTCAGCAGTTTGAATTTGCCGTAGGGCGAGTACGGTTCACGGACGACCAATTGCAGCTCGTTGGAGGTGAGCGGCAAGACGCGGCCACCGGCGGAGCGCTGCGCGGCGGTCGAGCCCGCGGCAGGACCGATCCAGATCCCGCTCGAGCGCTGCTCCTCTTTCTGTTTGCCGACGTGCAAAATGTAGCGCGAAGTCGCCGCTGGCCCTGAGTGGCAATAGAGCGCTTCGTTCAGGACGCGCTTGGAGCGCATGCGACCGTTGAGCGAGACGGACATGCGCGTGAGCAACATGCTCTTCAGTTTGCCCTCGAGCGCGCGCGTCACATGGCTCTCGAAATCACTTCGCTGCGCCGCGCAAAAAAAGCCCACGCTGTGCGACGGCGCGCTGTTCACGCCCAACACCGGCACACTGCCTACGTTGTGCGAGGCCGCGAGTAGCGTGCCATCACCGCCAACAGCGATCACCAGCGCGGCGTCCGAGGTATCGAACGCGGCGTGCGCGCGCTGCAGAAACAGAGCCTTGGCGCCGACGCGATCGAGCACGCGCGCGACCTCGTCCATCGTGCGCGAGTGTTCTTTGTGCGACGCGAGCCAGCTTGCAACGCTCGGATCACGTTTCTTGATCAAGTTGCGAGCGCGCGGGTCGCCTTCGTCTTCGACGAAGCGACGATAGGCCGTGCGCTTGCCTACGACGATCACGTGCGGACGGTTGTTCAATACAGCTTCTCCAGCAGGCGCCTGAGTGCGAGCTCGGTCTTGGCGTCTTCGATCGCCCCGGTTTTGCACAGTTCGAGCGCGTCGCGCAACGATAGGTCGATGATCTTCCCAAAACGCTCGAGCGCCGATCCATCGAGACCGGGTTCTCGCCGTGCTGCCGGGTCGACGCGTACTTCGAAAAAAAAGTGCCGCTCCGCGACGAAGCCCGGCGCGGGAAAGGTGCTGGGCCCGAGTGGCGAAAGCGAGTCCAAGCTGACCTCGAAGCCCAGCTCTTCATGCAGCTCACGCTGGGCAGCGCGCACTGCACCAACGGCTGAGCGCTCGCTGCGTTCGATCAACCCCGCGGGCAGCTCCCACAGGTTGCCGTCACACGCCTCGTCGGGCAGAGGAGAGTTTTCGCGATCGCGCAGCGTGGTCGGCGGGCGGAACGCGCTACGCAGATACACCCGCGGCGTGCCATCCGGCGAAACGAAGTGGGCGACGATCACCACCGCGTCGATCGCACTGCGATCGACCGCGTCGTAAATGAAGGGCTCGCTCTTCGTCCCGTCCGGGTAGATGGCGCGGTAGCGGTGGCGCACCAGCCGCAGAAAGCCCGTTTGGTTGGGGGGCGACAAATCCTCCAGCAGCTCGAGCTGGATCTTCGGGAATGACAGTTCGGCGCGGGGGACCATACGGCGGTCATTCTACAGTGATTCGCGTGAGATCCAGCGCCGAGCACGACGCCGCCCCTCGGGATCGGCTCTGGATCTGCGTTCGTCGCACCATTCTCCCGCGCTTCTCCTCCCTGAGCCGCAAAAATACGTGGTAAAAGCCCGGCATTCGGAGGTTGTCGAGGAGGACCATGTTGCAGAAACTCGTTGTCATCGGGCTGTGCGCGGCCACCCTCGCGCCCACGGTGACCTTCGCCGCACCGGCCGCGAAGGCCCCAGCGCACGCCACGCTCAACCTGGAGAGCACCAAAAAGGCCCTCGAAAGCAGCGACGAAGCGCAAGTTCTCGCGGCGCTCGACGAGATCGAGCTGGCGGCCGATAAGCGGGCAGCTCCCTTGGTCGAAGCGCTGCTGGGCCGCGGAGCGAACAGCAAGTTGCTGCTGCGCGCGATCGGCGTCGCGGGCGCACTCGGCGCACCGTCGTCGAGTGCTGCGCTCGCACCGTACGTGAAGCACCGCGCAGCCGAGGTTCGACGCGCCGCCGCACAGAGCCTGGCGCGGACCAAGGGTACGATCGCGATCGGCGCATTGCGTGATGCGCTACGCGGTAGCGACCCCGCCCTGCGCGGCACCGCCGCCGAAGGCCTAGGCGCACTCGGCGCCAAAGAAGCCGTGCCGGACCTGTTCGTGGTGTTGCCGAAAGAAGTGCCGGAAGCGGCCGGCGCGATCGGCGTGCTGTGCCGCGCGGACGAGTGCAAGCGCTTCGTCGGCTTGCTCGGCAAGCTGCCCTTCGACGTCATGGAAAGCGGCTTTTTGCCGCTGCTCTTGCGTACCGACGCGGATGCTCCGGACGCCGCCAAGCTGCAACTGATCGAGCAACTGCGGCGCATGGCCACGCAAAAGTCAGGCGCGCTTTTGGCCACCGCGCTCGCGTCCTATCCCGCGAACGGCAATCCAAAGATCCGCGCTGCGATCGACGCCGCGATTCACGGCCACCCAGTGGCGAGCACCGAACCATGAACCTTCGTCGATCTTTCTTCATTCTTGCACCGACCGCGTGGCTCGTCGGGTGCAGCACGAGCACACTCAACTCCACGAGCAAAGCGCTCGATCCCGATTGGCAGAACGACTCCGGCGCGTCGATCGCGAAGGTCGAACAGCGCTTGCACGCGTTGCCGCGCGTCGAAAACGCGCGAGTCGTCGTAGGCGTGAGCGATGCCGGCTTGGTCGCGTCGTCGCTCGACGGAAAATCGCACTGGAAGTACGACGGTCACCCAACGTCGGCGCCGATCATTGCGGGCCCCTTGGTGATCTTCTCCGAGGGCGATCAGATCGTCGCGCTCGAGGCGAGCTCCGGGAGCAAATCATGGAACCTCGGCAACCGCGGGCTTGCTCTGCGCGGCGCCGCCAATGACGGCGCGCTCAGCGCGTTGGTCCTGGCTGATACACACAAGAGCCTGTTTCTCGGCGTTTCCCGGAGCGGTTCGACGCTCGGCGCGGTGGAATCGAAGGCTGACTTGGGCGTGCCTGCCGCACGCGGTGGCATCGCCTTTGTCCCCTGGAGCAGCCAATACGTTTCCGCTCTGGACATCAACAGCGGCGACGAGGCCGGCCGAATGCTCGCGCGCGTGCAGGTCAGCCAAGCGCTCAACTTCGGCGGTGAGCTGTATTTCGGCGAACAAGGGCTGATCCGCTTCGACGAGAAGGCGCGCTACGCCAGCACCAATCAAGCAAACCACGTCGGTTTGCCCAAGGTCGAGCTCCCCGGCAAACCGACCTGGCTCGGCAGTGGGCTCGTGAATCCGTCTAGCCAAGCCAACGCGCGCACCAAGATCCGCATCTTCGCCGCGCCGGTTGCGGCGCCGAGCGGCGAGCTCACGCTCGGCGCTGGCACCTTCAGCGCCACGTATTTCCGAGTCGTGCTCGGGCTCGACAGCAAGAGCGGCGCGCTACGCTGGGTGCGCGCACTTCCTGCCGACATCGTGGGCGGAGCCGCCGCGAGCTCCGGCTTCGTGTTGTGCGACGCAAACGGCAAAGTCTGGTCACTGGACCGCGCGGGCGGAGACGCTGGCAGTCTAGATTTAGGCTCGAAAATCCGCTCCTGCGTCGCGGACACCGGCGCGGAAGAGGTGCCGAGCGCGCCCGCTCGCGGCAGCCTCGCGGTGCAAATCACCGAGGCCCTCGACAACCTCGAGCCGACGATGGCCGAAGCCGAGCGCTACCTGGTGAGCGAGCTCGGCAAGCAAGAAGATCCCATCGTCACCAAGAGCTTGATCGATCTGTCGAGCAGCCCATGCGTTCCGCCGGATCTACGCCTCGAAACGCGGCGCCTACTCGCGCTGCGCAAGAACGGCACCGACTACATGTTGGTGGCGCTGGCGCGACACTATGACTTCGTCTCCGGCGTGCTCTTGCCGCCACCGGTAGGCCCGCTCGCGGACGCCCTCGGCGCCATTGGCGAAACGCGCGCCGCGCCGCTACTCGCCAAGCACTTGAACGACCCCGCGAACTCCGCGGACGACGTTGCACACGCCGCCCGCGCGCTCACCAAGCTCGCCACCGCCAACGAGTACGAAGAGCTGCGCACGTTCTTCGCGCTGTACCGCGCGACCGCGGACGACGAAGCCCTGGTCGCAGCGGTCGTGTCGTGCGCCGAAGCCTTGCTCCGTGTGGGCGGCGCTGAGGGCCACGCGCTGGTCGAACGCGCAGCCCAAGATCCGTTGACCCAGAATGATGTGCGCCGCGCCTTGCCGGCGGTGCTCACCAAGCACTCCAACACCGCCGCAGCCGCCGCTCAGGTCAACAAGCACTGAGCAAACCGCTCGCTTTTCGAAAAATCGACCGTCAACCCGTCTTCCTGAAACTTCGCCAAGTCGGGCGGCGTAACTCCTAGCGAACGATTCAATCGCATACGATTAAACAATCAGGAGTCGAAACCATGGCCGAGAAAGTATTGGAAAAACGCCTGTACACTGCCACCGCCAGCGCCACGAATGGCCGCGAAGGCAGGATCAAGAGCGACGACGGAACCTTGGATCTACCCGTCGCGCTGCCTCCCGGCCTGGGCGGCAACGGCAATGGCACCAACCCCGAGCAGCTCTTCGCCGCCGGTTACTCCGCGTGCTTCGGCAGCGCGTTCAACCACGTCGCACGGGCGCAAAAGATCAAGACCGGCCCAGTGACGATCACCGCCCGCGTAACCATCGGTACGGTCGGTGAGGCCTTTGGGCTGGCGGTGGAGCTCACAGCCGACGTGCCCGAATTGCCGCGCGAGCAGGCCGAGGCACTGCTACACGCGGCGCACCAAGTGTGCCCGTACTCGAACGCGACGCGTGGCAACATCGTGGTCGACCTGCGGTTGGCCTGAAACGAGGAGCGTCCTTGGCGAGCCGCGGCGAGCTACCTTCTCTCGAGCAGCACCTGTGCTTCGCGTTGTACCGCGCTTCGCGGGCAATGATTCGCGGCTATGGGCCGCTGCTCGAGCCGCTCGGGCTCACCTACGCGCAATACCTCGTATTGGTCGTGCTGGGTGAGTCCGACGCGCTCTCGGTGCGACAGCTCGGTGAACGTCTCTCGCTCGATTCCGCGACGCTGACGCCTCTCCTCAAACGGCTCGAGGCACAAGGGGCCATCGAGCGACACCGCGACACGGAAGACGAACGCGTGGTGCGCGTGCAGCTGACCAAGCTTGGCCGCGCACTGCGCACCAAGTGTCGGGATCTGCCAAAGCAGGCCGCATGCAACCTGGGTGATTTCCACGATCCCAAACTGCTCGCGCAGATCACGGGGCTACGCGCAGAATTGACGGAGCTCGCCGACCGCTTGGAAAAGACGGACGGCTGAGTCCGCTCAGCGCACGAGCCCGACGCGGCGCCCGAGATCCGACACGAACACGTTCCGCGGATCGTACTTGGCTTTGATCTCCAGCCATTGATCGAGGTTCGGGTACATCGCGCGGAACATGGCCGCGTCGAGGAACGAATCCTTACCGAGGTAGATCCGCCCGCCCGCGTCGAGCACCAGCGCATCCAAGCGCTTCAGCAGCTCGGGCGTGCGTTTGCGAATCGGAAAATCGATGGCGAAGGTGTAGCCCTCTCGCGGGAACGAAAGCAGACCGTCGCAGTGTTTGCCGAAGCACTTGAGCACGTTCAAGAACGGCAACTCGGACGACGACAGAATCGTGCCCAAAATCTCGCGCAAACGCCGCGGGCCGTCTTCGAACGGGATCACGAATTGATACTGAGCGAAACCCGCGGGGCCGTAACCACGATTCCAATGCGCGAGCATGTCCAGCGGATACGTGAACCCCTCGTAGTGATCGAACGCCTTCTCGCGCGCTTGGATCTGCTGGAGCAAGGCGTTGACCACGCGAATGCTCAAGCGATTGAGCGTCAGCGTTGGCAATTCGAACGGCACGGTCAGCTTGGGCGGCCCGGATACGCGCAACGCGTCTTTGGCCAAATCCGCGGGCAATTCGTCGCGACGCGCGTGCTCGCCCAACGCGAGCACACCGCGCCCGAGCCGAGCCCCCGTCGCGAACACGTCCAGCGTGGCCACGGAATACGAGAAGTCCTTATCGTACTCTTCGAACGCCGCGAGCATGCCCTCGAGATCGTTCACTCGCACCTTGCGCTGACGGAAGTACGTCGTCTCGACCTTTTTCAAGCGAATGGTCGCCGTCAGCACGACGCCGAGCAACCCCATGCCGCCGAAGCTGGCCCAAAACAGATCCGAGTTCTCCGTGCGACTCGCGCTCATGACCTCGCCGCTGCCGAGCATCACGGTGAAGCTATCGACCGAGTTGCTGAACGAGCCCTGCACGTGGTGCGCCTTGCCGTGCACGTCATTGGCGATACAGCCACCGATGGTCACGAATTTCGTGCCGGGGCTAATCATCGGCATCCAGCCGCGCGGAGCGAAGTCGCGCAAGATGTCCTCGAGGCTCACGCCGGCCTCGCACGTCAATGTGCCGGTCGCGTCATCGAAAGCGAGGTAGCGATTGAAGCTCGTCATTCCGAGCACGCGCCCCTCGTTATTGAGCGCGGCATCACCGTAGCTCCGGCCCAGGCCGCGCAGCGTGGTGCCGCGAGGATCGAGCGATGCGCGAATTTGCGACTCGAGCTCGGGTACTCGCAAATCGCAGTTCGCGCGAGTGTTGGCCCCCCAACCCGACAGGCGAGTCAGGTAGGGCTTGGCGGGCAGGGTTGTGAGCGCGCCCCGGCTCGGTTGTTGCGGTACTGCCAAGCTCTTACCCACGCTATCCATCCGCCCGTCTTAGCAGGCCCCCCAGCGCGCGGCAAAAATGAACATTTTCAGCGCTTTCACAGCACCTGCCCAAGAGTGATACGCTAGGTCGGGAATGACCTTCGAGCGCATCCGGCATCGGCTGCAGACAGGGCGACCTTTGGTCGTCGACTCGGACACGGGGGCAGCATTCCGCGCACGCGGCGTGGAGCTGGATTCACCCGGAACGCTCGGCCAAATGCTGCGCGAGCGTCCGAATGAAGTGCTCGCTCACTACCGGACGGAAGTTCACTCGCGCGTCGACGTCTTATCCGCACTGACTGCCGACACCACGCCACGCGCGCTCGCGGAAGTAGGCATGGAACATCGCTCTGCACAGCTCACGCGGCGCGCGGTCGAACTCGCGTTGGAGGCCGCCGCCGAGAGCGATAGCCCAGTCGCAGTCGCCGGCGTGTTGGGCTCCGATATGGTGAGTCCAGTCGCGGCCGACCGATTGCATGACGAATTCACGGAGCATGCAGCGCGCTTGGCGGTCGCCGGCTGCGAGTTGATCTTGGCGCGAGGACAGGGCTCCCGAGTCGGCTTGATGGCCGCGGTGGTCGCGGCGGCACGCACCGAGTTGCCAACTTGGGCCGTACTCGAGTTTGCCTATGGTGAGGAACTGACCAGCGCGGGCACCGCTGAGGATTTGGTCGCGACCCTGGCCGAAGCGGGCGCGAGCGTGGTCTTGTTCGAGGTGGCCACGGTGGATCTCGGATTGGCCTATTTGAAGCGTTTTCGCCCCGCCTTCACCAAACACGGCATCGCGCCCGGCGTGTTGCTTGCTGCTAGCGAGGCAAGCGTGCGCGGCTTCCATGACGAAACGTCGAACCCTGAGCGATGGGTGGAGCGTGCGGTCGACTTGAGCGCGGGCGGTGCCCGCGCAATCGGCGGCGGAGCCGGAACCACGGAAGCCCACACGCATGCCTTGGCGGTCGCCCTGGGTTCCCTACATCCGTCATCGCGCCCCGCCCCAAGAAGCGCTGAGGACCTCGACCCGACTCGCCGCGATTGCTAAACGACCAGGCCGACGTTTTTTAGTTCGATCGTCCAGAGGCCAGCTTGCGCTCCGTCAAGCTTGCTCAAGGACTAGCTTCTCTCGAGATCAGACCACCGTGGATTCAACCGACGACCTACGCCCGCTCCGCACGAGTGATGATTTGCTCGAGCTGTTCCAGCGCGCGGAAAAGCCGCGCTCTGCTTACCGCATCGGGACGGAGGCCGAAAAATTCGCCGTCGACAGTCAAACCGGCGCCCCGCTCGAATACGACGGGCCACGTGGCGTCACGCGCATTTTCGCCGACTTCGTGAAGCGCGGCTGGCGTGAAGTCCGGGAGACTCCGGACGGCCCAGTGATCTCACTGCTGCGCGATCACCACTCGATCACGCTCGAGCCCGGCTCACAGTTCGAACTGAGCGGCGGCGCGCTGACCAGCATTCACGAGACGCGCGCAGAGTTGGACGAACACTTCGCCGAACTCGCGGACATCTCGAAAGAGATGAATCTGACCTGGTTGGGGGTGGGCTTTCATCCCTTGGCCAAGCAAGCCGACCTCGGCTGGGTGCCCAAGCTGCGCTACCCGATCATGCGTGACTACTTGCCGACGCGCGGCAGCGGCGCGTGGGACATGATGCGTCGCACCGCGACGGTCCAGGGCAACTACGACTTCTCTGACGAAGCCGACGCGCTCAAGAAGCTCGTCATTTGTCTCAAGCTCGCGCCGCTCGTGAACGCGCTGGGCGCCAATTCACCGTTCTGCGAGGGCAAGCTCAGCGGCTACAAGAGTCGCCGCGGCTACACCTGGCTGCATATGGATCCGGCTCGCTCCGGCTTGATCACCGCGCTGCTCCGCAACCCCAAGCCCGGCTATCGCGACTACGCCGAGTGGGCGCTCGACGCCGGCATGTTCTTGTTCAAGCGCAACGGCCGCGTCGTGCACAACACCGGTCAGACGTTCCGCGACTTCATGCAAAACGGCTTCGAAGGCGAGCGTGCCACCTTCGGCGATTGGAAGATGCACCTGAACACGCTCTTCCCCGAGGCCCGCCTCAAGAGCACGCTCGAAGTCCGCGGCAGCGACTCATTGCCCGCACGGCTGCTCTGTGCCGTGCCCGCATTGTTCACCGGCATTCTGTACGACGAACAGGCCCTCGCCGAGGCAGACGAGTTTGCGCGCAGCATCGACGTCGACCAGCTGCTCGCGGCACGCCCCTCGCTCGTCACGGACGGCCTCGCCGCCAAGGTCGGCGATCGCCCCATGCAACAGCTCGCCGAGCGCATCCTCGAGATCGCCAACGGCGGCCTCTCGCGACGCAATCTGCTCAACGCGCACGGTCAAGACGAGCGCGTGCACCTCGCGCTCCTGACGACCCTGGTGCAGAACGGCAAAACCCCCGCTGATGCCGTGATTGAAGGGCTGAGCGCAAATTCGACGCCGAGCGTTGCCGACGTAATCGCGCGCTGTCACCTCTAACCCCTGGTGCCGCCCGCCCCGCCTTCGCCGAGCGCGCCGCCTTCACCGCCACGTTTCGGTCTCCACCTTCGCCAGCCAATCCCGTGTCGCCAGCGACGCCCATGTCGCCGCCAGCTCCGCCTTCGCCTTGATTGCATAGCGCGTCGCGCGCGAGCTGAGCCGCGCCGTCGCCATTAGTGCGAGGCTCGAACTCGAAGACGACAATATCGAAAAGGTGCTGGCGGCAACCAAACTCGCACCTCGCGTTGGGTAAGCGAATGCACGACGGGCCGTACATGCCCGTGATTTCGCCGTTTTCGCACGACGCCTCTAGACCGCACTCTTCATAGATCGTTGTCCCTGGACCTGCTGCGGTACCTCCGGATCCGGCTCCCGGGAGCGTGCTGCGCATCCCGGCGCTCAGCACGCTCCCGCTCGTATCGGCTGAAGACGTGCCACCGCGGCTCGTCCCCGGATTGCTGCTCGTCGCGACACCGCCGCAAGCCACGCACATCAGCACGATCGCCAACGCGACCGATGCGCGTTGCTTCCCCCAATACCGTAGTCGCTCATTCATCATCACTCACCCCAACAGTGCACAGCGCGTTCCAACAGTCGCCCTGAAAATCTCGGCCAATTTCGTGCGTTCTTGCGAGCAACGGCACACGTTGAGCCAGTCATTCGGACACGCGAGTCAGGCCACGGTCGCAAAACGCTTCACGTTGCCGAAGACCAAGCTCTCGCTCATTTTACTCGAGCACGAGCCTACACGCAGCGCAGCGCAGCGCACCGCGCTCGCGAGCAACCGGCGCGCCCGGCGGCACTACTCTGAACTCGCGCGCTTCACGCGGCGCTTGCGATGCGGATCTTTTCCGTCTGACCTGCGCGATAAAACGTGCGCAACCGTTCACGCGCGCGTTCGCGATCGTTGGCAGCAAACACGCGTGACACGAAGCGCGCCGCGAGATTGTGCGCGAGTCGATAACGCGCGCCCGCTTCTGTGTCTTCGGGGTCGAGGAAGCGCGGGCTATCGAAGAGGCGATCGACGAGCTCGCGTTGATTGTCGGAGCTGAAGCCAAGGGAGAGCACGAATTTGTCGACCTCGGCTTGCAGCTCCAATTCGAGCTTTGTGACGGGCAACGAGATCCGCGCCCGCTCGACCAAATAAAGAAAGTGACTCACGCCTTCGGCGACTTGCAGCCACACGTCGTTCAGCGCGCCGCCGGCCGGGATTTGCTTGGATTCAGGGGGCAAAACCAGCGCAATTTCGAGTTCGTCCGCGGACTCGCGCACGAGCACCACTTCGCGGCTGCCCCGATCGCCGTCACGCACGAAGCGCGTCACATTGGGTGCGCGCTCGAGGCCGTAGAAGCGCTCGAGCTCACTTTGAATGCGCCGCAGCTCGCGGTGCCTGCGCGAGCGCGACGGCGCGTTCAATGGATCCCCCCGTGCCCCCGTTGTGGCGTGAGGCCGCGACCGGCGAGTGCGACGGCGAGTGGAGCGGATCCGGTTTTCACCCATCGCTCATACAAGCGCACGACTTGGCGGTTCGAGTTGTGCGCCGAGTTGGCTTGCAGCACGTCCGCAATGCGCGAGACGACTTCGGCGAACATAGCGAAGTTGTCGGCGAGTTCGCGGAACACGTCGGGCGCGCCCGTGCCGTCACCGGCGGATTGGCGAAGCATGCTCGCGGCCCCGTCGTAAGCACGCGCGCCGAGCGTGCGCACATAACGAAGCTCCACCCCGCGCGTGGACAAGTGGTCGGCGAAGAAGCCGCTCGTGTACAGCACGCCGTCCCCGAGTGACCTGAGCCGTTCGAAGCGCTCGCTGCCTGCGGTGTGCAGGGCTTCGTCCAAAAGCAGCGTGAGCGGACGCTCGAGGCTCGCGGCTTCGAGTCGGTCTGGCTTGGCATAGTCGGCCAGCAGGCCTGCCAAGTAGTGCTCCGCCGCCTCAGTCGCTGAGCAGTGCTGGTTGCGCACTGCCTGGTCCACCAAGTGGTGAAAGAAGGACTGCAGGTCGCTCGCTAGGTCGATGTCGGGCTGATCCGGGCTCATGACAAAGCTCCTTCCGAAGCGGTGCACGGGGTGGCTGCGAGGGCCTTCGAGGGACAACCGCGCCCGACGCAAGGAGCGTCAGAGCTCGGGCTTCGAAGGCATCCGCTGAAATTCGGCACCTGTGTAGAAGGTACGGGCAGAAGTGTTTCCGCGTTATACAAATGCGCTGCTCTTCTGAGCAGGTGGTTGTCGCTTCTTCAGCACTCTCCCAGGGCGGCTGCTAAGCCCGCACCCCGGGACGGGCACCCCGGGACGGGCACCCCGGGCACCCCGGGACGGGTGGCAGCGACGGACGTTCAGTTGGCCTGCTCATGCCTAGCGGGCTACGGGGCCGATCGTCGTTGGCGCCCCTTGACAGCATATGGCTGCTGGCTAAGTTCCTGGCGCGCTGTTAGCACTCGCCCGCGTTGAGTGCTAACCGAGAAACTAGAATATATTCAGAGGCTTACAGCGAATTCGGAGCACTCTGACGGGTGATTTTGAGGGGGGAACAGCTCTGCTTCCCCGACCAAATCCGAAGCCGGAATTCCGAACCGCTAGGCCTCGAGCAACCCACAACCAACACCCGATCGAGGGATCCACATGGCTACCAAAATCCGTCCGCTGCAAGACCGCGTGATCGTTCAGCGCGTCAAAGAAGAAGAGAAGACCAAGGGCGGGATCATCATCCCGGACAGCGCCAAAGAGAAGCCGGTCGAAGGCAAAGTCTTGGCTGTTGGCAACGGCAAGGTGCTCGAGGACGGCAAGGTCCGCGCGCTCGACATCAAGCCCGGCGACCGCGTTCTGTTCGGCAAGTACTCGGGTACCGAGGTCAAGTTGGATGGCGAAGAAGCGCTCATCCTGCGTGAAGACGACATCCTCGGCGTCATTGAAGGCTGATAGGGAGAATTAAGAAAATGGCTGCCAAAGAAATCGTTTACAAAGAAGCTGCTCGTAACCTGATCCTCAACGGCGTGAACGCCCTCGCCGACGCGGTCAAGGTGACCCTCGGCCCGCGTGGTCGCAACGTCGTCATCGAGAAGAGCTTCGGCGCTCCGACGATCACCAAGGACGGCGTGACCGTCGCCAAGGAGATCGAGCTCGAGAACAAGTTCGAGAACATGGGCGCGCAGATGGTGCGTGAAGTTGCCTCGAAGACCAGCGACATCGCTGGCGACGGCACCACGACGGCCACCGTGCTCGCGCAAGCCATCTTCCGCGAGGGTTCCAAGCTCGTGGCCGCCGGCCACAACCCGATGGAAATCAAGCGCGGTATCGACAAGTCCGTCGAAGCCATCGTCGAAGAGCTGAAGAAGAACGCCAAGTCGACCAAGGATCCGAACGAGATCGCCCAGGTCGGCACGGTCAGCGCCAACGGTGACACCACCGTCGGCAAGCTGCTCAGCGAGGCCATGGAGAAGGTCGGCAAAGAAGGCGTAATCACGGTCGAAGAGGCCAAGAGCGCCGAGACCTCGCTCGACGTCGTCGAAGGTATGCAGTTCGACCGCGGCTACCTCAGCCCGTACTTCGTGACCGACCCGGAGCGCATGGAAGCGTCGCTCGAAGACGCCTACATCCTCCTCAGCGAGAAGAAGATCGCCAACATGAAGGACCTGCTCCCGGTCCTCGAGGCGATTGCCCGTCAGCAGAAGCCGCTGCTCATCATCGCCGAAGACATCGAAGGCGAAGCCCTCGCGACGCTCGTCGTGAACAAGCTCCGCGGCACGCTCAACTGCGCTGCCGTCAAGGCGCCGGGCTTCGGTGATCGCCGCAAGGAAATGCTCAAGGACATCGCGGTCCTCACGGGCGGCCAGGTGATCGCGGAAGAGCTCGGCCTCAAGCTCGAGAACGTGACCATCACGGACCTCGGCCAAGCCAAGCGCGTCAAGATCGACAAGGACAACAGCACGATCGTCGACGGCGCCGGCAACAAAGAGAAGATCAAGGCTCGCCAGCAAGAGATCCGCAACCAGATCGAAAACACCACCAGCGACTACGACCGCGAGAAGCTCCAAGAGCGCCTCGCCAAGTTGGTCGGCGGTGTTGCCGTGATCAAGGTCGGCGCTGCGACCGAGGTCGAGATGAAAGAGAAGAAGGCCCGCGTCGAAGACGCCCTCCACGCGACCCG
>Ga0164309_10000888_pt1 | contig 15316 bp, 11 predicted proteins | sample Whisoiple_247_MG_FD_109984 | JGI IMG/M metagenome (GOLD analysis project Ga0164309, IMG submission 109984) | Soil microbial communities amended with fresh organic matter from upstate New York, USA - Whitman soil sample_247_MG | ecosystem: Environmental > Terrestrial > Soil > Unclassified >...
CGGTTCGCCGTCCGGCCCGTCACTGGAGAGCTGATAGGCCTCCCCTTCGCGATGAGCTGGGCAGACGAAACGGAGCGCGTGCCCCCAAGCGTCCGTAGGAGCATCTTTGAAATTTCCATAACTGGTGAGCTTGTCGAGTCCGCTCGGGCAACTGCCGCCGTTGTCCGCGCGGAACGCATCGATCGCGTGACGCACACCGATCAGCGTCGCGCGCGTCTGGCGGACGCCGGCGCTGTGGCGTTCTCGCACGCCCAAGACGGCAATCGTGCCGAGTACGCCCGAAACCAGCAGCACGGGGCCAATGCGACCGAGTATGAGCAGGCTGCGTAGTCCCCCGCGGCGCTCCCAGGGGAAGCGGATGCGCCGCTCACCGGCGAAGCGCCGCGCGACGGTCATCACTGGACCAACTCGTTCATCTGGATGAGCGGCATCAAGATGGCCATGGCGATGAAGCCGACCACACCGCCCAACAAAACGATCATCAACGGCTCGAGCAAGCTGGTCAGCGCGACGACGCGCGTCTCGACGTCAGCCTCGTAGGCGCGACTCACGTTCTCGAGCATGGCCTCGAGCTGTCCTGTCTTTTCACCGACGGTGATCATGTGCGTGACCATGGGCGGGAAAACGCGCGCGCGCTTGAGCGGCTCGGCGATGCTTTCACCGCCGCGGATCGAGCCGATTGCTTCGCTGATCACGCTTTCGAGTCGCGCGTTTTCGAGCACGTGGCGCCCGATTTCCATGGCTTGAAGCAACTGCACACCGCTCGACAACAGGGTCGAAAGCGTGCGCGCGAAACGCGCCACCGAGACCAGCAGCGTCAAGCGACCGAAGATCGGCACCACCAAGCGCATCGAGTCGAACTTCAGCTTGCCCGCGGGCGTTGCTCGCCAGCGTCGAAACCACCACACCGAGCCGGAAACCACGGCGATGATCAGCCACCAATAGCCGGAAATGATTGCAGACACCGTGATCAGCAGCTGCGTGTACCAAGGCAACGCATGGCCCAGGTTCTCGAAGATGCTGGTGACCTTGGGCACCACCGCGACCATCAGCACGCTGACCATGACGATGCCGATGATCATCATCAGCACCGGATAGGCGAGCGCGGCGGTGACTTTGCCCTTGAGCTTCGCCTGACTCTCCATGAAGTCCGCGAGGCGCTCGAGCACGGCTTCGAGCGTGCCGGAGGCTTCGCCGGCCGCAACCATGTTCGTATACAGGGACGGGAAGATCTTGGGGTGCATCTCCAAGCTCTTGGCGAAGGCGGTGCCTTCGTTGAGCGATTCGCGCACCGCGGTGAGCGTCTTCTTGAGCTGCTCTTTTTCGACCTGATCGATCAACGCAGCCACGGACTCGACCAATGGAACACCCGCGCGCACCAACGTCGCGAGCTGGCGAGTCATGACCGCGACGTCGGCGGTCGACGGCTTCTTCAGGAACGCAAACAGATCGATTTTGCGCCCAGCCTTACTGCCCTTTTCGGCTTCCTCGTTGGCTTCCGTCAGCAGCACGCCGTCACGGCGCAACACCGCACGCAGCGCCTTGGCGTTGTCTGCGTCACGATAGCCTTTGACCGGCTTGCCGGACGCAATCTGGATTCCGCGGTATTCGTAGACGGCCATGGTTCAGCTCATGAGTCGACGAACACGTCTTCTTGCGTCGCAGCCACGACTTCTTCCACCGTGGTCAGTCCCATCAAGACCTTACGGGCGCCGTCGTCGCGCAACGAGTCCATGCCTTGGCCCTGTGCGGCGCGCTTGATGGTCATTGCGTCCGCGCTGGCGAGCACGAGCGCACCCACCGTGTCGTCTGCCACGAGCAACTCGTAGATCCCCATGCGACCCGTAAAACCCTTGTTTTCGCAGTGGGAGCAGCCCTTGGGTCGATAGAGCATGGGCATGCCCGGACCACGCCAACCCACGGGTTCGTAGGTGACGTTGTGCGCGGTGTAGCGCGGCGAGAGCACGCGCGCATCACGACGGCGTGTGCGCTCGGGATCGATACCCAACTGCTGTAGCTCGAACGGAGTCGCTTCGTACTGCTCTTTGCAGTGCGTACACAGCACACGCACCAAGCGTTGAGCCAGGATGCCGATCACTGTCGAGCGCACCAAGAACGCCTCGATGTCCATCTCGACCAGGCGCGTGACGGCACTGGCCGCGTCGTTGGTGTGCAGGGTGCTGAGCACCAAGTGACCAGTCATGGACGCGTGAATCGCGATTTCCGCGGTTTCACGGTCGCGAATTTCGCCGACCATGATCACATCCGGATCTTGGCGCAAGAACGCGCGTAGCGCGCTGGCGAAGGTCAGGCCAATCTTGGCTTGGACCGCCACTTGGTGGATGCCGCCGATCTCGTACTCGACCGGATCTTCCGCGGTCAGGATGTTGATCTTGGGGCGGTTGATCTTGTTCAGGCACGCGTAGAGCGTCGTCGTCTTGCCGCTACCGGTCGGCCCCGTCACCAGCAAGATCCCGTTCGGACGATGGATCAGGTGCTCCATCAACCAACGATCGCGCTCGGCAAAGCCGACCTCGGCGATGTCGAGCAATTTATTGGTCTTGTGCAAGAGGCGCATCACGATGCGCTCGTGCTCGCGACTGGTCGGAATCGTCGAAACGCGAATGTCGATGCTGCGACCGGCAATGCGCAGCGAAATGCGGCCGTCTTGGGGCAAGCGCTTTTCGGCGATGTTCAGCCCGGCCATGATCTTCACGCGAGCGATCACCGAGCTCATGAACTGGAGCGGTGCGCGGCGTGCGACATACAGCTGACCGTCGACGCGATAGCGCACGATCACTTCGCGCTCTTCCGGCTCGACGTGAATATCGCTGGCTCGCTCCTTCACCGACTGTGAAAACAGGCCGTTCACCCAGCGAATGATCGGCGCGTCGTCATCCGAGTCGAGGATGTCGATTTCTTCGTCGTCTTCGACTTCGTCCGTTTCGAGTTCGCTGATCGTCTGCTGACGCTCGTAGACCTGATTGATGGCATCGATCACGGTGTCGGACGACGACACCGAGAGCACGAGCGGCTTCTGAAAGGCCGCGCGAATGGCGTCCAAGCCGTCGGTGTCGAGCGGGTCGGAACAGACCAGCTCCACGCGGTCTTCGTAGTCGCCGAGCACCAAGAGTTTGTGGGACTTGGCGTAGCCAATCGGCAGCTTGTTGGCCATGTCCGCCGGCACGCTGTTCACGTCGATGCTCTCGACGAACGGCAAGCGGCATTCAGCAGCCAACGCGCGCGCCAGTGCACTTGCACTTGCCGCCTTGGACGTCAGCAGTAGCTCGAACAGCGGCGTCGCCTTCTCGCGTTGCTGCGCGTAGAACGGCTCGAGCGCACCTTCGGCGATGACGCCTTGCCGGACCAGGATGTTACCGAGCGCGCGTTGCTCTTGCATGCCCTACTCCACGCGATCCACGTTCACGCTGCGCGCGATCGGGTTGATGCGAAAAGCCGGCTCGTTTTGGCCCTGCGGGGCGGCGGGAGCCGGAGGCGCGGGGGGCGGCGCTGGAGTAGGTGCGGCTGGAGTGCCCGTCGCCGGTGCGGGAACCGGCACGGGCGCCGGGGCCGCTCCAGGAGCAGCACCCGGGGCAACCACCGCCGGAGCTACTGGACCGCGCGGCGGAAGAACGCCCGGTGCGCGCACGCGACGCGTGTTGTCCGCGGCCGCCGGCGCAGCGCTACCGACGACGCCAACGCCGTGCACGTCGCCAGGCAACTCGATCGGATCGCTCGGCTCACGCGGAGGCGTCTCTTTCGGCTTGCTCTCGGCTTCGATGCGCTCCTGCTCGGCGACTTCCATGTACGCCTTGCGCACGTCTTCGACCAGACCACTGGTACGCGACCAATCACGCGGCGGCTGCCAGTCCGTGCCAGAGAAAACCATGTAGCGATCCAGGAATTCTTGGCGCTCCTGCATCTTGCGTTCGAAGATCTTTCGCAAATCATCCTGATCGCGAATGACGTGCGGAGTCAGCACGAGCAGCAGGTTCTTCTTGCGCTTCTGCACGTCGGAGGTTCGGAAGAGCGCGCCGAGTAGCGGCAAATCACCCAATACCGGGACCTTGGTTTTGGTCGTCGTGTACTCGTCACTCATCAAACCGCCGATGACCACGGTCTGTTGGTCTTGCACGACGACCGTCGTGTTGGCGGTGCGCTTGATGATGCTGACCGCACCGAGCGTACCGGAGGTAGCGCCGGGAGCGCTGCTCTCTTGATCGATCTCCAAGCGAACTTCGTTCGACTCGTTGATGTGCGGGGTGAGTTTGATCTTGTTACCGACGTCTTGGCGAGGAGCGGCGAAGCCGCCCAAACCGTTGAGCAGGCCGAGACCAACCGCGGCACCCGCCGCGCCAGTCGCAGCCGCAGCGCCACCGCCGCCGACGTTGGTCTGGAGCGGGATGTTCTCACCGATGCTGATCGCGGCTTCCACGTTGTTCGTCGCGATGATGTGCGGAGTCGACAGGATGTTGGAGCGACCGCTGCTCGCCACCGCATTCAGCACCACGCCGAACGCCGGAATACTCAAGCCGGTTCCCAACAAGCTGTTGGTATTGGGAATGGCCGGGCCGCGGATACCGGCCGCAAAGCCCTGCAACAAGCTCGGATCCGCGGGAAATCCGACCGATTTGCCGGCGTTGAACCCGCCGAGCAAGAGCGAGTCTTGCGCGGCACCGAGCTGCGTGCCGCCGTGGAACGACACACCGAGCGTGGTCGAATCCGAGACCAACAAATCCATGATCACGGCTTCGATGAACACCTGACGCCGCGAGTGATCGAGCTTGTCGATCACGAGCCGCATCGTCGCGTAGTCGCGGTTCGAGGAGGTGATGATCAACGAGTTGGTGCTCTTGTCCGCGGTGATCTTCAGCTCACCTTCGAACGTGCCTTGTGCTGCGCCGCCCGGTTGTCCGGGAGGAGGAGCCGCGCCACGGCCACCCGACGCGCCTAGCATCTGGTTCAGCGTCTGCGCCATTTCTTCGGCGATCGCGTGCTCCAGCGGCAGCACGTGAATTTTGCCGGAGGTGCTGGCTTGCGAATCGAGACGCTTCAACACCTCGAGCAGGCGAAGGTAAGAGTCTTCAGTGCCGACCACGATCAGTGCATTGGTCTGCTCGTCGGCAATCACCTTGCTCAGACCGCCGGCCTTGCCCGAACCGGGCGGCGTGCCGGGAGGCGGCGGCGTGCCGAGTTCGAACAGCTCGTTCACGCGCTTGGCCAGCTCTTGCGCGGTGCCGTTGCGCACCGGCTCGATCCACATGTGCTGCCCCGAGCCGCCCACGTCGATCTCCTCGACGATGCGCATCAAGCGCCGCACTTGCGAGGCCGTGTCCGTGACGATCAGCAATTTGCCCGGCGTGTACACCGAGATATCGCCGTCCTTGCTCTTGAACTTGCCGAGCAAGGCCATCGCCTCGTCGGTGCCCACGTGCTCCAAGCGGTACAAGCGCGTGACGAAGCGATCCGAGTCCGGCACTGGTTCGCCGCGCGAGATCACCGGCGTCGGCTGAGTCACCACACCGCCGCTGTCGACGATTTTGAGGAAGCGGCCGTGCGGAACGACGGTCATGCCGTTCGCGTCGAGGATCGACAAGAAGGCTTGGTAGGCCTCTTCCAGAGTCACCGGCTCTGGCGAAACCACCGTGGCTTTGATTTGCCGAACCTTCGCGCCGTAGATGAAGCGCTTACCCGTGAGGCCGCTGATGTGGTTGACCAGCTCGGCCAGATCCGCATCCTGCAGGTTGAACTTGACCAGATGACCGCCCGCTTGGGGGCGAAACGGCACGTCAGCCGCGGTCGCGATCTTGTCCATCGTGTTCGGCAGTGCGCCGGCCGCACCAGGCGGATCCTTGTCCGTGGGGTTGGTCGTTGGTGGCGTCGCGGGCGCCGCCGCTGCGGCAGGCGCAGCAGGTGCTGCTCCGACCGGACCAATGCGACGCACCGGCGCTTTCACCACTGCCGGCTTCGGCGGGGTGGGCGGGTTGGGTGGCGCAGGCGCGTCTTGCGCCGACGCGCTCGCTGCGAACAGCACCGTCAGAAAAGCCGTGCGAACCGGACCACAGACCCGCAACGCTCGCGAAAACTTGAACTTCGAAGACACGGAACTCGTCACGAAAACACTCACTTGATGTGATGGACAATGGACACGGGCGAGCCGCGGCGGTTGACGGTAACGTCGAGTTGGGAGGCGGTGCGGAGGCGGGCATACGCCTCGAGTGCTTTCTCGGGGCTGCCCATGTTGAAGCCGTTGATCGACTCCAAGCGGTCGCCATTTTGCAGACCGAGCGTACCGAGCAGCGTCTCGGGCCGGATACCGAACAGGCGAATGCCGAGCACCTTGCCATCCTTGGTTTCCGGCACGATGCGCGCGGACTTCATCAGCTCGGCCTGATTTTCCAAGATCTTGTCGACCACCGAGCGATCGATATTGAACTCGGTATCGCTGACCTTTTGAATCTTGGAAGCAATATCCGCAGGCACGGCAGACCCTCCCGATGGCGGAGGTGGAGGCGGGGGCGCAGCGGCCGCAGCCGGCGAAGCCGCGGGAGGCAGCGTTGGTTGCACCTTGAACAACATCGCTTGGCACAGCGTGCTGCCCGACGAGAGCCAAACTGCTGGCGTGTTCTCACGCGGGTTGTAGCCGATGAACTCGACCTTCTTGCCGCCCACGTCGTCACCCACGCGGTGCATGCGCGGACGCGGATCGCCCGGCGCTTGCAACGCGGCAACGGACCAGAGGGGGTCATTCGATTCGGTGACGATGTAGACCGTAGGCGCATCGCACACCGGAGCCGTCAGCGGGTCGGTGTTGTCGACTGGGCTCTTGCCCGGCACGGGCACGTCTTCCAGCGCGATCTTCTCGGCGTTGAGCGGCCCCGTCACCGAGTCGAACGGGTTGCGCGCAATGATCGCTTCCGCGTTTGGACGCTCGTGCGACGTCGGTACGGGAGCTGGCGCCGTTCGTGGAGGTGCCGCGCTGGACGCCGGCGCAGAGAACGCAGCACCGACCAGTTGCGTGGCACCCGCGGCCTGGAAGTAGGCAGCAAGCGCAACGAACGCCAGCACGACGCCGAGGAAGTATTTCTTGAGCAGGAGATCGAAGGTCACGGGTCCCAGGCACGCCTCAAGCGAGAGACGTGCCAGCGCTCATTACCGGAAAAACTAACGAATTTCCACGGGTTTTGGCCTCGAATCCGAGACGGGCGCGCGCCAAGCTGGCAAGCTTTCCCGGCCGAATCAGCCCCTTGCGACAAACTGGCAAAAGCGAGTGCCGCACACGGGGGCCAGAGCCCGCAAGGGCCGGCCAAACCCGCATCATTCTCGGGGTCACTCGTTCTCGCCCAGCTTGCGATAAATGGTGCGAGTGGAGATGCCGAGCAGCTGGGCGGCCAAGGATTTGTCGCCCCCCGTGTGCGAAAGCGTATCGCGTATCATGCGTTGCTCGACCTCGGACAGCGGCGTGCCGATCGAAAATGTCAGCTCGGACGGCGGCCGAGGGGCGGCGCTCGCCACCGCGTCCGGCAGATCCCCCAAGCCGAGCAGCTCCGATCGGCACAACACCGCCGCGCGCTCGATCACGTTCTCGAGCTGACGCACGTTGCCCGGCCACGAGTAGTCCATCAGCTTGTGCAGCACCTCACTCGGCACGGTCAACCGAGCCCGACCATTCTTGGTGCAGTACACACCCAAGAAATGATCTGCCAAGAGTGGGATGTCCTCGCGGCGGGCGCGCAACGGCGGCGCGGTGACCGAAATGACGTTCAGACGATAGTAGAGGTCTTCGCGAAAGCGACCTGCCTCGACCTCCGAAACCAAATCGCGATTCGTCGCCGCGACGATTCGGGCGTCGGCCTTCACCGTGTGGCCGCCGACCGGTTCATACTCGCCCTCTTGCAGCACGCGCAGGATCTTCACCTGTACCGCCGGGCTCAGTTCACCGATCTCATCCAAAAACAGCGTGCCGCCGCGTGCGCGAGCGAAGCGCCCTTCCCGCTTGGCGATGGCACCAGTAAACGCGCCGCGTTCGTGACCGAACAGCTCCGCCTCCAGGATGCTCTCGGGAATCGCTGCGCAATTCACGGCCACGAACGGCCCATTCGCGCGATTGCTCTTGGAGTGGATATAGCGCGCGATCAGCTCCTTGCCCGTGCCGCTCTCGCCCAAGATCAGCACCGTGGCACTCGACGGCGCAGCTTGCGTGGCGACGTCGAGCACGCGCCGCAGTGCCGGGCTCTGACCGACGATCTCGCGATTGGTGAGCAGCTTGAGCTCTTGGCGCAGCGAGCGATTTTCAGCGACGAGTGAGTGCCGCTCGGCGGCCTTGCGCACGCTCTTCACGATCGTCATGCGCTTGAGCGGCTTCTCCACGAAGTCATAGGCGCCGTCGCGCATGGCTTGTACCGCTGTCTCGACGGTGCCGTACGCAGTCATCAGCACCACTTCGGTGTCTGGCGAGACTTCTTTGAGTGCGCGCAGCAGCTCCGCACCACTCGTGCCCGGCATCATCAAATCCGTGAGGACGACTTGAACGCGATGACGACGCACCAACTCGAGCGCGGCCTTCGCGCCGTCCGCAGTGAACACGCGCATGCCTTCGCGCTGGAAGATCTTCTCCAGTGAAGCGAGGTTGCTGGCTTCGTCATCCACCACGAGCACGGTGATGTCGGAACCGGATTCGGATGAGGGGCGGGAGCTGGGAGACAACTCGTCGTTCGGGTCTGTCATTGCGTCAGCCATCATGACATATTGTCTCGACCCGGAAATTCTGTCAAACTGCTACTTTACTTTAGTAGTATCAATGGGTTATCGCATCGGTTAGCTTCCGATGTAGTTGATGGACCTACAGAGACGCTGAACAAATGGGCGTCGTAGGGGATCGACAAATGTTCCGTAGTTTGATCTAACGATAAGCCGACTCTTGTTCGCTGAAGCCACGACCCAACCCGAGCCGGCTGCCTCCGCAGCCATTCCATTCGTCCCTTGCGTGCGGCTGTTCGTCGAGCGCATGTCCGTCGAGCAAGCCGACGACAGCGAGCACGGCGGCTTCGCCGAGATGGACGTGCCGGTGCTCGCGCTCTCGTTCGAGTACGCGGGCACGCGCATTCGCGCTTCGGATCGGCGCAAGCAATTCTTCGTCGGGCACGGTGGCGGCCTCGCACGTGTCGAGCGCGACTCCGCGGGCGAAGCGCGCGCGCAGTGTTTGCTCGAAGGGTTCGGCGCGGTGGAGCTCGAGTGCGCGACCGCGTACGCCGCGGATCTGGATTCACAAGCCGACTACATCGTGCAGGTCGGCGGCAACGTGCACACGCTGTGTTCGTTCACCGCGTACGCGCTACCGCAGCTCGAGAGCCTCGGCTTCAAGATCGAGATCGCGTCCGACTATCCGTATCAAGTCGTTTCGCCCGACGTGCCTTGGTACGCCACGGTCGACGCCGACGACGGTCGTAGTGATTGGTTCAGCCTCGAGCTCGGGATCGAGATCGAGGGCAAGCGCGTGAACCTGGTGCCCGCGCTGCTCGAGCTGCTCGAAGAGTGCTCGGACCTGTCGAACATGGAGGCGCTGCTGCGAGTGCCCGCGCGCTTCCGAGTCGTTCCAGTGGGCGAAAACCGCTATTTGCCGGTTCCACCCGAACGCTTGCGCTCGGTGCTCCACGTGTTGCTCGAGCTATACCGCGGCGAAGAGCTGGCGGACGGCTCGATCAGTTTTCCCGGCTCACGCGCCGCGACCGTAGCCAAGCTCGACGAAGCGCTGGATGGCGCAGCCACGCTGCTCTGGGGCGGCGATACGGACGTGCGTAAGCGCGGCCGTGCCCTGGGCAGTGGCACGCGTGAGAAAGTCACCGTCAGCACCAATGGTCTGCAAGCGACCTTGCGCCCCTATCAACAAGAGGGGTTGGATTGGTTGCAGCACCTGATCGAGTGCGACGTGGGCGGCGTGCTGGCCGACGACATGGGCCTGGGCAAGACGCTGCAGACCATCGCGCATCTGTCCGCCGAGAAGGCGTCGGGGCGCATGGAGGCTCCGAACTTGGTCTTGATGCCGACTAGCTTGATCGGCAACTGGCAACGCGAGCTGAAGAAGTTCGCGCCGCACCTAAAGGTGGTGGTATTGCACGGCAGCAAGCGCGAGGCGCGGCGCCGCGAGATCGCCGAAGCCGACGTCGTGCTCACCACCTACCCGCTCGTATTGCGCGATTTGGAGCATTTTCGCGATCGCGACTTCCACTTGTTGATCTTGGACGAGGCGCAGGCGATCAAAAATCCGCGCAGTCAGATCAATAAGGCCGTCGGCGCGATCTCTGCGCGACATCGGCTGTGTTTGTCCGGCACCCCGGTCGAAAACAACCTGGAAGAGCTGTGGGCGCTGTTCGACTTCCTGATGCCCGGCTTCTTGGGTGACGCGGATCGCTTCCGGACCGCGTTTCGCTACCCAATCGAGCGTGAAGGGAATCAGCAGAAGCTCGAAGCGCTGCGCAACGCCGTGCAGCCGTTCATCATCCGGCGCATGAAGGAGACGGTAGCGCGCGATCTGCCGCCCAAAACCGAACTCGTTCGCCCGGTCGAGCTCGCTGGCGATCAGCGCGAGCTGTACGAGAGCATTCGCGCTGCCGCACACAGTGAGGTCCGGACCGCGATCAAGAAGAAGGGCATCCCGGGCTCGGCGATCGCGATTTTGGACGCGCTGATGAAGCTGCGCCAAGTGTGCTGCGATCCGCGTTTGGTGTCGGTGTCGTCGGCGCGCGCGGTGACGAGCTCCGCCAAGTTCGATTTGTTCTTCGAGTTGCTCACGAGCCAACTCGAGCAAGGCCGACGAGTCCTGGTTTTCTCGCAGTTCACGCGCATGCTCGCGCTGCTCTCCGAGGGCTTGAAGCAGCGCCAGGTGCGGACGGTCGAACTCACCGGTTCGACGGTCGATCGCCAGGCAGTGTGCGACGTCTTCGAAGCGCGCAAGGCGGATGTCTTCTTGCTCAGCCTCAAAGCGGCCGGCACCGGTCTCAATCTGACCAGCGCCGACACGGTGATCCACTACGATCCTTGGTGGAACGCGGCGGCCCAATCCCAAGCCACTGATCGCGCGTACCGCATCGGCCAAACCAAGCCCGTGTTCGTCTACAACTTGATCGTTGCCGGCAGCGTCGAAGAACGCATGCTGCGTTTACAACAAAAGAAGCAGCATTTGGCCGCAACCCTGCTCGGCACCGGCGGAGTCCCCTCGCGCTTGACCGAGGGGGATCTGGAGGATCTGTTCGCTCCGCTCGCTGACTGACCCACAGGAACGGCTCGCGAATTGTCGGGCCGTGTGCAATGAATCCGGCGATCGCTTATGTAGAGCCACGGATTGTCCTCGATGCGCTTTCGAAATTTTCCAAGGTGGGTAGCGCTCTCATTGACGTTCGCGGCGCCGGTCATCGCTGACCCCCAGGCCCCGGCGGTCTGGTATCGCGCTTCAGAGGCTTGCCCGAACGGCACACAATTTATCGATAAATTGGCTGAGAACGCGCGCCAAGCCCGGCTCGCGCAAGCCGGTGATCACATCGATTTCGTGGTCACGTTGGTCACCGATCGCAACGAGACCGTGGGCCGCTTGGAGCGGCAAACCGACAGTGGTGTCGTCGCGATCCGAGAATTGCGGGACGAAACCTGCGCGCAGGTCGCGGACGCCTTGGCGTTGAGCCTGGGTCTCGCTCTGACTCCGGAGCAGTCCAATGCAGCTCCCGTCGCGCTCGTGAGCCCGACGCAAACTCCGAGCGAAGGCTCAGGGACAACGCCCAACGTCGCGACAAGCGAGACTGCAGCGCGCCCGGCCCCCGCAAGCCCCGAGACCGCAGCATCGGCGACAACCGCGGCAACTCAGCCGAATTCAGCTCCCGCTCGACTCGAGCCAAGTCCTGAATGGTCAGTAGGTGCCGACTTTGCCGCGATGATTGGCATCACTACGCATCCGCTGCCGCGCGCCGAGGTGTTCCTCGACTTCAAACCCGCTCTGCGCGGCTTTTTGCCCAATCTATCGCTGCGTGGAAGCGTAGTCGGTTCGATGGGCTCGTCCGAGACTGCGGTTGGCCCCGTTCAACGCTGGATACTGGCTGGTCGCGCCGAGGCCTGTCCGGTCGCCTGGGCCGAGGGTCGCTTCGATCTCCGCCCGTGCGCGGGATTCGAACTCGGGGTCGACAGCGCATCGACGGATGGTGACGGAGCCCTCAACGACCATGGGGTCTGGGCGGCGCCTGCTGCTCAGCTGCGGCTGGCGTTCGCGTTGCAGCCTCGAGTAGTTTGGCTCGAAGCTGCCGGTGGCGCGCTCATCCCCTTGATTCGTAAGGAGATTTTTTCGGGTTCGCAATCGCTGTATCGCGACGCGCCGGCGATATTTCACGCCGGGCTCGGCATTTCTATTCGCCTACCCTGATCGCGGTCGAGGGCACCGGACATGGCCGCTTCGAGAGACGAAGTGATCGCGATCCCCGCCAAAGCCTCGCCCCTCGACGTCGGTAGAGCGGCGAGCCAGGGGCTCACGATCGATGCGCTCGTAGCGCAGCACTACGGGTTCATCTGGCGAGTTCTGCGTGGACTCGGCCTATCGAGCGCTGACGCAGAAGACGCAACGCAGCAGGTATTCATGATCGCCGCCCGGAAACTCGATGCCATTGACCCCGACCGCGCACGTTCGTTCGTGTACGGCGCGGCGCTCCGGGTGGCCAACAACGCTCGCCGCGGACTACGCCGCAGACGCGAAGTCCTCGACGACGAGACACTCGACGAACCCGAGCCCGAAGCTCGTGGTCCCGAGAAAATGGCCGAGCTCGACCAAGCTCGACGGCTATTGGCACAGGTGCTGGATCGACTGGACGAGAAACATCGTCGCATGATCGTGCTCGCAGAAATCGAGCAGCTGGAGGTGCCCGAGATCGCTGCTTTGGAAGAGGTGCCCGTCGGCACCGCCGCCTCGCGATTGCGCGTCGCCCGAGAAAAATTCCGCGCCGCGCTGCTCGCCTTACGCGACCAAAACCCCTTCGTGGATGAGCCGTGACCCCGGATCCGCTCGACCAGCTCAGCGCGCGCTTGTTCGAAGCCGCCCGAAGTGAAGTGATCCCGCACGGCGCCGAGCAACGCGCGCTCGAGGCAGCTCGGCGTGAAGTTAGCCAGGAAACCAGGGCGATCGCGCGTGTTTCGTCTAGCCGGAAATGGCTGGCAGCTGGCGCGTGTCTGGCGCTCGCGGCCGCTGCAGCGCTGCTGCTCCGTCCGAAAGACTCGAACCTCGGGATCAGCGCGGAACCGTCCGTCGTGGCTCATGTGCGACCAGGACCGAAGAGCGCGCCGAGCCCCGCTCCGCTCACGACAGCCAGCGCAACCTCGAATCACGCACCGCCCGTAGCGCCAAGCCTCGCCGTGACGGCGAAGCCGTCGCCAGGCCTGGTGCCGGTCCCCGTACCTCCCGCAGCGGCGAGTTTGAGCGATGAGCTCAGCGCGCTGAAGGTCGCGTCGAGCGCGCTGAGCGCGGGAGACGCGAAGGCCGCGCTCACAGCACTCGATCGCTATGATCGAGTGCTCAAAGGTCAGAAGCTTCGCGCCGAGGCGACGCTGCTCAGGATCGAAGCGCTTTCGCGCGCCGGGCAAACGCAAGCCGCAAGCTCGCTCGCTCAACGTTTCGTCGATCAAAATCCGGGGAGCCCGCTCGTCGATCGAGCGCGGTCATTCGTCGTTCAATAAAATCAGTGGGGATCAGGCAATGAAAATACGTCAATTGAGTTTCTGGGCCGCTGTGGTCGTGGTGGGGTGCAACGGTAAGCTCACGGTGCCCGATGATCCGAACGCTGCGGGTGCTGCGGGCGAGGGCGGCGAGATTGGAGTTGCCGGCCACGGCGATATCGGCGTCGCGGGCGACCGTCCCACTGGCGCCGGAGGTCATGGCGGCGAGGTCGGCGTCGCAGGCGCCCACCCCGTGGATTCCGGAGGTCACGGCAACAGCGTCGCTGGCTCCGGCGGAATGGGCGTCGCGGGCCGCGACTTCGGCACCGGCGGTTGGAACGCAAGTGGTGGGAGCACACCCGCCGAAGGCGGATGGGGCAACAATGGGGGCACTGGACCGAGCGGAGGTTCAGGTCCCGGCCCTGCCCCGGGTACTCTCGGCCAGCCTTGTATTCCCGGAGGGTTAGTAACCGAGGCCGAGGGCAGCCCAGCAAAGACGCAGATCAAGAACCTGCCGCGCTGCTACGAAGGCTTGTCGTGCAACTCGGACAGCAAATGCGTGCCGACTCCGGATTGCCCGCAAAACGAGGCCTTGTGCGTCGTGCGACACGCAACGCTCCCAGCCGGCTCAGGAGGATTGCCTGATCAAGGTTGGGGGGGTGCTTCATCATCGGGTGGTAGTTCCCCGGTGTGGTCGAACGGCGGAGCTGGCCAGCAACTCTACTACGCTTCGGATAAGACTGGCGTGACCGCCATGACCGCCAGTGATTCGCGCGTGTATTGGGTCGAGTACGGAACGCGTGACGCACTTGGCAACTATCAGCACGACGGTGCGCTACTTGCGTACTCGCCGGACGACGGAACCACGACCGTCGTCGCATCCGGTCTGGAGGGCCCGACTGACGTCGCGATCACCACGACTCATGCGTACGTATACGTCGACGGCGCGCGGCCATCCGGCACATTCATCCGTGCGCAACTCCTTCGCGTACCGTTGGCCGGCGGCAACGCCGAGCTGGTGCAAGACGGCGCAATTCCGGCAAGCTTCGCGGCCGATGGCAGTCGAGCCTTCTGGAGCACCGACTACACGCTACCCAATCAGAACATCTATTCGATGACGTCAGACTCGAATGCAGTGCCGACCACATTCGTGGCTGGCGACGCCTTCAAGCTCGCGATTGACGGCAGCGATTTGTACTACAAGGTCGGCTCGGGGTTGATGCGCACGCCAACCGCCAACGCGGCACCGGTTGCGGTGAACGTGTCGGTTGGAGAATACGTGCTGCATGACGACTCGATCTACACGCTCGAATCAGTCAACGGCGGCCTGATGCTGTCGCTTGCGCCGAAAACCGGAGGTGAAACCACACGCGTTCGAGCGCTTGGATATAGCTATCCGCTCAAACTGCGACGCCTCGGCGATCGTTACTTCGTCGAATCGCAACCTACCGGTTCTCCCTCGCAACGGCAGTTGCTCACCGCGAGCTTCGTGGGCACCGATCCGCCGGTTCGACTCATTGGCCCCAGTCGTGGATGGGCCGGCGACCGCCTGTGGGCCGCGACTGCGACCACGCTGTATTGGAGCGAAGGCCGAGCCGTTTACAAGCAGCCGTTGACCACTCCGTGAGCA
>Ga0164309_10000889_pt1 | contig 15298 bp, 10 predicted proteins | sample Whisoiple_247_MG_FD_109984 | JGI IMG/M metagenome (GOLD analysis project Ga0164309, IMG submission 109984) | Soil microbial communities amended with fresh organic matter from upstate New York, USA - Whitman soil sample_247_MG | ecosystem: Environmental > Terrestrial > Soil > Unclassified >...
TCTTCTAACTTAGTCTGTAGGTCAGCACCTTGTCTTTCTAGTTGATGAACGTTTAGAAATGTAACTTCGCCATGATTTGGTTTTAGACACAACTAAGGAGTTAATGGCATCAATAATAGTACTCGTTGAATATTGCGACTTGCAACATTTACAGATAGGACCAGTGGAGGGGACACATTATCTATGGTCTCATCATATGGGATGTGTTATTCCGTCTTATACATCACAGTGCACCAATAATTATTGAGGCCTTTGTTTATAACCTTGGTCATTCCTTAAATATCAATTGAACGGGCATGTTTTGTGTATTCAAAAAGAGATCCGTTTAGGTTTCTACATATGGCAGGTTTTTAGTTTTGCCTAACCTCTCAGATCCATAAGAGACAAATTAAATCAATAATCCTTCCACTAACCAACTGATCCTAACACAAGATAAACCCAGCAGCAATGACCATAACCTCTACGTCTAGAATCATTTCTTATAGAAGTCAGCGATGATAAGTAACACACACTAACATATAGCTAATATGTTTATCTTCTGGTTAATTGAGTACAATTGCTTTCTCCCTTCCAAACCCGCATTTATTCATATGCATGCGGCCGAGGCGGCACCGGATGTTTAGGTTGGGTTAGCTATGCTATTTTCGTTATTGTTGCTACCGCTATCGTCGTAGTCGTTACTGGGCTCTATCTTTGTAAATTTGTATTTCTTATGCACATAAATTATAGTCAGAATGACTGCTGTAAAATAAGGTGATAATACCAATATCATGACTTCTATGGGAAATTCGATTAGAACAGGCGGGGCCATGATTTATGTTATCTTATAGAAGGATTTAACTTTGCATGGTTCACCTCCTTGGTTGCTAAATTAAACTAAACGTAATAATAGCTACTCAATACGTAGACCCTGGTGAATCTACTATTTAGACGTGAAAATAGTACTGGATGTTATTTTGTTTCCTATTCCTGGAGTACTTTATGAACAAATGAAATTGCGACTGATCCTTCTCCTACTCCAGATGCGACACGTTTGATGCTGCCACCTCGCACGTCACCCGCCGCGAAAACACCCGGCAAACTGGTTTCAAGCAAATATGGTTGACGGGTGAGAGGCCAGCCTGCTGCGCTCAGATTTTCTGGCGACAGATCCGAACCAGTCTTTATGAATCCTTTAGAGTCGAGCATAACGCAACCATCTAACCAACCAGTGTTCGGATCGGCACCAGTCATGACAAATATGTGCCTGATTTCGTGTTTTTCAGTCTGTCCTGTTTGACTGTTTCGCCAGTAAACGGAATTAAGATGATTGCCTCCTTCAACGGCAACAATCTCTGTTTGTGGCCGTAGTGTGATTGTGGAAGTATTCTCTATCCTGCGAATCAGGTAGCGTGACATACTGGCAGCCAAACCAGTGGACCTGACTAGCATATGTACACGCTTTGCAGTCTGTGCCAAAAATACAGCAGCCTGGCCGCCTGAATTTCCTCCACCAACCACAATAACTTCTTCTCCTGAGCACAACTGCGCTTCCATAAAGGTCGCACCATAGTAGACACCTGCACCTTCAAATCGGAACAGGTCTTCTAATGGTAGCTTTCTATATTGAGCACCGGTGGCAATCAAAACGGTACGAGTAGAAATTCTAGCCCCATTTTCAAGCTCAATGATATACGGTTTGCGATCACAGGTGAGTCGTGAGGCCTTGGCAATAAACATATCTGCACCGAACTTCTGTGCTTGTAGGGAAGCTCTAGATGCCAGCTCCTGGCCCGAGATTCCTGTAGGAAATCCCAAGTAATTTTCAATTCTTGAGCTTGAACCAGCCTGACCACCTGGCGAACCTGTTTCCAGTGCTAGAACGTCTAGTCCTTCTGACGCACCATATACTGCGGCAGCCAGTCCTGAGGGGCCGGCTCCGATAACGACAAGATCGCGTATTTGAGTTTGGTCTATAGACTCGTTGAAGCCAAGACAGTCTGCGATTTCTTGGTTACTGGGATTTCGGAGAGCCAGTTGGCCTCTACAGATCAATACTGGTGTTTCACTGGCAGAGACTTTGAAACTATCCAACAGATTCTGTACGTCAGAATCGTGTTCTAAATCTATGTAGGAGTATGGATGTCCATTACGCATCAGAAAATCTTTGATTCGATGCGTACTTGTAGAATATGCTGACCCTACGAGGATAATGTCTCCAACACCAGCAGATATTAGCTCTACTCTACGTAGAATAAATGCCCTCATCAGTATATCGCCAAGCTCAGCATCAGTCTGTACCAAAGCCAGCATTTGTTGATGGCCCAATTCGATTACCTTACCTGGCTTAATAGCACGTGCCCTGACTAATGAGCGACGGCCGGAAAGCATGTTAACCTCTCCTGTGAATTCACCAGAATCATGGACAGTCACTAGGGTTTCACGAGCACCGCAGGGGCGTACAATCTCGATTTCGACATTGATTACGACAAAGAACGGTACCGCTTTATCCCCTTGCTCTATTAGTACTTCACCAAACAGCACTGAACGTACATGTCCATGCGCTGCAATACGACTAATCTGAGCTGGCGTTAACTTCGGAAATATCTTCTCTATACGAGAGCTGGTTAGAGGAAGACCCCTACGTGCATCACTCATAGTTGTCATTTCTAATGCAGTTGCTGCTCATAAATCATCACCCATACTTCCATCTTTATCTGTCTAATCGCACTTAAATTTTTGAATCTAAGAGTAGTCAAGTCAGAACCCACTCTTTAGAACTCTATGCGTAACGAAGTTTTATCGTTTTGAAGAATGAGATTTGAAGCTAACAAAGGGTTAGTTAGTTATTACACATATAGACCAAATCTGATGTCGACTACCAGTTAGGATTAAAAATGGAATAAATCCCTGGCGTTAGATTTGTGTTTTCAGTTAGACCTGTGCTGTGCAGTCATCGACGAACAGCTCAATGCCTGAAACGAAACTAGAATCATCTGACACGAGAAACAGTGCAGCAGATGCGATCTCTCTTGGCTGGCCCATTCGACCCATCGGGATTATGGAAACGAAGCCGTCTTTCAATTCTTGAGGAGTGCCATCAAATATCGCCGTGTCTATCGTACGGGACTGATGACATTGACTCTGATCTTTCCTTTGAGCTCGGCAGTCCAAGTTCTGGCAAAAGAACGGACAGCTGCTTTGCTGGCGCTGTAGACTGTGGTGCCCAGGAAATACTTTCACTCCAGCAATGGAACTATTTAGAATGATTGACCCGCCGTCCTTCGTAAGCGGCAGAGCCTTTTACACGGTAAACAGGGTCCCGCGAACATTGACATTGAATGTATCATCAAAACCTTTCTCAGTAATAGAGCCGAGCGGTTTGCTAGCTCTCCTACACCTGCGCTTGCAAAGAGGATATCGATATGACCTTTCTCTTTTTTGACCATCTCGAACAGTCGATCGAGATCAGCTAGGTTGTCGGCATCACCATGTACGCCGGTGACATTCTTATCGATTTCTTTGACTGCATTGTCAAGCCTTTTAGCTGCGGCCGGTGATGAAGACATACGCACCTTCCTCGACGAATAATTTCGTGGTAGCAAGCGCCATACCGCTGGTCACTCCTGCAATGACAGCTACTCTATTCTCTAATTTTTTTGACATGGATAAAGGCATTCTGTTTCCTCTTTCATGGAGATTATCCATTATTCACAACTCACACTTTATCACTACATTAAGAATTGTAATTATATAAGTTGATACTTCAAGATCTAACCATTAGGTCTGGATGATAAGGTGATGAGGATAAAAAATTGTCTATGGATCAGAATTAAATTTACTCGAGCTTTGAAAACTCAAATGGTCTATTTGATTTCAATATCCTAATATAGTATGAAGCGTAAGTCGAATCACTTTTTTAGAAACCATCATAATAAATGAAATAATAACAAAATGCATAAACTAATTAAGAGAAAAACATTTTCTAAAATACTTGTAGCCATACATGAATCAGGGTCATCTGTCGATACAACAGTTGATTATGCAATAAAAATTGCTCAAGACTATGACGCACAGTTAGTTATTCTTCATGTCATACGAACTAATGTTAATCTGTATAATGTAGACCCTCCAAGCCATGTAATGGAGATGAAGAAACGGGCTCAGGCTCATTTTAACAAAATAGCAGAAAAAATACATGATGATATCAACAAAGAAGGTATTGTAAGAATGAAAACAGAAATAATTGCTTCTATTAGAATTGCTGATGCTATTGTAAGCTATGCTAAAGATAAACATATAGAATTAATTATTATTAGATCTAGAGATATGTCTAAACTAAAGAGTGTATTACTCGGGGATGTTGCATCGGATGTTGTCAGATATGCTCATTGTGCAGTATTAACTGTAAAGTAGATGACTTTTCTAATATCTAGTCTTGTTATTATTATGCTCAGACTGGCTTTGTATTGCATCGCTGAATTCATCGGTAATGACATGATGAGCAGGCACGCCTACTAAATATCTCATTATCTTTCTTATTGTACCGCTAGAGTCTTACTCCCCTATAGAACACACTATTGTGAATGATAGATACATACACGATTTACCAGATCTGTTAGTCTAACAAATCAGCACACACGTGTTACCAATCCTTATATTAATTCAATAATAGAGTAGTTTATTATTAATTGAATAAATTTGACTTGGGAAAATATATGATAGGAAAGAATGAATATAAAGTAGCAAATGTGAATGGACACAAAATATTCTATAGTGAATCAAAGAACAAAGAAAAAAAGAAGCATGTTTTATTCATACATGGTATTGGAGCATCATTGGTCGGTTGGCGAGATATACCTGATGCACTGTCAGAACATTTCCATACAATATCTGTCGATTTAATAGGGTTCGGCGGGAGTGAAAAGCCAACTACTGCAGACTATTCTATTAAAGGTTTTAGCCGATTTATTTTTGATTTTCTTCAGGCAATTGATCTAAAGGATGAGAAGATATGCATAGTTGGTCATTCGTTGGGCGGATATATTGCATTACAGTTTGCTACTGAAAACAAGGATCTAATAGAAAAACTTGTATTAGTAGATCCATCAGGAAAGCTTAATGGGCCAACTCCTCTATTAAGTGCATATCGAGATGCTGCAAATGAGGCTATTCCGATATTGAAATATGAAAAATTGAAAAAGGTATTTGAGAGCATGTACTCATTATCCTCCGCTTTGCTTCCCTTGGTTGTCGGAATATTTCTTGATATCATTGAAAAGCCGGGAGCACTATATGCATTTAATTATGCCTTCGATGACAGTACTGGAAAAGCGATTGGATCAGATCGTTTAAAGGTAATTGAAGGTGTCCCATGTTTGATCATATGGGGCGCTAATGATAACTGGATCAGTCCCAAAGGATATGCCGAGAAATTTTTACAGGATCTTCCAAATGCTTGTCTAGAAATTATACCCGACGCTGGCCATGCACCATTTATTGAGAAGACGGCTATTGCATATGAAAGAATCCGTACCTTTATAACATATGATAAATAAGATATCATTTCAATAAAAACTTAAGTCAACCTATACCTTGGAAGAGTTCAAAAGATGAGCTGATTCTGAAAAGATGTATGTTCCCCAGGCGCGCGAAATCGTTACTGTGCCAGCCGCTGACTTCTTTTTAATATCTATAGTCTTTCCGTTTACCTTGCTGACCACATTGATTTAATAAATTGGAATATTAATAATCCTTTGTATGAGAGAGTATTATACAATTATAATACTGTGTTTTTACCTGAAAGAGCCACAGTGTAACATCTGTATTTTGCTAATTCAACCATTGTCGTTTCCTCTCCTTAAAAGCGATATAAGCTATGGCAAATGGAATAAACGCAAGAAATACTGACAAATAGTCAATATAACTCGCAGATGGCATACCTAGTTTTATTCCTAACTTCAAACCTAATAAGAGTCCCAAGTACAGAGTTATACCAGCTGGGACTAATCCAAATGCAACAAAATTATGACTTCTTTTCTTGAACTTTTCAAGATTTGAATAAGGATATTGGATGTTATGATATACCACAGGCATCACAAAGAGGCAAATTGAGCAAGTTGATGTAAACAATGCAATTGTCAAAATAATACTATCCACTGGTGTAAATGATGCGGGTGTATTTATCGTTGTGTTGAATAGAAAACCGAAGATGAACCCTGAGACTGTCGTGAGTAAAGTGCTCTCTCTGAGTATCGCATTATAATCTTTTATAAGCTCATCTACGCTATTCTTGTCATCTTTTTTTCCATCCATAACATTTAAACCAAACTTTTATGTAGTAAAGTATATAATAAGCGGCTTGCTAATCTACTTTCTTTTAGATCAGTAATTGGTAAATTTTGGTGTTCGATATCTCGACAAAGATGATATACTAAATAACCAAAAATAGATAAAATACCCAGCAATCACAGAAAGATACGATATAGAAAAATTAGATATCTATCTGAAATCAAATAGTATGATGCGTGGCATTTCGTTTATGCCTTATTGACTGAGGTAGCTAAGAAAATATATTTGAGGAATGTAGTTCAAAATTCTGCTGCAGCCCTTAAAACTACTTCGGATAGTGCTGGATGAATGTGAATGGTCCTCACTATATTATCGATAGTACCACTATACTTATCATCGGACATCATGGCAACCAAGACTTCATGAATTAGGATGGATGCTTGATCTCCAATAATGTGACACCCAAGGATTTTTCTACTTTCCTTATCTACTAGGAATTTTACGAATCCGTCTTGATCATCTATTGCTTTTCCCATAGCTGTATTAATATAAGGATAAATAGATTTTACGTATTGTATTTGATTCTGGTTCTTGAGTTTTTGCTCTGTGAATCCTACTCCAGCAATCTGAGGCGAAGTGAAAATTGCATGAGGTATTGTGGTATAATCTACAGGAATTTTATTATTATGATGAATAATATTGTTATAGGCATATTTTGCTTCATGATTTGCACTATGTTTGAATAAATACCGACCTACTATATCACCAAGAGCAAATATTCCATTGATATTAGTTTCGAGATACATATTGGTCTTAATGTTACCCCTGACGTCAACTTCAACATTAGTCTTATCGAGATTAAGAGTATCCGAATTTGGTATTCTTCCTGCAGCAATCAACAGCTGATCAGATATAAGTTCCAAAGACTCAGATTTTTTCTTTGATTGTACAAAGAATTTCATGCTACCATCCTCATTAATTTTGGATACGTATTCTGTTTCATAACCTAAAAATACATTATATTTTTTCGAGAAAACTCTAGTAAAATTCTGTGATATGTCTTCATCTTCATTTGGAAGCAAGACATCATCTATTTGTATGATATTTATTTTTGTTCCCAATGCTCCAAAAAAGTGGGCCATCTCACAAGCCACGTAACCACCACCTATGATAGTGAGCGTGGCAGGTTGATGTTTAAGACGCAACGCCTCATCACTAGTTATATAATCTGTTTCTTCGAGCCCTGCTATACTTGGTATTTTTGGCCTAGTCCCGGCTGCAATCAATATTTTTTCTCCAGCTATAATATTTTGTTCACTGTCATCGTGGTTAGGATTGTCAATTAGTTTAATTGTTTTTGGTCCTATGAACTTACACTCTTTAGAGAAAAGCTTGGGATTCTTGATACCTTCAAATGCACTTCGAATTTCCTCTGATTCATGGTCCGTAAAATCATTTACCCTTTGGACAATTTTTTGGAATTCTACTGCATATCCACTGATCACTATTCCAAATTTTGCAGCTTGTTTAATAGTTTCGATGACGTCTGAACTGTGAATCAAAAGCTTGGAGGGTATACATCCTCTGTTTAGACAAGTTCCGCCCATCCTTTCTCTTTCAACAACAGCTACTGTAAGGCCATGTTGAGCCGCAGAAGTAGCTACATCCAATCCGGAGCCACCTCCTATGACTATTAAATCAAATTTTTGCATTTTGATGATAAATCATCAAGACATTCTACTTTAGAGAATATGAATCATTTTTTATTTCGTTAGATTGTCTCATGATTTTGGAGGCTAGTCTTGCTTGAAATTGTTGGTTGACACGAAAGAGTATTGAGTGATTATGCTTATTGGCTGCGACACGTTTTGTGTACTGTCTGATATAATAGGTTCTTTCAATAAGGGCGGGGGCTACTTCATTTGACTCTATAAATTCTTTATTACCTAGTCAGTTCTTCCTTTAATTAAATATTTCTCTGACACGTCATGATAAACAAATATATAGAGATAATATCTTTGACCACTAAATTAATAGCCTAAGTATCAGAGTATCAGAGTGACTGGCAACAGATATATGATAAGATCAATTATAACATAGACGTAGAATTTTATTAAATGACTGTATTGTCGCAGTCTTTTGGAGGGATCCCTCTATCCTGTGATTATAGACTAAAATCCAAATAACCTGCTATTATTTCTCTAGTATTCTTTCTATGATCTGGTGACCAGTCGATCTTTTATGACTTTTTGCCACTGCCTTTTCTATAAATTCTTTATCACAGGGCATACAATGGTATGACTCTTTCATGTATACAAATTTCTGCACAATAAAGATTAAAAAGAATTTCCTACTATTTACGGTGTTCTATATGTAATAATATTTACGGATATTAAATCCATTTTATAGAACTAATAATTACTAATAATTACTTGGGAAGTCAAAATCAATTGGATTTAAAGTCGGCAAGCTGAGATTAGTAATATAGATCAAAAATAGGTCAGAGATATCAATTAACGGGTCGATTATTGAAATCCATTCAAATATCTGAAATTAATCTGAAATTATTGTCTTTGTAGAGACAGCAATCTATATACATTGACGTAGTGATATGTAATCAGATTATTTAATTGAGTTTAGAAGAAGATGCTATAAATTTACATCGAATGCTAAAGGGAAAAATCGAAATCCACAATAGAGTAACTATAAATGGCTCATCAGAGGGCAAGAGTGATATTTTAGATCTAATTTATACTCCTGGTGTTGCACATGTAGCCAAGAAAATAAGTACTAACAAAAAATTGGCATATGACTTCACATCAAAATGGAATAATGTTGCGATTATTTGTGATGGTACACGAGTACTTGGATTAGGTAATATTGGTCCAGAAGGAGCAATACCAGTTATGGAAGGAAAATCTGTTTTGTTTAAAGCGTTAGGCGGCATAAACGCTTTCCCGCTATGTATAGATACGAAGGACAAAGAGGAGATAATCAAATTAGTAAAAGCAGTACAACCTGTATTTGGGGCAGTAAATATTGAGGATATTGAATCACCAAAAGTACTGGAGATCGTAGAAAGGCTCCACAAGGATCTCTCGATTCCTGTCTTCCATGATGATCAGCATGGTACGGCTATTATTACTCTCGCAGGATTATTAAATGCGCTTCGGTTACTACAAAAGAGAATAGACAGGATACATATAGTCATAGCTGGAGCAGGTTCTGCTGGATACGGGATATTCAAAATATTGAAAGAGGCCGGATGTAAGAATATTGTTGTAACCGATAGTTCTGGGGCAATAGATAAAAACAGGATTAGAGGTACAGAAAATCCTTACAAAAAAGAGATCGCTGATAAAACAAATCCTAATAAATTAAGAGGAAGCCTAACTGAAGTTTTAAAGGGATGTGATGCATTTATCGGTGTATCTGGTAAGGGCCACTTGATCAGCAAGGACACGATACGTGCTATGAATCATGATGCAATAGTATTTGCACTAAGTAATCCTGACCCAGAGATTCTTCCATCTGATGCTCTAGAAGGTGGTGCAAAAATCGTAGCTACTGGTAGGTCAGACTTTGCAAACCAACTTAACAATGCCGTAGTATTTCCTTCAATACTTCGGGCGTTATTAGATCTTAGGGTGAATACTTTAACCGAAGACATGCTTGTATCTGTTGCAACGGCGATTGCTGATATAGTAGATAGAGATCACTTAAAATATGACTACATCATACCTAAAGTAGATGATCCACGCATCATTCATATAGTTACCGACACACTAAAAAAGGCTATCCAAAGACACATAGATAAAAGAATATGATAGTAATGCTGGTAACACTAGCCGTAAAACTGTATCTTGTACAATTACAAGCTTCTAAAATTCAAATAATATAGGAATTCCTTAGTTCTAATCTCATATACAGCATCAAATATTCTGTTTGTGGAAGATAAGGAGTGTTTTGTAATATTTTCTTAATTCTCATACTTGATCAAATGTCTATCCATGACACGTTATGTTCAATCAATGATACGTAATTTCTATCTAGCTAAAATTAGCCGATATTCTAAATTTTTAGTGAACCTACTGATACGAAGAGATTGCCCGTATTCATAAAATATACTCATTATTACATACAAACAATTGCACAAATATTAATAATCTGCTATAGTTATATTTAATTCAAAACATTCTTTGGATGGCAATACTTGATCTGAGTAATGATATTGCGACTGTACAAGATTCACTTTTCTACTAATTCTAACTTTGCAATTAGGGATGAAATGAGGCCTAATCAACACAGGGATTCTATATCTGAATAGTAAATGCCGATTCAGATTATGATTTTATAATGATGGACGTATAATATGCAAGTCAGGATTTTTAGGAAGTTATTTTCACAAGATTTGAAATACATATTCTATTAAAATATGACTTCATAACTAGTACTCAATTATTAACTTGAGAGGAACATTAATTTACGTTCTTGAAACAGTAATACCAACTTATTGGGAAGCCTATTTTAAATATTATAAGTTCAATGATTATACTAAAGTAAATTCTTCGATATTGAATTCTATTATTTTAATCTTGTTCTGATATTCCAAGGTGTAACATTATAATAGTTTACAGCAGTATGGCTCTAAAATCGAGTTAACTCGATTTCTAGGCCGGTATGCATACACCTACATTAACCTTTTGCCAATTTTTTCATCCAGTTTGGTAGATATATGGCAGATTCTGCCAAATCTTGTCCTTTGGTTGTTAATTTATATTCTACTCTCGAAATGAAAGCCTAATAGTACATCAATATGTACTCCAATCATTCAAATTCTTGTATTCGCTCTTCCAGCTGTCTTATTCGTCCGATGCGGGTTCGGTGCAATGTGATACACTAGTGTATGTAATCCAAGCGCGAAGGTACGATGGCCTAATCGTACGCTCTGGCTAAAATAGTTAGTAAATCACCATAATATTGCGCCAGAGATAATCCCCCTGGATAATATGGTGTTCTAGTTATGTTATATTCTATATACCTTGGGCAATTAGATGTATATATGTCCCTGAATTCTTCGCTAGGTAAGAAAATAACATGGAAAGTCAATGGGTGGGGAAAGATAAAATTTTGTGGGGTAGAGCCTGGATTTTCACTCTTATCATAGTCGAATTCGCTAGGGATATCGAACAGAAGGCCTGGATTCTTTAGTATTATAATAAAAATATAATTAAGTGTTTTTATTTGCCATATTGCTTTTATATTCACAAATCCTATTAGATCAGATGTGCTTTGAAAGCATCTATTCCCTCTTCAACTACCAGAGGAGATATTAATAGAACAAAAGTATATCACGGCTCTAAAAAAGTAATAGAGGCAGAACTACGATTTTTCCTTAATGCAAAGAGAAACTTGGATACATGTATGAATTATACAAGGCCGTTAGTAGCAATTAGAACAGAGTCAATAAAGAAATCTCTTATGGATGCCAAAGGTAGAGGAGTCAGAATAAGATACCTTACCGAAATCACCAAGAATAATATCGACTGCTGCAAAGAACTTACGGAACTTGTTGACGAGATTAGACATCTGGAAGGAGTCAGAAGCAATTTTATGCTAAGTGAATCAGAGTATCTTGCCCCTGTGGTTTTTGACGGTGAAGTGAATATTGCACCAAAAATCATTTATTGTAATATCGGTTCATTTGTAGAACAACAACAATATCTCTTTGATATGCTTTGGAATAAGGCAGAGACTGCTAACCAAAGGATCAGAGAGATAGAAGAAGGAATACCTGTCATTAGAACAAAAATACTAGAAAGCCAAGATGATATCATAAGAGAAATAAAAAACATGAACAATATTGCTGACCACCTGTCAATTTGTTCTGGACTAGGTGGAATGCAAATGAGCTATAACTTTTTCTTTGATACGTATAGAACTTTTGTTGACCGGTTTAGAGATAACGACGAAAATAAAGGAAAAGAAAAAAAGGAATCCAACAGGCTGAAATGGATCATTGATATAAATAAAGATAATATAAATTTAGTCAAAGTATTTGTTAAATTGGGATTTCAAATAAGACATGTAAAAAATATGCTACCAATTAATTTTGGTGTATCTGACAAAGAACTGGCTCTTACGATAGAGAAGATGGAAGGCGGTACGATGAGCTCAAGCTTCTTAGTTAGTAATGAGCCTTTGTATATAGATCATTTTAATTCAGTATTCGAGCAGCTATGGAAAACCGGTATTGACGGTGTGCAGAGGATAGAAGAGATTGAAACAGGAGCTGGTCTAGCAGATATTGAGGTTATTTCCAGTACATTAAGAGCACAAGATCTATATCTGAATATCTTAAAGACAGCTTCAAAAGAAATACTATTGATATTTCCAAGTACAAATGCTTTCCTAAGACAAGATAGCATGGGTGCTATACCGTTGGCCATGCAAGCAGCACAGGAAAGAAACGTTAGGGTCAGAATACTGACGCCTACAAATTCCTTAATAGAACAAAAAGTACGGCAGTTAAAGGAATATTGTCGTTCCAGTTATCAGTTAGACATAAGATACATAGCACAAATGTCCGAGACCAAAGCCACAATTCTGGTAGCTGACAGAAAGGATTCCTTGGTTATGGAGTTAAAAGATGATGCAAAGCCCGTGTTTTCTCAAGCAATAGGGCTATCAACCTATTCTAATAGTAAAGCAGGTGTTTTATCGTATGTAGCAATATTTGAAAACCTATGGAAACAATCGGAATTGTATGATCAATTAATGATAGCACATGAGCAAGTAACGATGCATGATAAGATGCAAAAAGAGTTTATTAATGTAGCAGCCCATGAATTAAGAACACCTGTTCAACCAATATTGGGCTTGACAGATATTTTAGGCAGTAAGAAAGGCAATATTGAACAATATCAAGAATATATATCCATTATTAGCAGAAACGCTCGTCGTCTAAAAGATCTTACTGAAGATATATTAGATGTGTCTAGGATTGATGGTAAATCATTAGATCTGAGAAATGAAGTGTTTGACTTAGTTAGTACTATCAATAGCCTATTAGATGATTATAGAAAAGATCAAGCAGGTCTTGCAAATAGATCTGAAATATCATTTGAGTCCAAATTCAGTAATGTATTAGTCCTGGGGGATAGGCAAAGAATTAATCAAGTTATTCATAATTTGTTGGACAATGCTTTAAACTTTACAAAAGATGGATTAATCACCATATCAGTATCAAAAAAGACACAGAACGCAAATGAATGGAATATCACTGTAAAGGATAGCGGCAAAGGAATTGATTTAGAGATGATGCCTAGACTATTTACGAAATTTGCGACTAAATCCCAACATGGTATAGGTTTGGGCTTGTATATTTCAAAAAGTATTATTGAAGCTCATGGCGGCAAAATTTGGGCTGAAAATAATACTAACGAAAAAGGAGCTAATTTTAGTTTTACTCTGCCTGCCCGTACAAATTAACCAACTGATAAATTAGTAGCTTATTGCAACAAGACTAAATGAAGTGAGTCATCCAGATTATACCTTGATGACCTATGCCAATCTAGGACATGTGTTCTATCTTTCATCTCAGTGGATAACTGGGTTTGGACATATACGGCAGTACATATTAGTTGACCCATATGCATGGCTCGAAGCTCATTCTGGATTTACAAATTATGCTGCCGCGGCGCGCCTGCCTGCTGCTTCTATACCAGCCTTGAACTGTATCACTAAATAAAATAACTGAGAACGGTAGACATATCATTGGTTATACGCACTGCTCGTAGTAAAGGACTGCTGGAACTTGCGCAGTTGATAGTTTACCTACATGAACAGGCTATTGATTCATTATTGTACCCGAGATACCCGGGATAGTTTTGAATTCTAATTACACTCTATTATCATATATTTAGTAAACAGTGTCTTAAATCTTCTCAGGAGTTGGAAATAACCCGGGTATCCCGGGTATTGGATGTGCCCGATCCAATTCTATGGACATTCTAAAATTGGAACATCAGGTCATATCCCAATCCTACCACTCTCTTATACTAGTAAATTCCCAGACTTTCCCGATTCTCTGTTCTGACGAAATTCACGCTCAAAACCCTAGTAGTACCAAGGGGAAACCTTGTGGTGGAAACAAGGCGGGCTAGTTCATGTTTCCAGTTACCTGGCGCTCATCATCAGATGCTAAACACGAGACAGCCAAAGTCATATCCGTAACTGATCTCCTCTATGATGATCCAAATGTGCCATATACTCCGCTTCCAGAACACGATTTAGATGAGTCCATGCTGCCACATCATAGCTATAAAGCAGGGTTATTTTTACTGCAGGCTGCATCTTGACGTACAGAACGTACATCTAGAATCTGTAGAGCTTCATGTAACGTACAAAGATCCTGACAAGCATAAATTAGAGTTATTAAAATGTGCTAAGCTTACTCATGGCTAACTGATTCCATGGATAAGTAAATCTTCAGGACTTAGTATATTGGTAATTGGCGACTACAACTAAAGACATTTTCAACCACTTCATTATGTTTTAGTTGTGTTAACTATCCTGTTGTCTCTAAACGTATTATTTAGCGATTTTGAATCATTATCAAATACTATTGCTTTAGCGTTGGTAGTATCATTAAGTACTATTGTATTTGAGTATAACATATTTCCATGAGCACCTGTCTTGATACTTGTAGCATTTGTAGAATTGATAATGGAATTTAGATATATTTTATTAGCCGAGGAGGCATTTTGCAAAGTAATTCCAGGATTACTATTCGAGATAGTATTATTGTATATCTCATTATTATGTGATTGTGAGACAAGGATAGCATATTTTTGATCACGAACGAGATTGTTCCTAACCACTGAGTTTGTCATATTTCTACTGAAGGTTATTCCAGATTCAGTGTTATTATAGACTTTATTGTTTTCGATCAATATATTGTAGCAATCAAGAGAACAGATTATAGCTGTGCCATTGTTGCCATAAACAGTATTATTTCTAATTATCA
>Ga0164309_10000892_pt1 | contig 15216 bp, 26 predicted proteins | sample Whisoiple_247_MG_FD_109984 | JGI IMG/M metagenome (GOLD analysis project Ga0164309, IMG submission 109984) | Soil microbial communities amended with fresh organic matter from upstate New York, USA - Whitman soil sample_247_MG | ecosystem: Environmental > Terrestrial > Soil > Unclassified >...
TAAGGGCTTGTAAGAATATCTACAACATCTCCAAAATCTTTAGAAATAGTATTATCTGCCATTAGCATCTGCTGTAATCCTTTTACAATTGCGCGATCTTTAGAATTGGTTAAAGGAAGTACATTAATTCTCCTTAAAGGGAAATAATCTGGGTCTTCTGCTAAAATATCTATAAACCAATTTGAGCCGTCACTGTTTTTAACCAGTCTTGTTGATGAAGTTCCATTTACTTCGCACTGCTGTGCTATAGCAATATGTAGTTCATTTGATTTAGATTTGGAAGTGCTGAATTCATCTATGTAATTGGACATTAAAGAATATGTTGCTGTTGCCTGCTGTCTTACTCCTTCCGCTGTAACATAAGTATTAGGTGCGCCAATCATTTCAGGTGTCACTCCTACCTGTTGAAAGCCCTGCTGTTTGAAGTATTCTGCCATATCTCGTCTATAGATAACCTGATTGGCGAATACAATTTCATTTCTTTGAAATAAGTTTGGATATACTGAACTTCCTTGAGTATTTGATCTGGAAGGATCTGTAGGAAGCAGTTTTGTAAGTTTGATTGTGTTTGATAAAGAGTATAAAGCTTCTTCTAATGTCTGGTCTTTGTACTCTGCGGGCAATGCATTGATATCGATAGAAGAGAAAACTCCTGGTTCATCAGCAAGCAATTCACTTACCTGATTTAAACAGATATTATGTAACTGTTGGTAAGGGAAAGCTTTTATAATTGGAGCTTTTGTTATTATTCCGCCAACAGGATGCATTACATGATAGATATTACTGTCTCCTTTTATCTGCTGTGGTATCGGATCTCCGCCTAATATTAAATCCTCTTTCATAAGCATAGAGTTGTTAGATTTAATAACAACCATATAACAGGATTGAGGTTTGTAGTGCCAAGTTATTGTATTGGCGTAATCGCTTAAATTTCCTTTTACTAATGCTTCTTTAAGTCCTTGAAGAGACTGGTTATTTTTTACCGCGATATTATTTACAGTTAAGAAGTCTTTTACAAGTTCCTCAGTAACCATTTCAACATCTAAACTTCCAACTTCATTTTCATAGATAAGAACTCCAAATCTTTCCATAGAAGTCCAATAAACTTCCATAAGTTCCATTGTGGAGTTGCTTACTGTAATATCTGTTCTTAACTGCTGTGCGTATCCTCTTCCTAAAGCATTTAAGTTGTTTCCTGCGCGAGGCATCCATTCATTAGTAACAGTGCCGTCTTGTTCTTTTGTATATGCTATTGGTGCGCCTAATGCACTTTCCATCTGCAGGTTCACATTATGGTCAAGATAATTCTCGAAAGGCATAATAAGATTTTCTGCAAAGGGTTGTTTACCGTCACTGCTTACAGGCGATATTCCTGTGTGGTAGTCTGTCCCTTGTCCCCAAAAATCTCCAATCTGCTTTTGCTGGGCTGGGGTCATTAAATGTCCATATCCTGCAATTACATCTGTTATTGACATTTCTGTGATTCTGCCTATATATTCGCAATTCTGTGGATATTTAGTATTGGCGTACTCAGAGAAAAAAACTTCTTCTACCTGCCAGTCTTCAATATCGTAATAGTCATATCCAACTCTATAGTGTCTGAACCATCTTCCAGTTAAGATATAATCTACAAGTCTGTCCTTATCTCTTTCTTCTAAATGGAATTTCTTTTTATCTGAAACCAGTACATTATTAGCCCAATCTGTAGCAAGAACTTTGAAATTTTTAGATAAGTCTCTCTCAATTTCCTCTGGGGTAAGTCTTTTTATTTCGGCATCTAACTGTGCCTGATAAGCCTGCTGTTCTTCTGGTGAGCTGAATTCCTGTTCATAAGGATTGATTCCTTTCTCAATAAGCATTCTGTCAATCTCCCTTTTAAATAGAGCTTGTGCATATTGATGAAGCCTTTCTGTTTTGGCGCGGATATAGTCATTAGTGTAATAATCATCGGTAGACTCAATATTATATTGGGAGTCCAGTTCGCCGAAAACACCTTTAATGGCATTGGCTATAATACCTAAGAAATCAAAATGCTTTAAATGTGTTGGTATAGGCACATCAGAACTTAAATTCTGCAATTGCTGTAAATCTGTACCGTTTAAAGTCCTTTCTATATCGACAGCTCTGTATACAAACTCTCCCTCCGTCATTTTTCTTATCTCAGAAAAAACAGAGTTCTGCCTGCGCTGACGGATTGCTTCAAAATACAAAAAGTCTGCTGTCTGCTGAAGCCAAGCTTTATTTTTCTTTGACTTAGGTAAAGTCTGAACTGGCATTGTTCTTGTAGTAGAACCGCCGTTTATGCCGTTGAGTACTGAATATTCCTGCAAAATTTATATTTTAATTCGCAAATTTACACATTAATAATATAATGCACAACTTTGTTAAATTCATTGTAATTACCTCCTGCCCCTAAAATGGCTTCTTCTTGGATTATTATTGAAGAAAGTCAGTTTTTTTGGTTCAGCTGGTTTTTGGTTTTCTTGTTCTTCCGCGTTTTTTCTAAAATTTACTTTTGGATAAATATAATTCTTTTCTAAAAAATGTAACAAACCTACGCCGCCAATAGCGCCAGAAAGTCTGTCAAAATTCCCTGACTCTGTGTAGGATATTATTTCTGAAAGTAAGTATATGTCATCGATAGTTTGCACTCTCTTTACTTCCACTTCCTGACCATAGTCGTTTTCGATTTTTACATTTTGTTCTAGATAATTAACAAACATTCCCATAAGCTTATTCTTAGATTGTCTTGGAGTCCATCCATATTTTCTAGGGGCATTTTCTGAATATGCTAATACTCCTGTAAAATCAATATGTTTTTCTAAATAGACCTCCTCTAGATGTTTATTTTCTAAAAAAGTTTGAAAAACTGCCATATCTTCATTCTCAGGAAAAAATACAGCATTGTAATACTCTAAAAGTATTAATATTTTTTCATTAAATTCTCTATAAGTTTTTGGTCTTGCTGCATAAGTAGCAACTATCTTACCTCCACTTCTATCTCCCATAAGGGGGAATTTATATATAACTATAGTTCCTACCGATTCGGAATTTGTTGCAGCCTCTTGTTTGTAAAGGTCACCACTAGCTACATAATAATATCTTGGATTTTTTTCATTATCTGGTTGTTCAATTATATTGTAAGGGGCATCTTGATTCATTCCTGTGAATGGGTAAGGTATTAAATCCTCTTTAGATAATTCACATTGAATTACTCCATTACTATCTTTATATAGCTTCCTTCTATTATCCCATTTACCAGTTTCTTCTAAATAGTCCCTGTGCTTTTTAGCTTCATCTAAAACATTTGAAAATGGGGATATTTTACCAGATAAGAAAATTTCCTCTGGGTCAAATGGATGGTAAGCAAGTAGTCTAACATAGGAAGCTCTATCTTCTATTTTATCTGCTCTCTCTTTTTCCTCAGCTATTTTAGCTTTTTCCCAATCTGTTACCCATAATGTTACTTTTGATAATGTTTCAGATTTTATTCCTAGAAAGTCAGCTAAATTACTTTTTATTTTTTTATGCTTAATTGACATTTGGGTTGGAAGAAATAATCCAAATTTTTTCCTTTTCCAAGTTATTAAATGTTTTGGTACGTTCCTTTCTAATAAATCCCAATCCATTAAACATACTTTGTTTCGTTCTGGATGATTTAACATTTTTATACCGTCCACAGCTAAGTCAGAGTCACCTCCTGTACCCGTTAATAACGTATTACAGCGTAAAACTCCTGATCCCCATAGGGCTGGTTCAAGTGCTTCTAATTGTGTCTTAAAAGGGAACTTATAACATTCATCTAGAATGAACTCATCTGGAGTAAAACCAGCTAGAGATTCTTTTTTACCTTTCTTAGTACCGCCTTCTAAGTTTATAATAAAAACATTAGTTGTTATTTTTGACTTATTAGCTTTAGTTTTAATACCATAACATTTTCCTCTGCCGTCTTCTGTTGGAGATAGGTAGTAAAGTTTAAAAGCAGGATTAATATTATTAATACAGGTATCTAAGTTACCATGTATGTGATTAAGATCTTCTGTTGAACCTCCTGCACATAATATCTGTTTTTTATTTAATATTTTTGCGCGATATATTCTGGAAGAGTTCATAGTTGTTTTAGCTAAACGTCTTGTTGCAGCTATCAAACTCATCAAACTCTCCTTCTTACTTTTTTTAAAATACTCTGTTATAATTATTTCATTATCCCTTAAAGCAGGTACTTCTACTTGATCCTCATTTTCTTCCACTCCATTTTTGATAACTGTGTGTGGAATATTTGTCACGAAAAAATTAAAATGGAAATATAGCCAGCCGTCTATATAAAAATCATCTATTGTCACTCCTTGATCGATTTTCTTCCATTCATCAATATAATAGAGTAGAGTGTCTGTATCTTGTTCCCAAAAATTCTTATCAGGATTGTAAACAGGTGGGTTGTCATTTAATATATGTAATGTTTGACTCGGTGGAGAATATAAATCTACACCCATAACATCAAGCTTAGTCTTAATCTCTGGATATTGTAAAATCAAGGTTTTCCACATAGCAACAGTTGCTTTTTGATTGTCTAACCATTGTATACCCTCTGCAACTTGATCCTCCTTAATATTTAAATTTGTTATTGTTTCTTGTATTTTTGTTATTCCCGCGAAACAATCTTTTGTCAGTTTTATCTCCCCTCCTCTGACTTCCTGATTTTTAATTTTAGAAATATCTACAGAAGCTAAATATTCATCAACTCTTTCTGTATGGATATTTATTATTTCCATACAAAAGTCTATAAATTTTTTAAATGTTTTTGTATTATGCTCTCCCTCGGTCTTTTTTACAAAATAAACAACCCTATTTAATATATTAGATATTAAATCGTTTTGAAGGGCATATTCTGCAGATTTTTGGTCTATACGTACTTGCTGCTGTTTAATCTGTTCTTTTAGTAATTTTGTTATCTCGGCTTTTTTTACCTTTGTTGGGTCTTCAGAATATAAATCACTAAAATATTTATCATCTAAAGAGGAATCTATTGTTATCTCAGTCCAATCATTATTTTCAATGTAAGCTTTATACTTGATGAACTGAGATTTATTTTTTGAAATAAAATTTTTTATGAAATCACTCATGAGCTATTATATCATTTAGAGGTAGATTTAGATTATAACATTCTGAGTATCCTGGAAATATTATATCAGAATTATACTTGTATTTTTTATACTTTTTGTGTAAACTCTCTTCTAAGTCCCAAATAAATCCAGCTTCACCTTCTTTAATATCTACTACCTCATAATCATAAGGCATGTTACTCTTAGTGAATCTTTTATCTATTTTTCTAAAAGTTTTACCTATCTTATAAAAAGACTCAAACTCATTACTACATTTTATAAGATATAGATAAGTCGTTCTTCCCTTAGATAAGTAAATATACCCTTCTCTAGTATGATGGTGTTTGTATCCGTTATAATTTGAATCTTCGGCTCTACACTTAGGGCAACCAAATCCATTCAGATAATTATTAGGTAATGTTTTAAATTCATAGTCGTGCTTCTTACATCTTATTTTCAACTGTTTTCTACAACCTTCATAAATAGTGTTAGTGTAATCATCTAAGTCACCGTAAACCTCTTCGGCTTCCTGTATGAACTGTTCTGTAGTTTTCTTCCTTAATTTGCTGTAATTTTCCATTGCACATTTTGGACACTTTTGCCCGCCTAAATGACAAGTTACAGATATAGTATATTCATGATCATGTTTTTTACAACGCAATTCCACTTTAGTGTTTTTATTAATTTCCCCCACTTTAGAATAATCTGTAACATCTCCATGAATTTCTATTCCTGCTTTTATAAATAAGTCCTTATCACTATATTTTGAATAACCTCTTTTGGTTACTTTTTTCCTACAATCTTTACAAGTAGAACCTTGTAAATATCGTTCTGGTGTCCTTACATAGTCTCCATGAAGGGGACATGTTATCGTGACCTCAGTTTTATTGTTTACATACTCTACTTTGTCATAATTATCTTTATCTCCGTATTTCTCAATAGCCTCTTTTACAAAATCTTCTTTGGTCTTCCTAGCAGACTCTATTTGTCTGTCTCTACCACATTTAGGACAAGTACAACCTTTCTTGTGATTTTTAGGACTTTGGGGGAAGTACTCTTTATGGATATTGCAGTATATTTCAACTGGAGTTAAATTATCTACATAAATAACTCTATCATATCCGTAAGTTCCTTCTCCATGAACCTTATTAAAACTTTCTATTACTTGCTCTTGTGTTAATTTGTTATGTGCTGTTCTTTTTTGCATATATGTATTTTAAACGACAAAAAGGAGTGCTTAGACTCCTTCGTTTCTTTCTTTTTCTTGTTTTGCATGTTGCAGGTGCTGTTGTCGGTATTTTTCGTACAGTTCTTTGTTTGTTATTTCTTTTTTACCACCGATTATACTGAAAACTGTTCCTATCTTAAGATCCTCAATTTCTTTCTTTATATTTTCAGGAACCTCAATTAAGTCTTTATAAGCTAAGTATGTGTAGTAAAGCTTTCTCTGCAGTTCTAAAAAGTCTATTCCTAGTATATTGCTTTCTCCGAATTCTTCAAAATAGCATTGCATCTGTTCTTCAAAAGTTTCTTTTTCTAGTGCTTTATCCGCGACTTCTTTCTTTCTTTCTTCTAAAGGTTTTTTTGTAGATTCAATTATATATTCTTTTAAATCTTGGTATTCTTGAAAAGCGTTTTGTAAATTATTTTGTATCGAATTCATCTGAGTAATAATCTGTTCGTAATAGTTCTTTTAGAGTTTCATAAATCTCTTTATCTGAGAGGTCATAGAATCTTTTTTTAGCCGTTTTTTCTATCTGTGTTAGTTTTTCTCCCGCCGAAAATCCATCATTAATCATAAATAAATCTGTGATTGCCTCAGCTATTGCTCCTTGAAAGTTTACCTGCATGTTCCTTTAATTTTAATTATTCCTACTTTCTTGTTATCGTATTTTATTTCCACTACTTTAGCAAAAGATGGGTCACAATTGTTGTATTTTAATTTTATAGATACTGACAGATCTTCTAAGACTGTTTTACTACTAGATGTACAGCCACAAACTGGATGAAAAGTTAGTAAATTAGGGTTTTCAAATCCTGAAACATTTAATTCTGTTGTTGTATCTTCCCCGTTTTTTATTCCGCCGAGATCTAGAACGTAATTAGCTCCTTCTTGGTAGAAATTGTATTTTTCTGATATTTTTTTGATTTCCATTACTGTCTTCCTAAATATTCAATTCCTAATTTTTGAGACCCTGGTGCACTTAGTCTGCTTGGATCATAAGGAATTAGTTTTACATTGAAATCTTTTTCATATTGTTTAATAGAATCTTTTAAAACTCCTTCTTTATATTCTGAAGGTAATAAGTTAATATCCATTAAAACTATATCTTGTTTTTTATTTTTTGACACTTCGTTATCGTTTAAATAATTTAATATTTGTTTATACATTCCATTTTCCTTTCACACAATCTTCTCCTTCGGAAGACATTAACAGCTTAAAATAAATACTACAACCGCAAGCTGTACACGATCCTAAGTTGTCTTCTTCTTTTTTCCCCGAGATCCAAGAATAAAAATCAGATAGCTTTATTAAAACTTTTTTGCCTAATTTTATTTTCCTCGCATTCAAAGAATTAAATTCACAAGACTTGCAGATCTTTCTTTTTCTTTCAGTTTCTTTATCTTCTTTAGGTTTTGTGAATCTGCTTTTAATTATTGTAATTAACTTTTTCATACTATTTTTATAAAGAGAAGAGGTGCCAAAAGAAAAGTATTCCAGAACTAAGTCTGTATTGATTATTGCTTATGCAACCTAAAACGTACACCTCTTACTCTCTATTTTTTAAATTCTTCTATCTTTTTATCTATAAAATCTAATAATTCAAGTCTACATTTAATTTGACTATCATATATTTTATCAGGTATCTCTTCACTATTGTCTTTTAGAAGTTCTATACTTTCTAAAATTATATTTTTTAACTTAATGTATTCTTCCATTTTATTCAAATTTTAATCTTTGATGTCCAGACAGCCAATGATGAAGCTGTTCTTGTGCTCTTTTAAACTGTGGGGAATTTGGGCTTTTTTTTAAATTTTCTATTTTTAGCCTTTTATGCATGAAAGAACCAAATTCATTAATATGGATTCCCATTTTTTCGACTTTATTATCTTCCAGCTTTAATAAAATGAACTTGTAAAAAGCTTTGTAAAGGTCTTCCACATCTTCTCTCGGCATATTTTTTCTTTTACTGGCATATCTTTCAATCAAGTCCTGCTCTGTAAAGTAATCTATGAATTTATTTGCCATACTAGAGGAATGTAATTGCTGTTTTTATTTTTAATATATAGCTCTGTGAAATTTACGAAATCCTCGGCTAAGTCTTTTCCGTTCCTCTTTGATTTGTCTACAAGAATATTTTTATCAGAGAGTCTTTTGACTAATTGCCCAAAGTTTGCCGCGGAAGTATTGTAGTTAATCATAAAACTTTTCTTAGCTTTCTCATTAACTCCTTCACATCTTATAATCTCACATAATAAATCCAACTCTCTTCCAGTGACATCATTGAACTTGAATATGCAGATAGTCTGTACAAACTGTCTTATAGCTTCTATTTCATTTTTAGAAGACCTTAAAGGGATAATTTTACTCATCTAATAAACTGAATATTCGGGTTGTGTTCATTAAAGCATAGTGATCTACGAGAGGAGAGTATCCGTCTACTGTTATTTCTCTGTCGTTTAATCCGTTGTTGTTGATTGTCACTTTATCCCCTGCTTTTACTTCCAACTGTTTTTTGCCGACTTTTACAACTTCAAAGACTCCATAATTGCTTTTCTCGCTTACCATTCCGCTGTTTGAGAAAACATTATCTTCTGCCTGCTGTTTTGTTACCTTAATTCTTTTTACGATTATCTCTTCCCCTAGGAAAGTCATTTTATCTATTAGCATACTTGTATCTAAATATTTTTGAAGCGCGTTCTTTTTTATATGAAAAATAAGTTTTTTTAATTAAATATTCGTCGAAATAAGTCGGATCTTTACCTATTTTATTGACTATATTGACAAATTTTCTTCTAAGTTCCCTTACGAAATAACCGTGCCAACATATTCTGTGGATGATTTTCTTTTCAATATGATAGAAAAAGGTGACAACTCGTCTGTTATCAAAGTCATTTAGGCAGACTATTATTATTTCTTTGAATCTGTATACATGCATTCCTTTCTTCTTTGACCGCCGAACTAAGTGAAAGGCGTTCTTCATAATATAATAGAAGAAATTAAAATATTTTTCGTGCATTTTGTAGATTATATTGCAAACTTAAATAGAATATTTAATATATCCTAATACTTTAACTTATAATTAACACTATTGATTTTATTTTCAACAAATACTTTTAAAAGTTTGCGTATGTCAAAACTAATAACTATATTTGTCGCGTAAAGAAATAAGAAAAGAATTATGTACTATGAACAACAAAAATTAGGATATTCCGAGTTTTGCACGGAATTTGACGAAAGCTTGAGTAATTTAATCACAAATCAGGAGCATCGAGATCAAAATGAAAACTTTTACTTAGAAGCAAAGCACAAATTTTTTGAGATGTACGCGCGAAATAAAACAGAATTTTCATCGGTTAATGATTTCGTAAGAGTTTTTGAAGTTGTTTTATATGCAATGTTCAAATTTAAACCATCTGTAGATTTACCAGATGATATTATAAAAGAAGTTTATTAAAATAAAAAGTAGTAGAGAGCACACCATAAGAACTGCTAATACTCATTTTAAAACTATAATAGCTGTCACGGAGTGTAACCTTACCCTCATTTTCCGTTAAGATTTATACAGCTATTATTTTTAGAGGGTTTGGTTTAAAATAGAAAGTTTATATTAGTTGTGACATTCTGATATAGATAATAAAATATAAAAAGAAGAAAATTCCTTATTAAAACGTAAAAGTAATCAATGTCACCCTGGATTACTTGTTTTGGTAAGGATTTCGCATTTTATATTATGAACAAAATATTTAGATTACCATCAAAGCTTTTCTTTGACTTGTGGACTAGAGGGAATGAAACTCATGGTCTTACGGGTACAAAGCTTATTGCTGTGTATTCTATTTTAAAATGTTCGCGCGAAAATGAAGTAAAATACTATTCATATAAATCTAAAAACAATAAAATAATCAGCGGTTATGCTTTATTAAGAGCAAAGACCAATTTAAGTCTTCATACAATCGAAAAATATGTTCCTGTATTATGTGATATGGGCTTATGTTTTATTGATAGTAATGGAGATTTTGTTTTATTAGGTAATCAAAAAGTTAAAGAACTTTATAGTTCGTATGATAAAATAATCCCTATAAAAATAGGTAAAAATTTAACGGATACTGCACATAATGTATTATCTGTTATTTCTCACGCTAAAGAACGCCAACAACAAAAACAATACAAGAAGAAACTAACTCGAAGTGAAAATCAAAAGCAAGGAGCTTATCCTAGAAATAATAATGCAGGTAAATCTGCATTTAAAAGGTCTGGAGAAGTTTTTAAATTAAACGAGAAAACTGTTTTATCTGTAAAAGGTTTTGCTGCTTTGGTGCATGGTAAAGAAAACAATATTAAAAACTTAAAATCTAGTGGATGCTACTGGAAAAGAATTCTTAAATCTAAAGGTATAGTAAAAACCAAAAGACAGTTTGAAAATATTCAAAAAATGTCTCATGGTCAATATTTACAACTTAAAAACTTAGGTTTATTAGATTATAACCAAACTTATAAAGGAGGTTATTTAGTTGCGGAAACTATTTCTACTTTCTCGGCTATTGATTTAACTAAGAAAGAAACTGTTTTTGAAGTTACAGTTAAAAAAGAAATTTCGGAAAAGAAACAAGAATATAAAAAGAAACCTTACTTGGAGTTTGATATGATTGATTTCTGGATTAACAGATAGACCAGAAATAATATCTTGCTTTATAGTTAGGTATAAAAAATTTACACGGACAATCAAAAACACGAAAAATGAGTAACGAGGGATTGAAAGAATACAACGATTATAAGAAGAATCAAAAGGAAAATAAAAGAAAAAAGAATAGGGATAAGTTTGATACATATAATTTTAATATTATAAAGGAATTTAATAATATTATAACTTTTGAAAATAAAGGAGAGACTTATTTTTTCACTGAAGCTACTGGTAAAGTCAGAAAGAAAGGCAGTAAATCTAATATTTCTTTAGAAGGATTTTTAAAAGGTAATTCAATAATTAATAAAAAGAGTACTGAATTTACAAATTTAGAAAGTTATAAACATAAATATGCTAAAGATATAATGTTTGATTGGCTTAAATATGCTGAGGAAAACCCTTATAATGGCTTGTATTCTAAAGTAGGACAGATTGAATGGAGAAGTAACTACGGCGTTTTTAAAGAATTAAAATTTTATACCACATCATCAGGTTACTATTTCGAGACATCTGGCGGTATACAGAATAATTCTCATAATATAGTAGGTGATCCTGATAACTATTTCGACAAAGATTTTGATAGAGGCTCTATACTATTTGTACCTGATATCACTATTTTTCATAAAGGTATGGCTGTATTTTTTATTGAAATCGTGAATACAAATGATGTTTCAGATATAAAATTAAAAAGGATGCAGGATTTTGCAGAAAGAGAAGGTTATTTCCCTACTTTATACAAAATAAAAGCAGATGATATCTTAAATATAAATGTCGGTAATGTTCCTAATTTTATAAAATGTGAAGAAATTAATCTGTAATTAATTTGGATATTTAAAATAAATTTATTATTTTTACGTCATGAAAAAACAATATTTTTACACACTAGAAAAAGACACATATAAATTCTTTGAACAGCAGGATTATGATATACAGCTTGTTGAATTTGAAAACAATATTATAAAATACAGATTCAAAGATTTATTTATCCCAGATTCGGCGAAAGAATTAAAGAAATGGGAGTACGAAAAGATGATTAATCAATTTATATTTAAGAAATAGATGAACGGTTTTAAGCAATCGTGGCAAGACTACGAAAAAATATTACAGAAATTTGGATACACAGAAGAACAGATTTCGGCGGTAAAAGAAGTAAGAGAAAGTGATAAATACGAACACGTGACTTTTGAACAGTTTTCTGAATTAGTGGCGCAAGGAGTAGTTTTAAGAACAAGAAAATTAAAGAAAAAGAAACGTAATTTATATATTGGAGAGGACGGTAAGTTCCTGTATTTAAATCACTTCAATAAACGCTGGGAGTGGATTGGAAATTTTCCACAAGAAGAAATAACAGAAGAATAATTATGAGTACAATTGCAGATATCCTAAAAATAGGAAGACAAAATATAGGATTAAATATGTCAGAAGTCGGCAGAAGACTTAAAATAAATCATTCGTTATTAAGTAGGTATGAATCTGGGGATAGGTTACCAACAGAAAATCACGTAAATATTTTATCTGAATTTTATAAAATAGATAGGAATAAACTATACATTGAATTAATTTCAGAAAAGATTTTAAAAGAAGTGGCTAAAACAAGTAATCCTGTAGCAACTTTAATGATAGTAACAGATAAAATGAAACGAAGAGGATTATGAATAAACTAGAAAAATTAATAGCAGAACATAAACTGGCAAAAGAAGAAACTTGGGAGCAGTTAAATGAACTAAGTAAAATAGACACAACTAAATTTTCTGATAAAGAGAAGAAAGATATTGAAGTCTCTGTGCTAGAATTACAGCAGGAACTTTCTCTTAGAAATTGTTTTATATCTGATTTACAAGATTTATTATGAAAGGCAGTTTAACTTTAAGTTGGGGTAAATATGGAGGATTTTACTTTTTCCGCGGATTTTCAAAAAGATTGTGTTTAGGATGGATTTCTTTAACATATTTTCCAGATGAAATAGATAATTTAATATAAATAATATGATACATGTAAACGAAATTAAATTTCAAGGAGACAGTCCTTGGATAAAAGCAATGAATAAAGTTAATGATTATTTTACTAAATCTGTAGATGACTCACTAACAGAAAAAGAGAGACAAGAAAATCACGATTTATGGTTCGATTTAAAGTTTGATATTGAGATGGGAGTTTATGGAAATAATTCTTAGATGCCCGCCAAAAAGAAAGAAACAGCTGAAAAAGTTCAAATAAAAGGTTTTAAAGACGGAAGCAGTCATTGGTTTGTAAATTATGCACATTACTATCTAAACGAAAATAACGAATTACTTTGGGCTTCGGGAGAATCAGACAATGAAGAATACAGAACATCATTAGAGCAGTTTATTAAGAGAAATAAGAAGACTTTTAAACCAAGAGAAGAAAGTATATTAAACAAGGAAGAAAAGGTCTATATGACGCTTAATTTCGGTAAATACTCTGGGCAAAATTTATCTTATATCGTAGATTGCGATAAGCGATATGCAAGCTGGCTTTACACTAATACAACCGATCAGAATATTAAAATACAATTAAAAGAGTTACTTAAGAAATAATGAAAAATAAAATTGACTTATCAAGTATATCAAATACAGGCGAGATTAAAATAGAATTTAGAGGTGATTTTGAAGGGCTAGAATTAATTACATTAGCTACATTAAAATTAGAAAAACCTATTAATTATTTTAGTGAAGAGTTACAAGAAAAATCTAGAAGACTTAGAGACTTATTTCAACAAATAAATTTTAAAAATGAATATGAAGAGTAAATGCCCAAATTGTGAAGTAGAATTAGAATTAGAATATGCTCATGTATCAGATCAATGGGCGGGAGATGTATTAATGACAGCATCATGTCAATATTGTCCTAAATGCTTATATACCGAAAATGAGAATATAAGACTTTCAAAATGATAGCGGTAAAATGTAAAAAATGCGGATATATAGGCTGTAATGGAAATAATAGTTTATGTAACAGTGGGGATAGATTCATTCACACAGGCTTAGAAGAATACTTAAAAGATAAATTCACTCCTTGTGACTGTTACACATTTAAGTCTATCAAAAAGAGCTTAGAAGATGACTCCACTCTTTATTTATATTCGAGCCCTTCTCAAACAAACATATGGTGGCGGGAAGTTACAGGATTTGAAAAAACTATTTTTGAAGGTAGGAAATTAAAATCAATACAGGAGCTAGAGACAGTTTTTGATTTATTAGATTTAAAAGAGATATTATGACAAAGGAAACATTCAAAAAGATACTAGAACTGCAGTCAGCCCATTACCAAAAAGAATGCAAATTATATGAATTAGGTATAGACTTAACAGAAACAAATGAAAATATAATAGGGGCTGTTGAATTATTGTGGGATCAAATTTTAACAAAAGCTGGTTCTGAGTGGCTTTCGTGGTATCTTTATCAAAAGCATGGAATTTCAGGTGAGCCTAGAGAAGATTTAAAAGCCTGGGATGAAAAAGGCAATGAGATTGTAAAAAATGTTGATGAACTTTATGATTATTTGTTGGAAAATGAATATTTTAAAATATGAAATTTGTAATAGTACAAGAAATAAGCTACCATCAAAAAGACAGAGTAGTAATTTTAAAAAGAGAGGAAGACTACTTCAAAAACGGCATAGAAAGAACAGTTACATATCTTTGCTCTGCAGTTATAAATGTAACAAAAGATTGGGATATTGATGCTCCTATTTCTATAGTCGATGACACACATTCTATTCAGTATAGACCTAAAGGAATCTTTAAATCTAGTAAAGGATATTTCTATAAAAATAAAGGAACAATTTATCTAACTGAAATAGAAGTGCAAGAAATGTTTGATTTTATAGAGAACTCTAAAATATATTTAAATTGTGATAAGAAGGTACAGTAAAAAAGGATTAGAAAAACGTAAAGAAGAAAGAAAAGACTTTCCAGAATTTTTCCAAAAACATATTGAAATTGCAAATAATAAATGCTGTGAAGAATGCGGAGAAAAGTTAAAAGGACACGTAAGCGAAATCGCACATATTTTAAATAAGTCTTACTATAAATCAATAAGTACAGATGATGATAATGTAATCTACTTATGTGGTATGTTCTCTCAAAACCAATGCCACTCTAATTTTGATTCGTCAGATAATAAAAAATTCAAAGAAATGCTTGTTTATCCAAAAATAATTCTTAAATTTGCAGAACTAGAAAATAA